>JAEEGL013567094.1_pt1 | contig 16864 bp, 8 predicted proteins | sample 9134231 | NCBI WGS metagenome assembly JAEEGL01 (sample SAMN16246548, study PRJNA631951) | gut metagenome | biome: gut microbiome; feature: rumen; material: fiber-attached | host: Bos | place: Iran: Karaj | collected 2018-10
CGCCGCTGCTGATCGCGGCGCTCGCAGCGATGGCTGCCGTCGGCGCGGTCCGTCAGAGGAACGCGGGCGTCTGGGCGCGGAAGAATCTTTCCGCCGCCTCGGTCAAGCGCAGCATCGACAGCCTCCCGACCGGAGTCATGTTCTGCTACCCGGACGGGCTTACTAAGCTGGTGAACGAAACTATGGATCGCCTCGCGCTGGAGCTTACCGGCAGACCCGTTCTGAACGGCGCCGAGTTCTGGGAAGCGCTGCCTCGCGGAGAATCTGACGGCAGTGAGCGCGGAGGCGGAGATTCAGGCGCCGCAGCCGAAGACGTAGATCCGGGCGCCGCAGCCAGAGACGTAGATCCGGGCGCCGCAGCCGAAGACGACACGCGGATAGTACGGCTCGCCGACGGCTCGGCGATCAGCTTCCGCCGGTACGCCACTTCGTTTGAGGGCCGGCCGCTGTTCGAGGTCATCGCCTCGGATATCACCGAGGAGCATCGCCTGAACCTCGAGCTGCGCGAAAAACAGGAAAAGGTACGCATCGTGAACGCGCGTCTGAAAGCGCTCATGGGGCGTATAAAATATACCGTCATGGAGCGCGAGGCCGCTGAAATGCGAGCCCGCATCCACGACCGCTTCGGACACGCCCTGCTCCACGCGAGCAGGTTCGTGCGCGAGCCCGGCGCGGCCGATATAGCGGTGCTTCTCGACGAGTGGCGCGGCACGATCCGCCCTCTCCTCGCCGAAACGCAGTACGACCGCCGCACGCCGTACGAATCGATGGCCGAAGAAGCCGAAGCCCTCGGCATACGCCTCGTCATAGACGGCGAGCTGCCGGATGAGCCGCGGCTCAGGCTCCCGGTCGAAACGGCTGTGAGCGTGCATCTGGCCAACGTCCTCCGCCACGCTGAGGGAACCGAGGCCACAGTCGCGATACGCGGCGAAGGCGACCGCTATATACTTACGTTCGCAAACAACGGCAGGCCGCCTGCCGGACCTGTCCGCGAAGCGGGCGGGCTCAGGAATCTCCGCTGCGAGGCGGAACGCGCGGGCGGAACGCTTGAAATACAGTCGGAGCCGGAGTTTTTAATGACTATGACTCTTCCGAGGGAGGAAACCGAACATGGCATATAACGTGCTTATAGCTGACGACCACAACATGGCCAGGACGGCGATAGCGGCGGCGATCGCGGGTTCGAACGCGTTCAGGATCGCGGCCTCCGTCGCGCGCGCATCGGACGCGGTTGACTACGTCAGCCGTAATCAGGTGGATCTCGCGATACTCGACGTGGTGATGCCCGGGCAGATGAACGGCCTCGAGGCGGCCCGCCTGATACGCGAGACCGCGCCCGACACGAAAATCCTTATAGTTACCTCGATGCCAGAGGTGTCGTACATAAAGCGCGCCAGAGAGATCGGCGTCGAAAGCTTCTGGTACAAGGAGATCGGGGAGCGGCCGCTTCTCGAAGTCATGAAGCGCACTATGGCCGGCGAGCCGGTCTACCCGGACGAGACGCCGCCCGTAAAAGCCGGCGACGCGATGAGCACCGATTTCACCGAGCGCGAGCTCGAGGTGCTGCGCGGCCTGGTCAGCGGCGCTTCAAACCGCGAGATCGGCGAATCGCTCGGCATCGCGGAAAACACCGTAAAAATGCACGTTGCGAACATGCTGCAGAAGACAGGCTTCCGTTCGCGTCTGGAACTCGCTGTCCGCGCGAGGGCCGACGGAATCGTTATCGCGGACTGAGGAGGAAATCATGAGCGCAAGTCTTATCACATGGGCCATTATCCGCGCGATCACGATGAAGGGCCGCAGCCACCTGAGAGACCTGCGGGAAAACTGCGCGAGGGCGAACGACCTGAGCCGCGAACTCCTCATGCGGATCGTCAGGGACAACGCGAACACCGAATACGGTAAGAAGTACCACTTCGACGAGATCAAATCTGTCGATGACTTCAAGCGGCTCGTGCCGTTCAGCGATTACGACGATTACGCGCCTTACATCGAGCGCATGGTCGAAAAGGGCGAGAAAGGCCTCATTACAGCCTACCCGATCGTCCAGTACGCCGAGACCTCCGGCTCCGTGGGCGTTCCGAAAAAGATTCCGGTCACCGACCGCGGCATGGAGATCTACACCAAGTACACGATCACGCGCGTCACGGCGCTGGCCGACGAGTGGTACCGCGAAAAGGAGCACCGCAGGCTTCCGATCGGACGCGGCTTCAACCAGCTCGAGACGGTCGACAGGACGCTGCCGTACGGCACTCCGCTCGGCAACATCTCCGGAAGCGCGGCCAAGAAATACAAGAAGCTCTTCCCTTACTACCTGACGTCGCCGATGCCGGTGCTCTGTCCGAGCGGCTATATGCCGCTGACGTATCTCAAGGCGAGATATCTCCTGGCGGACCGCGACACCAGCTTCATGTTCTGCGTGTTCATGACCAACCTCGTGGACCTCATGGTATACATCAAGCGCAACTGGGAGATGCTCTGCAATGATATCCGGACCGGCACGTTCGACGACAGCGTAGAGATCGACGCCGAAACGAAGGCCGCGCTCGCAAAGTACACGCGCCCTGACCCGAAGCGCGCCGACGAGCTTGAGCGCGAGTTCAGGAAAGGCTTCGACACGCCGATAATCCCGCGGCTCTGGCCGAAGATGTCGTTCATCTGCACTATCGGCACGGGCGGTTTCGCGGCGTACACCCGCACGATGAGGACTTTCTCGGGCGACGTTCCGATCGACTTCTCGATCTACGGCGCGTCCGAAGCGATGATGGCCGCGTGCACTCACATCGAGGAGCCCGAGTTCGCGCTGCTTTGCGACAGCTGCTTCTTCGAGTTCCTGCCTGCCGACGCCCCGGCGGACTGCACCGATACGCTCAACATCGACCAGCTCGAGGTCGGCAAGGACTACGAAATCATAATCACCAACCTCTCCGGCTTCTACCGCTACCGCATCAAGGACGTGATCAAGGTGCTCGGCTACGAGGGCGAGAGCCCGAAGATAACGTTCGCGTACCGCAAGAGCCAGCTTCTGGATCTGGCGGGCGACAAGATCACCGAGAACATGATGGACGAGGCGATCAGAAGGACCGGAGAAGAGCTCGGAACGAATATAATCGATTACTGCGTATATCCGAACCGCGACGACAGCCCTTCGCACTACGAGTTCCTGCTCGAGCCGGAGGACGAGCTTGATCCTTCGAAGTGCGACGAATACCGCAGGATCCTGGAGCGCCATCTCGGCGAGATCAATCCGGTATACAAAGAAGTCGTGGACACGAACGAGATCGCCGAAGCGAAGCTCTATCTCCAGCAGCAGCAGACCCACGCCCTCTGGCGCGAAATGAAGCTGCACAAGGGCGCTTCGATCAATCAGGTCAAGCCGGTGCGCGTGCTCGACACGCCGATGAAGAAGAACTTCTTCTACGGGCTCAGAGAGGAATAGCGCGGACGACCGCAAGGCGCGCGGCGGCCGGCGTCAGGCGGCATTCGGGCGGCCGGAGGCCGGCATTGCATGAGCCGGCGGCCAGACTGCATACGCCGGCCCGCGGGCAGCAGACGGCATCCAGACGACACGCCGGGCAGACGCCCGCGGCAATACAACACAAAAAACAAAATGACAGGCTTTGAAAGCCTGTCATTTTTGGTGCGGATAAGAGGATTCGAACCTCCATGAAGGAACCTTCACACGGACCTGAACCGTGCGCGTCTGCCAATTCCGCCATATCCGCATAACCTTTAGCGCTGCCCGGACAAGCCCCGCTTGCCGTGCAACGAAATGATTTTAACACAAAGCGAAATCCCGCGCAAGCCAAATTTCGCTTTGCGCCAAATAATCTTATACGCGCGGCGCAGAGGCCGCGTGAGTGCCGGTCCCGGCCGCGTGACCGCGTCCGGAGCCGCCGCCCGGAGCCTTTTCTCTCCTATGCCTCTTCGGCCACGATCTTGTCGAACTCAGCCACAGCTCTTTCGAACTCGGCGTCGTCCTCTATATCTATGAGGTCGTACTCGTCGTCGCCGGTCTCCTTGTAGCCGTAGATGTAAACGTCGTCCGTACCGTCGTCAGGTATGAGCGCGATGTATTCCTTGCCGTCTACCTCGAATACGCCCATGATCTCGCACTCGACTTCTGTGCCGTCGTCGAATTCCAGAGTTATGAAATCAGCCTCTTCCTCGATCGAAGTGTCAGGTGCGTTCTTCTTGTTTTCTGCCATCGTATTGCCTCCGTGTGAACAGATTATCATGCGCCGCGGGCAGCGCCCGGAAACCGTATCCGGCGTCCCCGCAATACAAAATGATTTTATCATATACCGGCGGGCTTATCAATAAAAACTCCCGCGCCGGAAAGCGCCGGCAGCGGCGCGCTTATCAGTTGAAAAACTCGCGTATCTTCGCGGCGAGCGCAGGCGTAATGCCCTCGACCTCGCAGAGCGCCCTGTCGTCCGCCGACCTGATCGCGTCCAGGCTGCCGAAGTGCGCCAGAAGCGCGTTGCGCTTTACAGGTCCGATGCCCGGGATCTCGTCGAGCGCCGACCCCTGCATCCGCTTGCCGCGCAGCTTTCTGTGGTAGTCGATCGCGTAGCGGTGGACCTCCTCCTGGATCGTGCCGATGTACCTGAAGAGGATCGGCTTTTCGGCCAGCGGTATCTCCTCGAAGTCGCCGCCGTCCTGCCAGATCAGCGCGCGCGTCCTGTGATGGTCGTCCTTGGCCATGCCCGCGAGCGGTATGTTTACGCGCATCGCGCGGAGCACCTGCGAGACGGCCGTTATCTGCCCTTTTCCGCCGTCCAGAAGAATAAGGTCCGGTAACGTGGAAAAGCCCGTATCTCCCGCCTCAGCGCGTTTTAAGCGCCTGTAGAGCACTTCCTGCAGACTTGCGTAGTCATCCGGCCCGTCGACGGTGCGCACCCTGAACCTGCGGTAGTCGCGCTCCTTCTTTTTCGTGCCCTCGAACACCACCATGGCGCCGACGGTGTCCACGCCGCTCGTGTTCGAGATGTCGTACGCCTCGATCCTGTACGGCCGCGTGTCGGACGTCGGCCCGCCGAGCGCCGCGATTATTTCGCCGGTCAGCTCGTGTATCGTGTCCTCGCGCTCCTTCTTCGCGCGCGCCCTCTCGTCTATGTTCTTCGTGACCTCGAGCGCGTCCCGCCGCGCGAGATCCATCAGCGCCCTCTTCTCCCCGCGCTTCGGCACGGTGAGCTTTACGCTGCTGCCCCGCGTTTCGGAGAGGAATCGCTCGATCAGTTCGCTGTCCTCCGGGAGCTCGTTCACCAGTATCTCCTTCGGAATAATGTTCGGCTCAGTGTAGTGCTGCTTTATGAACGCGCCCACCACCTCGGCGTTTTCGTCCGAGGCCTCCGCCTGGATCTGGTAGCTCTCGCGGCCGGAGAGCTTGCCCTCGCGCACGAAGAACTGCACGATGTGGTGCTCGTGCTCGCCTCTCGCGGTCAGTATAAGATCCATGTCGTCAGCGCCGAGTATCACCACGCGCTGAGTCTCGCTCAGCCGCGACACCGCCTCGATCGCGTCCCTGTATCTCGCGGCCCGCTCGAAGTCCAGCGCCTCCGACGCCTTCTCCATCTCGCCCTTCAGGAAGCCGGTCATCTCCGCGCTCCTGCCCGAGAGGAACTTCTCGACCACCGCGATACGCTCCATGTACTCCTCTCGCGATACCCTGCCGGTGCAGATTCCGCTGCACTGCTTGATGTGGTAATTCAGGCAGGGTCTTACGCCCTCCGGAAAGCTCTTCGCGGCGCACCTCTTCAGCGAGTACACGTCGTTCAGAAGATCGACCACGACGTTGACCGCCCCGGCGTCGCTGTACGGCCCGAAGTAACGGCCGCCGTCCTTCTCGATCAGCCGCGTCTTGAGAACGCGCGGGAACTCCTCCCCGAGCGTCAGCTTGATATACGGGTAGGTCTTGTCGTCGCGCAGCAGCACGTTGTACTTCGGCTGATACTTCTTGATCAGGTTGCACTCGAGTATAAGCGCCTCGACCTCCGTCGCCGTCGTGATGTACTCAAATTCGCGGATGTGCGTAACCATGGCGCGCACCTTCGGATCCTTCTTCGAGGTGTCCTGGAAGTACTGGCGCACGCGGTTCCTGAGCGATATCGCCTTGCCAACGTATATCACCTGACCGAGTTCGTCGCGATGAATATAAACTCCCGGAGAATCCGGGAGTTTTTTGAGGTTCTCTCTTATGTCAAACATTGTCCGCGCGGCCCCGGGGCCGCCATTTCCGCTCCGCGCCGCCGCCTCAGAACGCGGCGCCCGCCTGCTCTGCGCCGTCCTCGCGGCGCGCGTCTATCTGTAACGCTCTTCCTGCGCGCGTCTTCTGCGCTCGAGCGCTATCTCCATCGCCCTCTGCTGTCTGCGTCTCTTTCTGCGGCGCGCCTTCCTGATCGCGAGCACCATGTATATAACAAAGAGCGCTAATAATACAATGATTATCGTGCCTGCCACGAACAGTATCCTGTTGCCGGTCTCGTCGTCGAAGCCGAACACCGACAGGATGCCGCCGTTAGTGACCTCCGCCGCCGCGAGTATCGCGACCTGAGCCACCTGGGCGCCGCTCTGGTATATATTGACCGTGCCTAGCTTCTGGCCCGCCGTGACCGGAGCCGGGAATTTGTCGGCGTTCCAGACTGTTTCCGTAGTCACGATCGAGTCCGGAGCAGCCACAGGAAGCGACAGATAAGCGTCGTCCGCGATCACAGCGTCGACAGTCTTCTGCGCCCCGCGGTGCACCGCGACCGTTCCCGCCGGATCGCCCGCGTTCAGCACCTTGTAGGTCCTGTAGTTCGCGAAGCCGAAATCCAGAAGCGCTATGCTGTCGCCGAAGCGTCCACCGTCCGTGGACTGCATAACCACCGAGATCAGCTCAACGCCGTCGCGCTCCGCGCCCGCCGCGAGACATCCCTGCGCCTGGCTCGTCCAGCCCGTCTTTATTCCGGTCACACCCTCGTACTTCGCCGGACGCATCTCGCCGTTCACCGGCACCTGCGTCTTCTCGTCGTACAGCAGGCGGTTCGTGTTGTAGAGGTACCGCTCCTCCTGCTTGTTCGTAGCCGGTATAGTGTGCTTGTATGTGCTGCAGTACATGCGGAACGTCTCGTTCTTCATGCACGCCTTCGCTATCATCGCCAGGTCGTACGCGGTGGTCAGGTGCCCCTCCTCGTGGAGGCCGTTCGGGTTCACGAACGTCGTGTTGAGCGCCCCGAGCTCCTTCGCGCGCCTGTTCATCATATCCGCGAATGCCTCGACGCTGCCCGCCATGCGTATCGCGAGCGCCACCGCGCAGTCGTTCGCGGACTCGAGCATCAGCCCGTAGAGCACCTCGCGCACGGTTATCTCCTCACCCTCGATAAGATAGATCCTGCTGCCGCCCGTGAAAGGCGAGACCGGATCGATCACCATGACTTCGTCGAGATCCAGATTCTCGAGCGCCAGAAGGCACGTGATCATCTTCGTCGTGCTCGCCGGCTCGAGCCGCATGTGCTCGTTCTTGCAGTAAAGTATTTCCCCTGAATTCGCGTCGATCAGTATTCCGCTCGTAGCCAGTATCTCCGGCACCGCCGCCTCGGCATACGAGTACTCCGGCAGGACCTCGCCCCTGAAAACGCCCGCCGCGAGCATAAACACGATCAACATGAGCGCTATCCGCTTCATTTTACCCCCGTTCCGCTCAACAGTAATAACCCGTATAATTATTGATATTGTACCACTTTACTTCACTTCTGTGAAGTGCTATAATAACGCGGTATCCCCCGGAGCGGATGCTCCCGGGACGAAATAATCACCGCGCGGACGGGTTTGAAAACGGTGCTGAAACGCAGTTTCCGGCCGCGGCAGCGCGCGACAAGAGGTAAAGAAATGTATAATATCGCCACCCTTAACAAAATCTCGCCGGTAGGTCTCGCGAAATTCACCAAGAATTATCAGATCACCGACGACATCGACAGCGCAAACGGCATCGTTGTCCGCAGCCAGGACATGCAGGACATGCAGTTCTCCGACAACCTTCTCGGAATCGCGAGAGCGGGCGCGGGCTACAACAACATCCCTATCGAAAGATGCGCCGAAGAAGGCATCGTAGTATTCAATACACCGGGCGCCAACGCGAACGCCGTAAAGGAGCTCGTGCTCTGCGCTCTGTTCCTCGGAGCGAGAAACATCCCGGGCGCGCTCGAATGGTGCAAGAGCCTCGGAACCGACGGCACCGCGGACGTCGCCAAGGCCGTTGAAAAGGGCAAGGGCGTTTTCGCCGGCGTTGAGCTCAAGGGCAAGAAGATCGGCGTTATCGGTCTCGGCGCTATCGGCGTAATCGTGGCAAACACGTGCGAAAAGCTCGGCATGCACGTTCTCGGCTACGACCCTTACATCACGGTCCGCTCGGCACACGAGCTGTCCCACAAGATCCCTATCTACTCCAGCATCGAGGAGATGCTTCCGGAGTGCGATTTCGTGACGGTCCACGTTCCGGCAATCGACAGCACCAAGGACCTCATCAACAGCAAGAGCTTCAGCGCTATGAAGGAAGGCACGATCCTCCTCAACTACTCGAGAGGATTCGTTGTAAACGAAGAGAACCTGATCGGCGCTCTCAAGTCCGGCAAGGTCTCCAAGTACGTTACGGACTTCCCGAACAACAGGCTCCTCGGCGTTGAGAACGTTATCTGCACGCCGCACATCGGAGCTTCGACCGAAGAGGCCGAGGACAACTGCGCGGTCATGGCGGCCGAGCAGCTCATGGACTACATCGAGAACGGCAACATCACCAACTCCGTAAACTATCCTGCCGCAAGCCTCGGCGCGCTCAACAAGGACACGTTCGCGAGGATCTGCATCATCAACAAGAACGTTCCTTCGATCCTCGGAAAGATCACCGGAACGCTCTCGGATATGAATATCAACATCCGCGACATGATCAACAAGAGCCGCGGCGACTACGCATACACGCTCGTAGACATCGACTCCGAGATCGACGAAAACGTTCTGAGAAAGAAGCTCGCCATGGACGGCATCATCTCGATCCGCATGATCCGCTCGAAATAGGCGGCGCGGCCGAAACAAAAATGAAACAGCCTTCCCGATCGGGGAGGCTGAATTGTTTTTTGACGCGTTTAATCTGCTCTTAAGAATCACGCTTTCGATATATTCAGTTTTTCCATGAGCGCTTCCTGAAGCACTCTTGAAACGTTGATGTTCTGCTTCTCGGCGGCTTCGCTCATCCATGCCGGAAGGCTCACATTCCTGCGCACAGACCTGTTGTTCATCCGTCTTATATACGCGTCCACGTCCGTGTCTATGAGCGAAACGATTGACTCGCCCTCACCTGCGAACATACCCGCGCTGACGTCGATATCGGCCGCGTCGCTCGCATCCGGATATACACCGTCTTTCTTCTCAGCGCAGTACCCGCCGATATAATCGCGCGCCATGCGCATCGCGTCAGACAGCCCGTATCCTTCGGTAAATCCCTTGATATCAGGTATTTCAACCAGATACGTGTCCTTCCGATCCCCGGTTTTCGTAAAAATCACCGGATATACAACTACCATATTCTGCACTTCCTTTCGGCGGTTCAGAGCCCCCACTTCTATTAAAAATATATCATCGCGCCGACACGGATTCAATGGCCGCTCTGACACACACTCACCCTCGCCGCGCGCATAAGTCCGCCGTTGATTTACACGCCCGGAAAGAGTATAATTATTCTGGAAAATTGTCATGTCCGCAGGAAACGCGCGGCATGGATCTGTGAGATATGAAGAGGTGTGACATGGATAGGAAGAGAAAAACAAACCGATTGCTTTCGATTCTGTTTACGGTGACTCTGGTTCTTGTACTGCTCATCGGAGCGACAGCTCCGGCGGCGGCGACCGGAGAAGTCGCCGAGCTCTGGACCCCGGACGGGCAGTCTCAGATCGGCACTTACACGTCGCTTCAGGACGCGTTCACAGCGGCGGCGTCGCAGAATCAGTACGCCATTATCAAACTGCTTCAGGACGTGGTGATATCCGGCGATGCCACGGTGAATCAGGACATCAACCTGTTCACCAACGGCCATACTCTTACGTTGACGCAGAGCGGCACTCTGACCGGCAGCGTTGACCACGGGTATATGCTTACAACGCCGTGCATCGACGTCTTCAGCGGCTTCAGCAGCGGCGCTGGAGGCGGCATCGTAAATAACGGAACGATCACCGTCGGCGCTATCTGCATTTACTCGGAAGACGTGACTCTTACGATGAACGGCGGAACGATCACATACCTTCAGCTGTTTGACGGTACCGTAAACATGACGGGCGGCACCCTTAATAACTACGCTGTCGACGGCGGAACGTCCGCGATCTCGGGCGGCACTATCGCTGACTTTGATATGCTGAACAACATGGGCAGCCCGGTTGTAAACATTTCAGGCACGGCTTCCTTCGGCCAGGCGCTGTTTGAGTATTACGGCGGCAACGGCGCGGGGACTCCGGCGGTCAGCATCTCCGGAACCCCGCAGTTTGAGCATTTCGGGCTGTATATAGACGACGCGGACGAGGCGGGCGCATGGGGCTCCATGGACATACAGGGCGGCTACTTCAACACAGACCCCGCGGCGCTTTACGACGGAAAAACGGCAGAACAGAAATCGCACCTCACCTTTACTATAGAAAATTCGGAGCAGTACTCCGATCAGGACGACTGGGCATACAGCACGTCGACGTATCCTTGGCGCGTAGTCGAAAGCGCTCCGGTCCAGGCGAACGTTTTCACCTTCGCGGAGCTGCAGTCTCACCTCTCGGCCAACGGAGCCAACGCCGTTGCGACACTCTCGGCCGATATAACTGCGAGCGCGTCGATCAACAGCGCCGGCAGGATTGTGATCCCGAACGGCAGAACGCTTACCATTCCGGACGGAGTCACCCTCGAGGCGCAGTTCCTGATCGAGAGCGGCGGTACCCTGCTGGTTGAGAACGGCGGTACCCTTATAGCGGCTCCCGGCGGCGACACCATAGACAACTTCGGAACGCTGACAGTCGAAGAAGGCGGCAATCTCAGGACCTACGCCCTCGGCGTTCTCGTCAACCGCAGCGGAGGCGTTCTGAATCTCAGCGGAACGTATAACTGCGAAATGTACTTTAACTCATTCCCGTATATCGGTCTCACCAATGACGGCACGGTAAACGGCGCCGGCGATCTGATCCTCTATGATTCGACCGGCTGTCTGGATCTCGACGACGGTATCGAGCTTGCTATGGACGAGCTCGGCCAGCAGACGCGTTTCGACGACTGGGACGACGTAAACATCTACAGGATGATCGACGCCGGCAGCATCGCGGCATTCAGTTCCCTGTTCCCTGACGATCAGCACCCTCGTACGGTCGCGGGCGAAGAAGTCGAAGGCAACATGGACACGATCATCAACGTCTGCGCTGATCTGACGATAGACAGCGAACTCGGCGGAATGGTCAAGGTGCTCCTTCCTGAGCAGTACCGCATAACCATTCTGGACGGCGGCGTTCTTCAGGCCGGCATCGAAAACGCCGGCATAATCGACGTTCAGAGCGGCGGCCAGCTCAGAACCGTAATGGGCGGACCAATCAACAACAACGGAACTATAATGATCGCGGACGGCGCGCTGCTCCAGAGCCAGATGGGCCAGGCCGTAAATAACTTAGACGCGGGCGTTATCGACCTCAACGGAGACTTCATGTGCGGAGTCGTAAACTACGACGACGCGGACCACATATGGTTCACCAACAGCGGTCTTGTCGAGGGCACCGGCGACCTGATCCTTTATCAGGTCGGCGACAACCCGGTTGAGCTCGACGGCGCCATATACGAAGTAATGACGCTTCTCAGCCAGCCGCACCGTTTCGATTCCTGGGACGACGTAAACATCTTCAAACTGGTCGTAGTTGAAGATTACGACTCACTGTACGCGGCGTCCACCGAAGACCGCATTATCAACGGCGAGCACGTCGACGGCAATATGGACACCATAATCCGGATCGCCGAAGGCGTAGGCCAGATAGACATCGAAGACCCGCTGGAGTCATTGACCGCGCTGATCATTCCGGACGGCTGCAGTCTGTACGTTGTGCCCGGCGCCGCACTCTCCTGCGCGATTGAAAACCACGGCGAAATCTACGTGGAGTTCGACGGTTCGCTTAAAACCGCTCAGGGCGGCAATATACAGAACTTCGGCAGCATTCAGATAGACTCGGACGCTGTAATGGAAGCGCGCATGGGCGGAAACGTTATCAACGAAAACGGCGCGATCATCGTTGTTGACGGATTCTTCTTTATCGGAAGCGTGGCCCCGGACGGCGTCAACACTTTTGAGCCCGGCATCTGGTTCGTAAACAACGGCACTATAAACGGCACCGGCTTTATCGTAACCGATCCGGTCGAGGGAGGCGAACTCTCTGACAGAATCGACGCCGCGCGTCTCATCGGTTATGAGCTCGACGGCGACGGCGATGACCCGGCGGTGCTCGTCCGCGCGGTAGCTTTCCAGGAGCTCATCGATCTGAACGCCGACGATACGGGCGCTGTACAGGGCATGTACCTCGTGCGCCTCGACGATCAGGACATGCTGATCCACGTAAATGAAGACATCGACCTCACGGACAAGCTCCTCTGCATCGAGGACGCGGACCTCGTGATCGACTACGGCTGCACCCTCTCGATGGAAGACATCGGCAATCTGTACTTCGCGCGTCACTACGCGAAGGTCGTTGTCGAGGCTCCGGGAACGGGCGGAGTTAACGACGCGAACGGCGGCGGCACATTTGTAGTGGGCGGCGACAAATACATGAGCGGCTCCGACGCAGAAGCGGTCTTCCTGGCGACAAGCGACATAATATTCGTGGGCGGCGCGGAATATAACTCGCATCCTGCTCAGGCTACATGGCTCTACCTCATGGACGGAAGCGGCGCGGCAGCGGCTCAGGGCATCGACACCGTCAATATCGACGTCATCGTAGCCGACGGCACCACGCTCGCGGCGGTAAACGATTTCTCGACCAACTACATCGAAGTCCGCGGCGTTCTGAAAGCGGATAACGGCGCGGAGATCGACGCGAACGAATACTATTACATGAACTCCGGACGTCCGGATCAGGTTCGCTACGGCCAGGATACCTCGTTCGAGGTTCTGTTCGATCTGAACCGCGGTTCCGGCGAGGACGTTTTCAAATGGATGTACCGCGACGGCGGCAACGTATATATCGAATCGAGCGGCGTTGAGTTCGCTCCGACCTGGGGCGGCCACGAATTCAGCGGCTGGGAGATCACTTCCGGCTGGCAGGGCACCGCGCTCTGGTCTGACTTCAACCAGTCGCAGCTCGAAAACGTAACGATCTCGGCGATCACCGACAGCCAGAGCGCTTACTACGGCGAGCACTACATCGCCGACAACGGCTACTTCCCGATCATCGTGCGCGCGACATGGGACGGCGGTTCCGGCGGCACGCCGACATACTCCGTCGGCGGAGTTGTCTCCAGCTGGCCTTCCACGCCGCTTGAACCTGAGTACCTCATCTACGACAGCAGCGTAAGCACCTCGGCGGCGATAGCAGACGCGAAATCCGCCACTCCGTCGCTCGACATGGGCATTGCCCCTCAGGTCGGCACAAACACCGCGAGCGGCAATAAGATGGAACAGACTGTAGCGTTCGAAGATGTGCCTGACGGCGACTACACGGTAACCATAATCAAGCCGGGCAAGTACGTTCCGAAGGCTGTGGAAGTAACCGTAGACGGCGCGAGCGCCGACATGGGCACCGTAAATCTCTGGCTCTACGGTGACGTAAATAATGACGGCCTGGTCGACGCAGATGATGTAATGAATATAAACCGTTATTCAGCAGGGTTGTCTTCCGCTTTTGACTCAGGGAGTCCTTTGGATAAACTTGACAGAGAGATGGCGGCAAATATAACCAATGTAATATTCGGTGATTTTGATATAGATGCGGATGATGTAATGCAGATAAACCGTTATTCGGCAGGGCTCAACTCCGCGTTCGACGCTATGAACTAAGCGCGGAAGAAAGAACAGGGTATGACCATGAAATCCAGACAGCCGATTGCCTTTATACTTACACTGGCATTGCTGATATCGATGATGCCTATGGCGACGTCCGTCGTCTGGGCTGACGAACCTGCCGCGGTCACCACGTGGGCCGGTCTTCAGGCGGCGCTCACAAGCGGCGGCGCGGTAGTTCTGGCGGACGATATAACCGCCGCGGAGGGCGACCTTTCGCTTGTCGTAACGAAGGACGTCTCCCTTGACCTCCGCGGATACGTCCTCGACGGCTCGGCGGCGGATAACCCGGGGGCTCCCGGAGCCCTTGCCTGCATAAGAGTTGAAGGCGGAACGCTGACCGTACTCGACAACAACGTCGTGTCTTACGGAATAATCGTCGGTCCCGCCAACGCTATAATCGTTTCCGGCGGAAGCCTGGTCGTTGAAGGCGGCAATATCCAAGGTACAAACGGCATATACCTTTCAGGCTCCGGCAGCGTAACGATCAACGGCGGACTGATCGACAACTGCAATAACGGCATAGTTCTCAAAGGAGGATCGGCCGGAATATACGGCGGAGATATCAAGGACAACGATACCGGAGTCCTTGTGTCCGGAGGCGAATTCGTCATGACCGGCGGCGCGATCAGCTCCAACGAAGTCGGAATCATAGTCGTTGATTATACAACGGCTCCCGCAATCGGCGGCGAGCCGACGATCGCAGGCAACGACACGTACGACATATTGTTAGGCAACGATGCGAAGCACATCCTGAACATCTGCGGCGATCTTAAAATGCCGGCGCTTCCAAGAGTGATGGCGGGCTGGTCCGTAGGAAGCGAGACGGCCGTGTTCACTTCAGGCCTCGCCGGCCACGGGTATCCCGACAGCTTTATCAGCGCCGAACCGGGCTTCGGCGTCGTCTCGGACAACGGCGAAGCGGCGCTTAAAGCATTCACTGAAGTCAGCGACTGGGAGACGCTCGTGAGTCTGGTGCGCACAGGCAACCCGGTTAAAATGACCACTGATATATCTTACTCGGACGGGGAAAGCAAACTGGCGATGAGCTATGGTTTTTCAACTCTCGACCTGAACGGCTATACCCTTACCACATATGACGGCGATCCGAGCGATACTATTAATCTCAATGACGACTGCTCGCTTACTCTGATCGACAGTTCAGCGCAGCGGACGGGAACGATCATCGCAGGAGATTCCCGCGGAATAAATCTTTACGACGGAAGCCGCTTCACCATGAACGGCGGCAGAATACAGACTCTCCCTGAAGGCACAGGTGTTTGTCTCAACGCGGCCATTCAGGATAATATCTCGTTCACCATGGCGGGCGGCGAGATCGCCGGCGGCAGAATCGGTGTCTATGTACTCGAAATGAATGCCGAAATGCTTATGTGCGGCGGCGAGATCTTCGGCTGCACGGAGGGCGGAGTCATTCTCGACAAAAACGCCGGTGGATTCCGTATGACCGGCGGCAAAATACACGACAACGGCCGAAGCGGAGTTCAGGTTGAAAGCGGCTCCGATTTCATCATGGAAGGCGGCGAGATATACGGCAACGGTTTCGCGGCTCCGCCGGGCGACTGTGAATCCGGCAAGGGCGACGGCGTGGCGGTTTACGGCGGCAGCTTCACGATGACCGGCGGCCGCATCGCCGAAAACCGCGAAAACGGCATCTTCCTCAACGGCACTGCGACTGCCGGTATCTCCGGAGAATACACCCTGATCGAGGAGAACATGGGCTTTTATGACACCGGCACCGAACATTTCATGAGCGGCAACGGCATATTATTAAAAGACAACAGCGTTGCCATTATGTCCGACGGATTGATTTACGCGAACCGGAACGGCGTCGAGATCGCCGGCAGCAGCAGCTTTTCCATGAGCGGCGGCGAGATCTGCTTCAGCGAGCCTTACATCAACGAAAACGGACTTTTCTGCGGCAGGGGCGTGTATATGCACAACGGCAGTTTCACGATGTCCGGCGGCTATATTGACCACTGCACTCTGGGCGTCAGCATCGACGACGGCTATTTTGACATGCATAAAGGCACTATCGAAGACTTCAGCATATATGACCATCCGAGCGGTCTCAGTTTCGGCGGCAACGCCGTTGAGATCTTAAACGGAGACGTGGTGATATACGACGGATCGCTCAGCGGCGACCGCTGCGGTTTCTCCATCAGCGGCGGCCACGGCGAGGTCAACGGCGGTGAATTTGACAGCCCGAACTGCGCGATGTGGGTCGGCGGCGGAAGCGCCGAAGTCCACGGCGGTTCCTTCTCCGCGGATTACTACAGCTTATGGCTCGCCGGCGACGGCGAGGCCACGATCGACGGCGGTGAGATCGGCGGAAAATCGTTCGGTCTCGCTCTGATCGGCGGCGGCACCGCGAACGTCAGCGGCGGCGCGTTCGGAAGCAGCAACATGATCAGTATCTACACCGAACCGGCCGGCACTCTCCGGATGTCCGGCTCCCCTGAGTTCAATCAGAAAAATATGGCGGACGTGCTCCTTTCGGGCGGCGCGGTCATAAACGTTGTCGGTCCGCTCAATCTCGCGAATCCGATGCTGGCGGCCACTGAACCCCTTCCGACAGCTGACGCGCCGATAGTAATGACTTCGGGCCTCAGCGGCAACGGAACTCTCGACGATTTCGTTCAGAATCTCGTCGACTATAAGGTAAGCCTCAACGACGCGGGCGAGGCGGTGTTGAACTACGCTCCTCAGCCTGCTCCCGCATACAGCGGAGACGACGATGATTCGCCGGCTTCCGGCGCGGCAGATTCCGGCAGCGCTCCCGGACACATGTACAGCGACGTTCCGGGC
>JAEEGL015749099.1_pt1 | contig 16864 bp, 12 predicted proteins | sample 9134231 | NCBI WGS metagenome assembly JAEEGL01 (sample SAMN16246548, study PRJNA631951) | gut metagenome | biome: gut microbiome; feature: rumen; material: fiber-attached | host: Bos | place: Iran: Karaj | collected 2018-10
CCTCGTCTTAAAGACAGGTTACCTACGTGTTACTCACCCGTTCGCCATGGTTTGTATTGCTACTACCATTCGACTTGCATGTATTAGGCACGCCGCCAGCGTTAATCCTGAGCCAGGATCAAACTCTCCATAAAAATTTATGTTTGTACCATTAGGTACGTTCAATCTCTTTCGCTCAATTCTTAATTCTGAATTGCGTTTGTTTTTCTTCGTCGTTTACAAAGTTATATACAGTTTTCAAAGACCAATTTCTGTCGGATTAGCGACTCGCTAATTCTAACATTTTTCAAGTTCTTTGTCAACGATTTTTTTGTTAAATTTTAACATTTTTTAAACCGTTAAAACTTGAATAAAATAAGTGGTGGAAGGGAGTGGTTTCGAACCACCGAACCCGTAGGGAGCAGATTTACAGTCTGCCGCGTTTAGCCTCTTCGCTACCCTTCCATAAGATTTTATTTACTGCACTTTCGCAGTGCTTTTTCATTATATCACTAGGAAAATTTATTGTCAACAACTTTTTTGTTAATTTTATAAGTTTTTTTAAAGAAAAATAAAAAGCCATTTTTTTGGTAAAAAACGGCTTAAAATCTTAGTTTTTCTTTACTGCATTAAATTGGAATTCCATTGGTGTTTGACGACCAAACATATCCATTAATACTGTAACAATTTCCTTTTCTTCGTTGATGCTTACAACCTCTCCTGACATATTAGAGAATGCACCATCTGTGATTGTAACAACATCACCAACATTAATTTCGAATTTAGGCTTAGAAATCATGCCTAATCTTCTTAAAATACCATCCATTTCTTCCTTTGGTACTGGTACTGGCTTAGTACCTGAACCTGAAGATCCTAAGAATCCTGTTACTTTTGGTGTATTACGGATGTTGAACCAGCTTACATCATCCATTTCTTTTTCAACTTCCATTTCAACAAATACATAACCAGGATATAATTTGTTTACTTTTTGTTTTTTCTTACCTTTTTTATCAACTGTTTCTACAATTTCCTCTGGAACTAATACTTGATAAATCTTATCTTGCATGTTCATTGATTGAATACGACGTTCCAAATCTTGCTTAACTGAATTTTCATATCCAGAATAAGTTGTTACTACATACCATCTTCTCATATAATCTTAACTCCTTAACTAAAATATATATCCTAGAATTTGAGATATAAATGAATCATATAATAGGAATAATAAAGTGAAAATTGTAATGAATAAGAATACTCTAACAATATCACCTAATAATTTCATTCCTTTTAACCAAGTAATCTTCTTAAATTCTGGGAAGCAAGGCTTATAGAATGGGAATAAAGCATATAATGTACCTAAACCAGCAACAACAACTAATACCCATCCATAAACTGTAGCATTCTTACCAATTAATGGGAAATCTTCTCTTACTACTAATACACCAGTTAAAATTAATACACCTAGCATTAAAACAACTAAAGATATAACTAAGAATAAATAGTTTTCCCATTTATGTTCAGTTTTTAAATATTCTAAGATTCTTGAAGGCTTATTTTCTTCCTTATCTCTTTTTTTCTTGATTTGAGTTGTTACCTTTTCCTCAATTTTTTCTTTTTCAGAAGTTTCTTCAACAACTTCTTGTTCTTGGACTTCTTCAGTCACTTTAGCTTTTTTTGCTTTCATAAAGTGTTCTCCTTATTTTGTTTCTTTGTGAATTGTATATTTATTACAATATTTGCAATATTTTTTTAGTTCAATTCTTTCAGAGTTCTTTTGAGGATTTTTAGTAATTGTATAATTACGATTAAGACATTCTTCACATATTAATATAATTTTTTCACGCATTATCCTCACTCCTTTAACAGTAAAATAAAAAAACCTTTTAAGGTCTCCTTTTGTATTATAGACCAGAATTAATTTTTATTCAATAACTTTTTTCAATTCCTTTAAAACCTTTTGCTTAATTTTTGTAGCCTCATAATATGAAATATTATTATTTTTAGCAAAGCTAGTTAAGGAATTACCACTTTTGATGCAATCTTCAAAATATAATAAGCCCATTTCATTTGTTTGTCTTTTAACTATTTTTTCATAATAGGTTAAATTATCAACTGGTTCATCATAATCACATGGTGTCCGATAATTTAAAAATATAGTAGAGTTATAATATTTATCCTTTTTTAAATAGGTAAATCTTCTAACTATAGAAATAGATAAATATGAACAAAATGAAACATTAAAGCATTCATGAAATGTTTTTATACATCTATTGAATACCAATAAGGCCTCTTGATATAAATCAAATTGCTTATCAGATTTAAACATATATTTATGAATCATAAACCAAATATATGTATCATATTTTTTGTACAGAATATCGAAAGCTTGTTCACTACCTTCGTCGTTAATTAAATATAACAACTCATAGTCATTGTAAACAAACATCTTTTTTTATTATTCTCCTTTTTTCATTAAATCATACATAACTATTGCAGCAGAAACTGATGCATTTAAGCTATTAACATGACCAACCATAGGAATTGTAATTAAATAATCAGATGTATTAACTAATGTTTTAGACATACCAAAGCCTTCAGAACCAATGATTACAGCAAGCTTTAAATTCTTATCTATATCCTTTGCTAAAACAGTTCCTTTAGCATCTGTTCCACAAATCCAGAATCCCATTTCCTTTAATCTATTACAAATAGTTAACAAGCTATTAGCATACATAATATTAGTATGCTCTATAGCACCTGTTGAAACATGAGCGACAGTCTCACTCACTGAAACACTTCTATTTTTAGGTAAAATAACTAAATCAATACCAAAAGCATCAACTGTTCTTAAAATTGCACCTAAATTATGAGGATCTTGAATACCATCTAATATTAAAATTCTAGATGCATCTTTAAAATTCTTTAAATCCTCTTCAGCAAGTATATGATAATCTTCTCTTATAGCTGCATAGCCTTGAGTATTATTACCAAATAATTTTTCCATTTTTTGCTTATCAACAATTTCAAAAGGAATATTTTTCTTTTTTAGTTGATCAATAATATTAATATCTTTTTTTTGATTTGAATTTAAAAGAAACACTTTTTCAAGCTTAGCCTTCGCTCTTAGCGCTTCATTTATACAATTTTTTCCATAAATTTTCATAGGTATCACCGAACTTAATTTCCAACGACTATTATAACATAATATTATTTGAATTCAAAATAAAAACGGCATTTTATTGTTTTACAATAATTTGCCGTTTATTAATTAATTTAAATTCTTGTAAGAAGCTTTTGGATAACTCCGATTTGCTTTCTAATCCAAGGTACTAATCCTTGTAATATCTTCATTAATGGAGCTGATAATAAGCATAGCATTAATAAGAATATCTTATTTTTAATTGATAATTCTTTTACAATACCAGATGAAGTCTTAATGATATCATCATTATATAATTTATAATCAGTTACAACTGTACCTAATACTAAGTAATTATCTGAATTTAATCTAGGATCTAGATCATCTTGGCCTACTGAATATTCAGTATAATAGCCATTAATAATATATCTACCCTTTTCTGTTAATTCCAAAGTAGGAGCAATTGATGATGAATTAATTGAAACACCATCTCTTGTTGAATCAGAATTATTTGCATCTGGGAAGAATTTATTATAATCAGAAGTTAATAAATAATTTGTCTTACTAGGAACAACTGAAAGTGTTGAAATATCAGAACCAGTTCCTGGAGTCTTACCATAAGAAATTAATCCATTACTAATATTATCAAAATTATATTTATTAGCAATTGTACCATTACTATACACAGCCTCAACTGAATCTTCTAAGCTATTATAAGTAATAATAGTTCCACTTGTACAATATAATCTATATAAATTTTCATCTAAAGCTTCACCAAATAATTCATATAATGTAAATTGGCTATCAGTAGCAAATACATATGCTGTATCTGCTTGATTATATTTAGTTAATGAACCATTTGTAGTAATTTCTGGAAGTGAAACAGTATAATAATATTTTGTATTGTTTACTTCATAATAAACATCATTACCATTTATAGTTAAATGTAAATTTGATGGATTAATAGCAATAACAGCATTTTCAGTTCCTGAAGGTAGATTTTCACAATGATATCTAACAGTAACCTTAACACCTTGAGCATTTACAACTTCAACTGAAGAAACAGAATCAATACTTAAAATACCTGAAGATATTTCAACAGTAGGCATTATCTTTAATTGAACCTCTTCTTCTAAAGCTCTACCATAATCTAAACTATGATTATAATACTTGTTCTTTATATTAGCAGGAAGTTTAATTTTAATAGGACTATAACTAGATGTATTCTTTTCTCCTATATAGACATAACCTTCCTCATCTACTTTAATGATGCTCTTAACCTCAATTTCATCATTATTATTCTTACTAAATTTCATTAAATCAGAATATTTATGGTTTGAAATTGTATAACCACCTAAATAAATAGAACCATCATGCTTATATGAAATTGCAGGATCTACAACCTCTTTATTTGTAGCAATTGTTCCATTAATATAGTAATAATACTTACCATCATTTGGATTTAAATTTGATGTGAAATAATCAGATGTAGATGAAGTTGTTTTAATATAGTCAGTAACAACACCACCAATTACATAATAATTATCTTCACTAATAGATACAGAAGGATAATTTGCAATAGATGATGTATTTAAATTTGATGAATAATATTCAGAGAATGTTACTAATGGTTTAAATTCAAATAGCTGTGGTAAGATAAATATTGCAAATAAGAATACTGCATAACATCCACCGCATAAGAATTTTCTCATAGTATTGAATGGTTTACATGCTTTAAATAATACCATTAAACATGTATGAGTTGCAGCAATAACGATGATAGTTGATAGACTTGTTGAATCTAAGCTTAAGCTATCAGAAAGACCAAATACTATCATAGATATCAATAATATAGTTATCGCACCAGGAAGTGCCTTTTTAATAACATTCGATAAGAATTTACCTTGAACTGCATTATTATTAGGTTCAAGAATTAATACTAATGATGGAATACCAATTGCTAAAACATCAATTAAGAATAATTGGTTTGTAGAAATAGGATATGTACCAGTAATTAGAGCTTGTATTGCAAGCAATAAAGAGAAAATTGTTTTAGTTAAGAATAATGATGCAACACTTGTTACATTATTGATAACTCTTCTTCCTTCAGCAACAACCTTAGGCATAGAATCGAAATTAGAATCTAATAATACTAAGTGTGATACATTTCTTGCTGCTTCAGAACCACTTGCAACAGCTATAGAACAATCAGCCTCTCTTAAGGCTAAAATATCGTTAACACCATCACCAGTCATGGCAACAGTTTTTCCATTTTCCTTTAAAGTTTCAACTAAAATCTTCTTTTGAGCAGGAGATACACGTCCAAATACTGTATATCTTAATGCCATAGATCTAACTTCATTATCAGAAACACCATCTAATGAAACATACTCTTCAGCACCAGTAATACCAGCTCTTTGACTTATTTTTGAAACAGTTAATGGGTTATCACCTGAAATAACCTTAACTTCAACACCAGATTCTTTAAAATACTTAATTGTATTAATTGCATCTGGTCTAATATTATCTTCAATTAAAATCATTGATGCTACTTCGCATTCTGCTTTAGGAAGCTCATTATTTTCAATAGTTCCTTCTCTATGAGCCAAAATTAAGACTCTGTATCCTAATGCAGCATATTTATTAACATCATTTTTAATTAAATTATATTTTTCTTTAAATACAAATTCAGGAGCACCTAAAATAAATGTTCCATATTTTTCAAAAGTAACAGCTTGATATTTTCTTTGTGATGAGAAAGGAATCTTAGCAATATGCTTCATTCTCTTTCCTAATCCAAATTTTTCAATTAATGCTTGAGATGTTAAGTTATTATCAGCAAGTGAGTTTAGCATAGCACTAATTACATTATTTGTAGCAAGACCATAGAATGTATTGTAATCAATAACATTCTTTACACTCATTGTACCATCAGTAATAGTACCTGTTTTATCTAGACAGATACAATTAACTCTAGCAAGCATTTCAATACAATATAGTTCTTGAACTAATACATTACGAGATGCAAGTCTAATAACACCTACAGCAAGGGCAATAGATGTCATCAAGAATAATCCAGAAGGAATCATACCAATCATGGCACCTGCAGTTTTTCTTATTGCAGTTACATAATTAATATTAGGGTTAATATACATTAAATAGAATAATGTTAATCCAATAGGAACGATTACAAAGGCCATAACCTTAATAATTAATCCTAATGATACCATTAAATCAGATTTAGGCTTTTTATATTGCTTAGCTTGATTTGTAAGCTTTTCAATATAGTTATCCTTACCAACCTTATCAACTCTTGCAGAACATTTACCAGAAACGACAAATGAACCAGAATAAAGCACGTCTCCAGGCTTTTTAACAATAGCATCAGATTCACCTGTTAATAATGATTCATTAACTTCTATTGAGCCTTCTAAAACGATTGAATCGGCACATATTTGCTTACCAGTTTCTAGTAATAATAAATCATCTAATACAACCTCTGTTACAGGAATTTCATGCTTAGTTCCACCACGCATTACTAAAGCTGTAGGAGCTGAAATTAATGATAATCTATCAATAGTCTTTTTAGCTCTTATTTCTTGGAAAGTACCAATACCGATATTAATTAAAACAATTAATAAGAATGTTAAATCTGTAAAAGCCTTAACAGAAATTAAGAATCCAGCAATAGCAAATGTTAATAAGTTGAAGAATGTAATTAAATTACCTACAATAATTCTTCCAACAGATTTTGATGATTTTGTTTTAGAATCATTTACTAAATCATCTAAAATTCTTTTATCAACTATATCTTGAGATAAACCATTATTAGGATCAGTATTATATCTGATAAGTGTACCAGGGTTCTTCTTGATTTGCTTTCTATGTTTTTTAACAAATTTAGCAATCTGCTTATCTTCCTTTTTACGATTTTTTTCAGCCTGCCTTTGTTCTATACTTAGCTCTTTTTGACTTTTTCTTTCGATTTTTTCTCTAATCATAGAGTCAGAAGCTGGCTCTTCTTTTACTTCGGTTTCTTCAATTACAGGCTTTTCTTGTTGAACTACAGTTTCTTCTTTTATTTCTTTTTCTTCAGTAGAAACTTCTTCATCTTTTTTTCTTTTTTTAGCCATAAGAAAACCTCCTTATTATAAATTAAAAATAATATCCATTAATTGATTAATTCTTTCAATATTATCATTTAAATATAAATAACCAATTAATGCTTCAAATCCTGTTGCATCTAAATAATCTTTTAAGTCAAGATTTTTTCTTGATGAATTAACATGAGAATTACGACCTCTTTTAAATATATTCAATTCTTCTTCAGTTAAAATATTATTTTCTAAAAAATAATGAATAAATTTAGCTTGAGACCGTCCACTAGTATATTTAATAACATTTTTATGCAAATCATTAACCTTAGTAAAACCTAAATTAATGAAATGCTTTCTTATAATAATTTCATAATAAGCATCCCCCATATATGCAAGTGATAGCCCATTTAATAATTTTACTTCCATTATAATATATTAAGCTCTATTAGCTTTTTTCTATAAATATCTGCTTTATCGAAATCTTTAACCATTCTAGCATCATTATATTCTTTATAAAGCTTAAGCTCCTCATCATTCATTTTTTCAACAAATAGATTAATACCTAATACATCTAAAATAGTTTTTAAAGTATTTAAGCATAAAGCATTTCTTTCATAATTCTTACTTCTTAATGTTACATTCATTTCTTTAACAATTTCATTAATTAATGTTAATACATTTTGAACATTGAAATCTTGATTCATATGCTCTTTAAATGTTTCAATATATTTTTCATCAACATTAGAATTGTTAATATTTTGATATTGAAGCTCATATAATGATTGCTTATAAGCTCTTTGCCATTTTTCGTATTCTTTTTTATATTGATCAAATAATTCTTGGCTATAAGGAATTATATTTCTATAAGGAGATAAAACAATTAATGTTCTTAATACCATTGCATCCTTAGAAGTTTCTAAATCCTTAACATAAATAACATTTCCTAATGATTTACTCATTTTAGCACCAGCTAAATCAAGTCTTCCAACATGAATCCAATATTTAGCTAAATGTGTTTTATATAATGCTTCAAATTGAGCAATTTCATTTTCATGATGTGGGAATTTTAAATCCATTCCACCACCATGGATATCAAGTCCTGTACCAAATAGCTTATGGTTCATAACAACACATTCAGTGTGCCAGCCAGGTCTTCCTTCTCCAAATGGTGAATTCCATTTAATACCTACATCAGTTTTCTTCCATAAAGCAAAATCTAAAGGATTTTCCTTTTTATCATTTACATTGATTCTAGCTCCGCTTTCCAAATCCTCAGATACTTGATTAGAAAGACAGCCATAATCTTTTATTTTATTTACTCTAAAGAAAACATCTCCATCAACATTATAAGCATATCCTTCTTTAATTAATTCTTGAATAAAATTAATCATTTCATCGATATATTCTGTTGCGTGAGGTATAATATCAGGCTTTCTTGAACCAACCTTTTCTGTTGCTTCAAAGAAGGCGTCCTCGAAGAATTTTGCTACAACCTTTTCAGTTTTATTTTCTTTAATAGCTTGATTAATTATCTTATCATCAACATCTGTAATATTAGATGCGTATGTTACATCATATCCTAAGAAAGTTAAATATCTTCTTAGCATATCATAAAATATTACAGGTCTTGCATTTCCAATATGAATATAGTTGTAAACTGTAGGTCCACAAACATACATATTTACTTTATTTCCATTTTGAGGTTTAAATTCCTCTAATTTATTAGTTAATGAATTATAAATTACTAAACACATTTAAATCACATCCCAAAACACTAATTTATTAAGCAATAACAACATGTACAATGACATTTAAATTAACTAATGGTGCAGTAGCATCAGCAACTGAAAATTTAACTGTAATATTTTTAGTTGTAGATGAAGCATCAATTGTTAATTTATTATTATCTAAAACATAGCTTCCATCAACAGCTGATGTTGTAACACCTGCTGCAAATTCGATTTCTTTATTTTCGTTATAAGCTTTAGTATATGAATATGTATCAATATCAAACTTTTCTACTTCTGTTTTTAATACATCTCTAACTTTAATAGCTTCAAGTAAACTAACTTTTAAATCAGAAGATAATACTTCATTATAGGCTGTTTGATTTGGAGTTTCAGCCTTTTCAGTCATACCAACTACATTTAAAGCACTATCATATGTGTAAACATTAGTAACTTTGCCTGCTGCAACAGATGCAACCTTAGCAATTGTTTCAGATACAAAACAATCAGCAACATAATTTGTTTGTTGAGTTGAATCAGCTTGTTTAACACTAATACCATTTAAAGCTTTAGCATAATAGCAATTTTTAACACCCTTTTGTGATAATTCAACATCACCAACAATTCCACCAATATAAGCCTTTGAAGCTAAATTATATGTTTCAGATGTTCTTGCTTCATCATTAATTGCTTCAATGTCACAAACTGCTAAGCAGTTATCTAAATTTATTTGACCAGCTCCATTAGAACCAGCAATACCACCAACACAAAGTCTACCAAATGTATTTGATGCTCTAACAATAGAAATAGAAACATAAGATTCAACACCACTTACAACTTGTGATGATTCAATAGCTCCAGCAAATCCACCAATATAAGCTGTACCGCTTGAGCTTCTTGATTTAATATTTAAAATACCATCAGAAGAACAATTTGAAACACTAGTTGAACCAGAAATTCTTCCTGCAAAGCCTCCACCATAGAAAATATAATTTGTTGAAGGTCTTACTTGAGCTAAATCAAGATTGATATTTAAAACATCTGATGTTGAAATACTTGATGTATTTGAATCATCCTTAGAGTTTGATTCTGATGTAATAACACCAACTAAACCACCAAATTGAGCAGTTGTAGTAGGACCACTTGAAGTTGTCACATTAAATCCATCTAATGTAACATCTTTAATTTCTGTATTTACTGCATAGCCTGCAAGTGCACCAACATACTTGAATGTTGATGTAATTTCAGTACTAACATTTTCTAATTTTAAATTTTTAATTGTAGCATCTTCAACATATTCAAATAAGCCTGCATATTCACCTGATGCAATAACATAATTTGAAATCTTATGACCATTACCATCTAAAACACCTTCAAATGGTTCAGATGATGAGCATAAGCTAATGTTTGTTTGATCTTTAAAATCTAAGTCAGCTGTTAATTTGTAATAAGCATCTGTATCTTCTTCTATATTTAAGAATTCAGCAACTGATGAAATTTCAATTGGCTTATCTTCTGAAGAACCACTTGATGTAGTCTTTGCTTCCTTCTCACAAATTAAAGTTTCTGTACCAGCATATGATACATATAATTTTAATACAAATGATGTATCTGAATCTAAATCTTCAAAGCTTACGCTTCCTTCAACACCTTCTGATAAAGTAACTGTCTTTCTATCTAATTGACTAGTAACATCTTTATCATAAAGTTTTACTGTAACTATAGTAGTTTTTTCCTCTAAAATTGCATTTTTATTAAATGAAGCTTTCGCTGTAATTTTTGTAGATGTTGTAGTAACTTCTAATGTACCAGTTATATCATTTTTACATGATGCTAAAGTAAAAATGAAAATTAAGCTAAACATAAGAGTTAAAACCTTAATAACCTTTTTCATTTAATCTTACTCCTTTTAAAACATATATCATTCTTTATTATATAATAAAGACACATTTTTTACAACCGAAATTAGCTTTTCGGATTGTGAAAGAATTATTACACATTTTCCTGTTTTTTTATTCTACATTTTTAATATTGTTTGTTATAATTATTACAAATTTTATATTTTTTTGTTGACTTTCATTTCCTATAATAATATAATTATTATGTTTTTCGAAAATGGAGGTGCTTTTCCTTGCTTAGAATAGGTTTAGATGTTGGATCTACTACAATTAAATGTGTTGTTTTAGATGAAAATGATAACATCATATACACAGATTATAAACGTCATTATTCTCATATTAAGGATAATATTATAAGTAAAATAAAAGAATTAAAAGAAGATAATATCATTGATTCTAATGATGTTTGTCTTTCTATTTCTGGTTCTGCTGGTATGGGTTTAGCTGAAGGTGTAGGCATTCCATTTGTACAAGAGGTTTACGCTACAAGAATTGCAGCAAACAAATTAATTCCAGGTACAGATTGTATTATTGAATTAGGTGGAGAGGACGCTAAAATTCTTTTCCTTACTGATGGTATGGAAGTTAGAATGAATGGTTCTTGTGCTGGTGGTACTGGTGCATTCATCGACCAAATGGCTACTCTTTTAAATGTTGATATTACTGAAATAAATAATTTAGCAATTGAGCATCAAAAGTTATATTCAATAGCTTCAAGATGTGGTGTATTTGCTAAATCAGATATTCAACCTTTATTAAATCAAGGTGCTTCTAAATCTGATATTGCTGCATCAATATTTTACGCAGTTGTAAACCAAACTATTGGTGGCTTAGCACAAGGAAGAGAAATTAAAGGTAAAATTGCTTATTTAGGTGGACCTTTAACTTTCTTATCAGAATTAAAAAATAGCTTTGATAAAGTATTACATACTGAAGGCATTTGTCCAAATAATTCACTATATTATGTTGCTATAGGTTCAGCATTAGCTTCTAAAGAAGTTATTAATCTTGATGAAATGCTAGATAAATTAGAAGCATTTTCTAATAAAGCAACATATCAATATAATAACCCATTATTTTCTAATGAAGATGAATATAAAGAATTTATTGAAAGACACAATAAAGCTAAGGTAGAAACTTATCCTTTAGATGGATATGACGGAAATTTATATTTAGGTATAGATTCTGGTTCTACCACTTTAAAATTTGTTTTAATTGATGATGAAGGAAATATAAGATTTGAGCATTATCAATCTAATAAAGGAAATCCCGTTTCAGTTATTAAACAAATCTTTGATAATTTATATGAAAAATATCCTAATTTAAAAATTAAAGCTTCTGCTTCTACTGGATATGGTGAAGAGTTAGCTAAAAATGCATTTAATTTAGATGGTGGCTTGGTTGAAACTATGGCTCACTATACTGCTGCTAAAAAATTTATGCCAAATGTTGATTTCATTATTGATATTGGTGGTCAAGATATTAAATGCTTTAAAATTGAAAACAATGTAATTTCAAATATATTCTTAAATGAAGCATGCTCATCTGGTTGTGGTTCTTTCTTACAAACCTTTGCAAATGCATTAGGTTATGATATTGCTGATTTTGCTAATTTAGGTTTAATGGCTAAAAAGCCAGTAGATTTAGGTTCAAGATGTACAGTATTTATGAATTCATCAGTTAAGCAAGCTCAAAAAGATGGAGCAACTATTGATAATATTTCAGCAGGCTTATCTATTTCTGTTGTCAAGAATGCTTTATATAAGGTTATAAGAACTCCAAATAAAAAAGCCTTAGGAAAGCATATAGTTGTTCAAGGTGGTACTTTCTTAAATAAGGCAGTATTAAGAGCATTTGAAAGAGAATTAGATTTAGAAGTTATATGTCCAAATATTGCAGGATTAATGGGTGCTTATGGTGCCGCTTTATATGCAAAATCTTTAAAAATAGAAAATACTTCTACTATTACTAAGGATGAATTAAAAGAATTTAAGCATGAGGTTAAAAATATAAACTGTAATGGATGTAATAACCACTGTCTATTATCAATTAACACATTTGGAAGCAATCCAAATAAATTTATAAGTGGTAATAAATGTGAAAAGCCATTAGCTAAAAAAGCTACTGTTAAGGGTGATAATATTTATGAATTTATTAGAGAAAAATTATCTAGATATACTCCTTTACAAAAGATTGAAAGCTCAAGAGGTACTATCGCAATACCTTTAGTTTTAAATATGTATGAATTATTCCCATTCTGGTATACATTCTTTACAAGCTTAAGATTTAATGTTATAAATTCAGGATTCTCAAATGAAAAGACTTATTCTATGGGACAAAATACTATCCCATCAGATACAATCTGCTATCCTGCTAAATTAGTTCATGGTCATATTGAAAAATTAATTAAGGATGGAAATACTACTATCTTCTATCCTTGTATGACATATAACATTGATGAACATTTAGGTGATAATCATTTCAACTGTCCTGTTGTTGCATATTATCCACAACAAATTCTTAATAATGTTGGTACTATTGAAGCTGTAACATTCATTCATGATTTTATTTCTATTCATAATAGAAAAGTATTTGAAACTAAAATTTATGATTTATTAAAAAAATATTTCAAAAATATTTCAAAATCAGAAATCAGAGAGGCTGCTTCTTTAGCTTATAATGAATATGATAATTATCTTACTGATATTAGATTAACAGGAAGAGAATATATTAGAAAAGCAAGAGAAAATAAATTACCAATTGTTGTTTTAGCAGGAAGACCTTATCATGTTGACCCTGAGGTAAATCATGGTATTGATAAGCTTATTGCTGGATTTGGTGTTACAGTTGTTTCTGAAGATTCTATTTCAGATCAAATCACTAAATTCCAAACTGGTGTATTAAATCAATGGACATACCATTCAAGACTTTATGCAGCAGCTAAATATTGTACAGAAAATTCAGATATTAATTTAATTCAATTAGTATCATTTGGCTGTGGTCTTGACGCTGTTACAACAGATGAATGCAAAGATATATTAGAACGTCATGGAAAAATATATACTCAAATTAAAATTGATGAAATTACAAATTTAGGTGCAGTTAAAATAAGATTAAGAAGCTTATTTGCAGCCTTGAAGCAGGAGGAAGAAAATGCAAAACATTGATGAAATTGTATATCCTAAATTTACTGCTTCTATGCGTAAAACTCATACTATTTTAATTCCTTCTATGCTTGAATTTCATATGGAATTATTTGAAGGAATCTTAAAGCAATGCAATTATAAGGTTGAGGTTTTACATAATGAAGGACCTGAAGTAATTGAAGAGGGCTTAAAATATGTTCATAATGATACATGTTATCCTGCAACACTTGTTATAGGTCAATTTATTGATGCTTTAAATCATAGAGATGATTTAGATAAAGTTGTATTATTAATAACTCAAACAGGTGGTGGATGTAGAGCATCAAATTATATCCATTTATTAAGAAAAGCCTTAAGAAAGGCTGGCTATGGATATATTCCTGTTGTCTCACTTAATGCTTCTAACCTTGAAAAGGATAGTGGCTTAAGAATCACATTACCTTTAATTAGAAGAGTTGCTGCCGCTATGACATATGGTGATTTAATTATGTATTTACATAATAAAACAAGATCATATGAGGTTAACAAAGGTAGTGCACATGCATTAGCTATAAAATTAATTAACGAAATATTAGAACAATTTAAAAATAATAAAGGATATCAATTTAGATATCTTAAGAAAAATATTTCATATATTACAAAAAGCTTTGATAGCTTAGAATTAGATTTATCTCATGCTATTCCAAAGGTTGGTGTTGTAGGTGAAATATATGTTAAATACGCACCACTAGGAAATAATAGATTAGAGGAATTCTTAGTATCTCAAAACGCTGAAGTTATGGTACCAGGCTTATACGGATTCATTTTATATTGTCTTTATAATGGTTTATATGATAGACAATTATACCATACAAGCTTAAAGGGTGCTTTATTAAATAAATTCTTAATTAAATATTTAAGAAAAAGAGAAGGCTTAATGATTGATGCAATTTCTAAAACAAAATTTACACCAATGAAATACTTCTCTCATACTAAAGATTTATCTAATGGAGTTTTATCTCATGGTACTAAGATGGGTGAAGGTTGGCTTTTAACAGCTGAAATGATGGAGTTAGTAGAAATTGGCTACGGTAACATTGTATGTGCTCAGCCATTTGGTTGCTTACCAAACCATATTTGTGGTAAGGGAGTTATGAAAAAAATAAAATCTATTCATCCTGATGCAAATATTGTTGCGATAGATTATGATCCTTCTGCAACAAAGGTTAATCAAGAAAATAGAATTAAATTAATGCTAGCAATCGCAAGAGAAAGAATTAAGGAGGACGAAAAGGCTGAATTATAGTCTTTTAAAATAATTATGGAATTTTTTATTGAAGATGAAATATTAAAGAAAATTAATCATCAAACAAAAAAATGTGGTAAAGGTGAAATCATTTATTCAGAAAATGACAAATGTGAAACAATCGCATTAGTTGTTAAAGGTGAAGTTGTTGCAACTCAAAGCTTTAATGATGGTCATAATAAAATTATTAGAACAATTAAAAAAGGTGATGTAATTGGCCTTTCACTTATATTCTCATCAAACCCTTACTATAAGGCAACATTTACTATTACTTCTAAAACATCAAAATTAGTTTTAATCAAAAAACAAGATTTAATGGAATTAATGGCTACTAAAGTTCAAATTAATGAAAGAGTATTAAAATATATATCTGATTATTCTATTACTCAAACAAATCATATTAAACTATTATCATGCAAATTCATTAGAACAAAGATTTGTTCATATTTATATGATGAATATAAAAAGCATAATAAGCTTGAATTTGATATTGAATATTCAAAAACTGATTTATCTGCATTCTTAAATGCTGAAAGACCTTCTTTATCTACTGAAATTTCTAGATTATGTAAAGAAGGAATTATTGAAAATGAGAATAAACATTATAAGATTTTAAATTTAGAAAAGTTAGAATCAGAAATGTAAAAAAACAATCCCCTGTTCTGTTAGTCAGGGGATTTTTATTTCATATAAAAATATGAAATCAAGACACAAATTTTCTTAGTTTTATTATTCATATTATTCTTTCTCCATATAAATAATCTAATTACATTTTTTAAATAGTATACTTTAAGTCCCTCATTTAAAGATATACAAATTATATTAATTTATTAAACTAACAATCATTACTAATAATAATATATATTCATTATATTTTCAATATTGAATATAAGAAAAAAGCCTTTCGTTCGAAAGGCTTTAAGTTTTTTACTTAATGATTTCTTCTGTATCAGCATCAAATAAATGACAATGATGCATATTGAAAGCAAGCTTTAATGGTTGACCAGGAGCTAAATCGTCTCTTGCGTTAACAGATGCGATAATAGCGTCACCATCAACTGAAGTATAGATGTTAGTTTCAGCACCTAATAATTCTGATAATTCAACAGTAACATCAACTACTGATTGAGGGTATGCATCAATAACAACCTTCTTATCAGTAATATCTTCTGGACGAATACCGAAGATAATTTCTCTGTTTTCATATCCTTTTTCTCTTGCTTCAGTTAATTTTTCTTCAGGAATACGAATCTTATAGTTACCCTTTGAAGAAATGAATTCACCCTTATCAGTTAAAGTACCATGAATGAAGTTCATAGGAGGTGTTCCGATGAATCCACCAACGAATACATTAGAAGGTGTATTATATACTTCTTTTGGAGTACCTACTTGTTGAATACGACCATCTCTCATAACAACGATTCTTGATGCCATTGTCATAGCTTCGATTTGGTCATGTGTTACGTAGATTGATGTACAACCTAATCTCTTATGTAACTTAGTTAACTCACCACGCATTGTTACACGTAGTTTAGCATCTAGGTTAGATAAAGGTTCGTCTAGTAAGAATACAGATGCATGTTGAACGATAGC
>JAEEGL016509639.1_pt1 | contig 16864 bp, 8 predicted proteins | sample 9134231 | NCBI WGS metagenome assembly JAEEGL01 (sample SAMN16246548, study PRJNA631951) | gut metagenome | biome: gut microbiome; feature: rumen; material: fiber-attached | host: Bos | place: Iran: Karaj | collected 2018-10
GCAGAAACTCCTGCCGACTATTTCGCAACATTCGACTTTTGCAATATCCTTGATAAGTATCTCAAACCATAATAATATCAGCCTTCTGTGCTTTAGATAAGCACGGAAGGCTGTTGTTTTCTTATTTTGCTATCAAAATACCTTAATGACAATCACCGCAAAATCACAAATTGTTTTATGTAACGTGCAAAATTGCATATTACTTTTTCTGTTTTTAAAAAGGTAAACTGCCTTACGATTTGGTCTTCATTTGGTACTTATTATCACTAAAAATGCCCTAAAATGACCAGATTTCAGCAGAAGTCAATTGGCATTATTCTGCGAAATACAAGCATTTATCAGACATTGCCCAAATTCACAAATAGTCAAGACCTCATTTCTTCTTTTGGAACAGGACGCTGACGGGCTATTGATGTCAAGAACAATCCATATCCTTTTTGGCTCAGACGTATCACTATTTCTTCAGGATCATCACCGTCTTCAACATACGCCGCGCCAAATTTAGCAAGCCTGTTATTGATTTTTCTGTTTGTGTCCTCATCAAGCGAACAGGTGTCATACAAAGACCTGCAAGAAACAATACGGCTGATCTTAAACGAACAGATCATTTTAGGGGATTCTTTTTTTTCTTCCGCTGCATGACCTATCAAATAATAGGAAAATGAATTATCATCGACTACAATATCATATGGGATCACCTCATATTTCTTATTACCCTCGTCATTGATGTTTCCTTTTTCCTTATATTCTAAATGGATCATCTGGGATTCTTTTATAAAGTCCATAAGGCTGCAGTACAGACCATAAAAATAGATTTTCTCACGCTCAGTAAATGGCATTGAACTGTTGGATATGACGGCTCGTGACCTTATCAAGCCTGAGATGTCGTACTTGAATGTGCCTGCGGAACGGGTTCTATAAGCAAACCTGTTGCCCAAAAATGCAGTAAACTTTTTGCTACGGATATGTCTGTGAATATGATGAAACGAGCAGGGAAAAACTGCTCCGAATGCAATAATATCGTTTTCAGGAAGGCAAATATAATGTCAATCAATGCCAAGGACGATACTTTTGATAAAGTTGTGGCAAGCAATGTGAGACATCTTCTTGATGAGCCGTACAAAGCTGTGGACGAATTGATCAGAGTGTGCAAAAAAGGCGGTAAAGTAATTATCCCAACGTATATCAATACTGAAATTAACAGTAGCAGATCATTTGTTTTAAGTGGTAGTATCCTGCGGAAGAAAACGAACACTAGTTCATAGCCTGAGCCGCTTTCGCCTGTGCCATATGAAACATAGCTAAAGCTTTTCTGAGCCACCATGAGGCAAAAAAAGAGCGGACTCGTGAGAGCCCACTCTTTTTTAGTTTTAATAAGTAAAATCATATTCTATTGGTTCATTAACGCCAATTGTAATAAATCTCACTTTTCCATTCAATTGTTCAGCTTCATGCCCGATATACCATCCTCTAACAGTTATACAATTATTTTTTAATGCTTTTTTTATTATTTTCATCATTTCTTTTGAAGTATCATTTTCATTAATAATAGCAAACTGTCCATGTATAAGGCAATCTCCAGCTGAATTAAAACCACTTGGTGAAAAACTCATGCAAGTATCATTCATTGAATCATAAACTACATGAATAACACCTCGATTTTGAGAATTAATTTCCTTTGTGACAATTGAAATATCCTTTTTTAAAATAATATAGTTTTCAGTACAGTGTTTATCAGTTTTCAAAAAACCTAAATGCGGTATTTCTGCAGCGTCAAAAAAGACTTCTGGCTGATTATCTGGAATATTTCCAGCTTTTACATACTTTATATCAAACGATAAAAGCTTTTGAAAACTATTAAGAATACAGATCATATCATTTTTGGTCGCAAATAATAAGATGCGCTTATTCATGGTATTAGTCCAGCTCCTCTAAGAATTTCAATAATTTGAGCAGTAGTTGAGCCCTTAGGAATTAATATAATATCAGGCTCTCCAGGTGTTTTGGCATTAATACTTGCTGCTGCAGTTGATTCTCTTGTAGTTGGCGTTGTTCCGTCCGCATATGTATCTACTGTATTAATGCGGTAAGTAACACTTCCATCTTCACTCTGTACAGTTACATCAACATAATTGCTTCCTTTTCTTGCGCCATTCGGGCCAGGTAAATATTCCTCTGGTTTATATGTTCCACCACCAGTAACTTCATATCCATTGTCAGTTAGAATATCAGCCACTTCTTTATTCAGTGCACGAGTAGCTTGATTTCCCAATCGTCCTCCGCTTTTTCCACCTTTATTTCCTGAACCATTTGAATTACTTCCTTGCGTGTTGTTTGAAGAATTATTATTAGCATTATTTGTATTATCTGTAGATGTATTAGTAGTTGAATTTGATGTATTAGATGCAGTCTGTATGTTATATCCGGCATTGAAACAATCCGCAGTTCCCTTTGCGCCTTGCCATGCAAAGAACAAATCAATCAAGAAAAGATCAAAATATCCTGCTTCACCATCAGCAAGAGCCGTAGCTAACGACATTAAAGTGAATACTGCACACGAAACGCCAAGTGCATAGAATATGATTGCAGATTCTAGCATTATAGCAAGTATTCCACAAAGAGCAAAGAATACTGATAACAGCGAACCCATAATAAATGAATCCAGTACTTGGCTCCAATCTATTTTTCCTGTGGTTCTCCACTGGTGATAAGCGTTATATACAGCGCCCAAAGCACCAAAACCAAGTGCTTTAATAATCGCCATTCCAGTAGTACTTTGTAATACTCCTTGAATCGCTGTAACAACGCCACACTCAGCTAATGAAAAATATCCGCTCGGATCACTGCCCATTACAGGATTAGCATTAGCATAGAGATACTTATGGAGTGAAACAGGATCAAATACAGAACCGCCGTAGGTATCCATTGAAGTAAATGTTCCCGTTTCTGGGTTCATATACCTTGCACGGAGATAATACAGACCTGTTGTGTCGTCCTGCTGCTCGCCGCAGTAGAGATAACTGTTTTCGGTTTCGCCCGTTCTGTCGAGCATATTGCCGAAAGCGTCGTGGTTATAGGTGTCGGTGAGCTTTCCGTCAGCGTCGATAAGACCTCTTACGTTGCCGTGTCCGTCATAGAGATAAATATATGTGGAACCGCCGCGCTCCATAGAGATAAGGTCTGCGCCGATAGTATAATAGCAAAGCTCATTGCCATCGTTGTCTGATTCTGCAATAACGTTTGTGAGTGCAGAGCGATCGTTGAAGTATTTAACTACGCTCGTCTCTTCGCCCTTAACAGTCTTTTTGCTCAGACGTGAACCGTCGTAATTGTAAGTGTACTCCTCTACAGCTGTCTCGCCGCCAGCCATTACTGTCGCACGGAGAAGCTTATTTGATGCATTATATACATATGTTGATGTCTTGTCAGCAGCTTCTGTATAAATAAGATTACCTGCATCATCGTATGTATAAACAGTGTCATTCTCCTTAACGAGCTGGTTGAGCGCGTTGTAGCTGTAAACAGTTTCCTTGCCGTTCTCATTCTTTGTCAGACGATTGCTTACAGCGTCGTAGGTATATGTATACTCAGTTACATTGCCGTCAGCATTTGTTATCTTCTCGCCTGTAAGTCTGTAAAGCTCATCATAAGTGTACTCAACAATACAGCTGAGTTCGGATGTGTTTTTACTTTTGACTGCATCTCCGAATACGGATTCAAGCTGAGGTAGATATATCTCATTGTAAGCCTTCTCAACAGTGAGTCCGCGTTCTGTTATTTTGGTTCTTTCACCTGCTTCGCCAAGAGTATATTCATATTGTGCCACAAGACCGCCGTCTTTGTCAAGTGCTTTTTCACTAATAAGACGATTAAGTGCATCGTAATCGTATGTAACAACTATGCCGTTTGCATACTTTACAGCTGTGCGGTTACCGTTAGCATCATACTCATACTGTGTTGCAAAGCCGTTTCTGTCAACTACTCTTGTGAGTCTGCCGAGGAGGTCGTACTCATATGCGGTAGCGCCGTTACTGGTGTTTATGCCGGTAAGAACGTCATACTCGTCGTAAGTGTACTCTATATACTTTCCGCCCGGATAAGTCACCTTTGTAAGACCGTCCATATTGTTGTATGTATAGCTTGTAGTTCCCTCAGGAGATCTTACAGATGTAAGTTTGCCGTCGCGTGAATAGCTGTATGATGTTGTTCCGTCATCATTCTTTCTGCTTGCGAGCCTGTCATAATTATCATAGGTGAATGTCGTTGACTTGCCTGCATAATCTGTGGATGTAAGTATATTACCGCTGACATCATATGTCGCTGTTGCAGTCTGACCGAGCGCATTTGTGGTTTTTACTACTCTGCCCGACTCGTCATAGGTATACTGTGTTACATTGCCGTTTGCATCTGTGACCTTTACAAGATTATTGAGTTCATCATACACATATGTTGTTGTGCCGCCCTTTGCGTCTGTAACGCCTGTCAGGTTATCAGCGCCGTCATACTTATATGAAGTGGTATAACCATGCTGATCTGTCTGGCTTGTAACACGGCCTCTTGCGTCATATACAGAAGATACGGACGAACCGTCAGGATATGTTGTCTTTGTGCGGTTGCCGTTATCATCATAGCTGTAAAGGAACTTATTTCCTCTTGCATCAGTCATGCTTGCAAGCTGAGCACGGTCGTTATATGCATATGTAGTTTTATTGCCAAGTGCATTGATAACTGCGGTATTGTTGCCTACCTTGTCGTACTCATATGCGGTAACTGCTCCTCTTATATCCTTAGTTGATATAAGCTGGTAATTTGCATCATAATTATACTCTACGGTCTTGCCGTTAGGATAGGTCTTTGTAAGGAGATTACCCACCTTGTCATAGGTCATAGTAACCTTTCTGCCGTTTCTGTCCGTTGCAGTAAGGTTTCTGCCTTCCTTGTCATAGGTAAATGTTTCGTTTGTTCCGTCAAAATAGCTGATCTTGATAAGATTACCCATCTTGTCGTAATCATATTTTGTCTGTCTTCCCTTTTCATCGGTAGCTACAGAGATCTTATCTATTGAATTATATTCATTTGAAACTATATTACCGTTGGTGTCAATGATCTTGATAATGTGATCACTATCATCGTATACATAGCTTTCAGCTACTGTCTTGACAGCGCCTTCAGATGTATAATTCACTGTTTTTGAGAGACAATTGCCCTTTGAATCATATGTAAATTCAGCAGTAGCACCTGCTCCGTTGGTAGCGGTCTTTACATTTCCGTTACTGTCATAGGTCATATTCATATATGTACCTATTTCGTCAGTTACAGACTTAAGTCTCTTCTGGGAATCATAATCATAGCTGATCTTGTTGCCCATTGCGTCTGTTGTAGCTGATGTGAGACCGTTCTCAGTGTACTCTATCCTGAGTGCTGTGAGACCTGCTGTACTTACTGATGTAAGCTGTCCCTTTGAATCATACTCATTGTCTACCTTGTGACCTTCAGCATCGGTAAGCGAAAGCATATGACCAAGTGAATCATAGCTATAGCTTGTCACATTGCCAAGAGCGTCCATCTTTGTCAGAAGATTGCCGTTGCTGTCATAGGTGTTCTTTACTGTATTGCCATTAGCATCTGTCTGTGAGAGAATATTTCCGTTATCGTCATAAATGTAGCGTGTTACGCCGCCGTTTCTGTCGGTGATAGCTTCCTCTCTGCCGTCAACGTCATGATCGTAAACTATCTCGTTTCCGTCAGGATCTGTTGTCTTTACAAGACGTCCGTCATTGTCATACTCATTCTTGGAGAGCATTACTCCTCTTGAATCATATATCTCTGTGATATAATGCTTCTTGTATACGAATGATGTAGTCTTTTCAGCCTGATCCTTTACTGACAAAAGGTCGCCGAATACATCGTATTCATATGTCAGTTTCTTGCCTGTGCTGTCAGAAGCTTCTACTATTCTGCCTTCCTTGTCATAAACGAACTTGATAGTCTTTCCGTCTGTTGATGTAACGCCGTTCTTATTGAAGCTGATAACATTTCCGTCAGATGATTTTATCCTCATGAGTCCAAGCTCGGAATCTATCATATATTCGGTTCCGTCAGCTTGTGTGTATATGAATCTCTGAGGATCATAATAATTGAATTCCGAATTGAGGAGTATACCTCCGTCATAGAACAGACCGTTAGGACTCATATCACACGGCAAGAGAGTTGCACCTGAATTTTGAGTCGAAACATATGAAACACTGAGATCGTAGTGCTGAGGTATCAGGACCTGTCTTGCAGGAGAAAGCGCCATTGTGAATTCATCTGTTACTCCGTTTGAAAGGTCTATCTTGATCTTGTGCTGTTTTGTTTCCTTTATTTCATACTGAGAAACAAAGTATGATGAAGATACCGATTCTGTCCAGTTCTCGCTCTGATCGGAGTTGATATCAAGCTTTACCGTATTGTATGACAGATCCCAACCGTAGCCGAACTCTCCGTTCTTATCCTTGTTTCTGCTGTCATATGTACGTATCATGGTAACAGGTATGCCATAGGCTTCAAACTCAAGATCAGCAAAGCTTAATGTAAAGTTACCGATCTTCATATTACCTGTTAATTCAACAGTTGTTGTATCCTCAGCAGTGATCTTATCACCGTATACTGTTACACGGATATCATAGAAGCCGTTCTCCATAAGTGTCGGATCGAGCTTTCCTGTGATCTCCTTGCCTGCAACTGTACCCTTTGCGAATACAGTATAATCATTCATTCCCGCAGGTGAGCATTCAAACTTATATCTGCTGAACTTGTTTTCTGTCACCTCAGCCTTTATTTCAGAAGGCGCAGAGATCTCTGCGTTGTAATCAGGAGATGTGATCTTGCATACTGCATTTTCATCAGCCTTGACATAATCATGTTTTACCTTTACGTTTACGTCCTTCTTTACTGAAGTTCCGTCAGGTACCTTTACAGCAATGGTTACGATATAGTCTCCCTCGCTGAACATTGAAGAGTCAACAGAAGCTGAGATATTGCCGCTGCCGTCAAGTGTGCCGTTCTTTAATGTCTGCTGTGTACTTGTACCGTCAGCTCTTCTGAGAGTAACATCATACTCCTTACCTGACAGAGATGGATCAGCCTTTGCTTCTACCTTTATAATACTGTCAGCATTTACCGAAGGCTCGGGCTTGGTGAATACCACCATATCCTGTGTGACTTTTTCCTCAGCTGCCTCAGCGCCGTTCTTTACATTATACTGTACATCGCAGGTTTGGGGATTGCCGCCGTTGTCAATAACTGTAAGTCTTATATCATATACAGTATTGTCAAGGGGATAGGTATCAAGTACGCCCAGCTCAGCATCATGTCTGTCACTGAGAGAAGATGTTATAAGCTTATATGTGCCCTCATCAGCTCTCTTATACTCAAGCTTGAAGCTTCTCATGCCTGTTTCGTCATATGCCGAGCCTACGATGGATACCTTGCCCGAGATCTCGGAGCCTGCCGCGGGAGCTTTGATCTCTGCCACTGGTTTTGTCCTGTCAGCTGTATCTGTAAATACTATTTCCTTTGTTGCGGTTGTTCTCTTGCCATTTGCATCTGTAGCTTCAACCTTGATGGTTACTGTCTTAGGTTCATATTCACTGAATCTGAACTCGCCTATACCGTCGCCTACGGCCTTGTTATCCTTGTAGACCTTTACGGCTTTGAGTCCGTCTATATCCTTCACGTCTATAGCGACTGATACAACTTCGCCAATCTCAGCCGATTCAGACGAAGGAATTATACTTATCTCAGTAGGAGAATCCTCTCTCTTCTGAGCAGCAGGCTTTTCTGTCTTTGAACTCTGACTTGCCTTATAATTCTCGTCCTCGGATACATTCAGTGTAAGCTGGTCATATCTCTTGTTTCCCGAAGTATCTGCTGCGGTTATTTTAAGTATGTACTTACCGAGCTTATCGTTTGTGTCAAAGGAAACGATAAGTCCGCCGTTTACTTCGTCAGAAGAAGTAAGGATCGTCTTCAATTCATTTTCATCAGGAGCCTGAAGCTCAACTGTATATGTATCAAGCTTCACATCGTCCTTGACAGTACCGTTAACCTCTACCTTTCCGTCCTTAATAACAATGTCTTTCTTTGTATCAATGGTTATCTCGGGAGGATTAAGATCACGTCTGTCTTCAACATTTACCTCAATGCTCTTCTCGGTCTTGTTATGACCAAGATCCTCACATACTGCCTTTACATTGAGAACACCAACATTTTTACAGTCGTAAAGCACACTTCCTGCATAGTTTGCTATGACCTTGTCATTGACATATATGGTTACGGAAGTAACTTCTGTATCGTCTGTAGCGCTGGCGCTTATCATGATCTGATCGTTAAGGCATGGATTCTTGTCTGATACTGTAAGCGTAAGCTCAGGTTTAGTGTCGTCCTTGAACATATCGCTGTTCTCGGTCTTTTCAACATAAATGAGCTCTATGGCTGTTTTGCTCCATTCGCCCTGTACATCGCATACTGCATACTTCTGGAGGAAAACATCGCCTGCTTCAATTATCTTCGGAACTGTGCCTTCTGTCCAATTGCTGTCGCTGACACGCTTCCATTCCTTTATTTCTTTAACAATGCCCTTATTTTCGCTGCTGAGAGCGTCATTATCGTATGCATTGAAGGTCAGTTCACAGATGTACTTATCAGTGTCCTCAGCCTGCATTACCTTGGACTTCACCTCAGCAGCTGGTCTGCTGTGAACATTAAGTCCGTCAGTCCACTTGACCTCGTTTGACCACTTCTTGTAGCTGTCGAGGTTCTTGTTTTCGTGTGTAGGATCGTCCATCAGCTTTGAAGTTATCTTGTAGATACCTGTTGCAGGGAGGAATGTAAGTGGCTTATCCTCTGTCCATACTCCGCTTTCCCTGCTGCTGTTCTCGTAAGCAGAAGCATCAAGGTCGTATGTCCAGTGCTGTTCACCCACAGGATCGTTCTCCTTGTCAACATAGCAGTTGTCATAAACGATCTCGTCATCTGTGGTCACCATGTTGTTTTTAACTGTGTAATCCTTTTCACCAAGCACCTTGAGAATGTACTTTTTCAAAAGCTCTTTGTCCTTGAGAAGATCATACCAGTCTATGTATTCTCCGTCTGCTGTCTTTAATATAGAATCATACTCGTCCTTGGAAGCAACTGTACCGATACCGACGAGGTTTATGTCGTTCTCAATAAGAGACTTTACTGCATGTCCTACGCCTGCATCTTCGTTAAGATCGTATATGCTCTCAGGACTAAGATTTATAACGAATCTCTCTGAGGACTTTCTCCAGTCATGATCGTCAAGAATGTCGCTGAGCTCGCTTCCGCGTACAGTAGACATTTTGATGTTGCTGAAGGTAAAGTAGGACTGCTGAGAGCAGTTGTGACCTCCATGGCAAATGATAGGTCCAAAGCCGTTTCCTGTTTCAGTCTCAGGAAGTATAAAGTTATCTATAAGCTTCTCATCATTGATATATACCGATACAACTCTGCTGTTAGCAACGATCTTTACATTATAATCGGCATATGCGTCCTTTACTGCAACACTTGTCAGAACTCTGCCTGCTCCCTGAGCAGAACCGTTTATGCCGCCGTTTCTGAACTCATCAACGTCGATATCAGTGAGCTGTATGAGCTTGAAGCCGCCGCCTGTAAGCAGAATACAGTATCCTGTCAGCTTTTCAACGTTCTTAGGCTCTGCCTCGGGATCATCTGATCTGACCGTTTCCTTCTTTATTGATGTGTTGAACAGGAAGCCGCCGCCCTCCATACTGTGCCAGTCCGTTCTGTCTCTTACCATATCAAAGGACAGTACTCTCTTGGCGCTGACGCCGTCGTCTACAAAGAGCCAGTCACGCAGAGGTGCCCAGCTGTAGCCAAGCATCTTTATGGAATCATCATCAGATATGATATGCTTGTCAAGAGTAGGCAGATGTCTGTCAACATAGTTATAATGGTCATAAGGCTTCCATGCAAAGGTATCCTTTGCGGTAAGAGTCGATGTGGATATGGTATCAAGATTTACCGAGAAGCCCTTCTCCTCAAGCTCTTTCTTTATTTCATTAACATTGTTGTTGAGGGTGTTGATATCGTCAATATCTGCATTTCCTGCTGTGATAACGATGTCAACATTCTTTGCAAGGCTTATGCCCGACTTTGACTCGGGAGCCTCATTGGTTACTTCAACAACAGAATCGGTCTTGCCTCTGTCACTGGTATCCGATACAAGATAAGCATCTTCCGAGAGCAGTGGTTTGATAGTATCGGTAAATACCTCAGCCGCATGCAGCTCGAACTTGTACTTGCCTACCGACTTAGCGTCATATACGACCTCTTTCTCATTTCCTGTACTGAAGATGTCTTCTGTCTCATCAGAGAATTCGCCGTCATTATCGCTGTCAAAGAATACAGACCATACACGGCTTCCGATCTCGTCACCGTCGAGAGAATAGGAATTATCGGTAAGCTTTATGGAAGCTGTACCCTCACCGTCTCTGCCTGTGACCTCGAATTCCTTTGTGAAATCAGCTACAGGAGCTATATCCTCAACTACCTTCAGGTTATCTGTATACTTAAACGCTTCGCCCTTCTTGTCTTTACCTGAGATAATTATCTGGTAATCTCCTGCCTTTGAGATTATCATCTCTCTGTGAACAGGTGTAGAAGCTGAATCGTCAGTCTTGACTGCGCTGTAATTGGTACCGTTCACAGGAGATATCTCCCATGTAAGACTTTCAGTATCAACTTCACCTATACCGAAGCTCTCGGATATGTCAAGGGTTATCTTTCTGTTTTCCTTGTATGTCTCTTCAATGCCCTTGACTTTGAGCTCAGGCCCGAACTGAAGCAGGGTATTTTCGCCGCCTTCAAGCTCATTTATCGTAAGATCTGTGCCGTTGAGCTCTACTTTGCCTGCAATGATAGTACCATTGAATATAAAATGCTTGGCATTTATCTCGACCTTTCCGTCAGGAGCATAAATAACGCCTGTCATCACAAGGTCGGTACCCTGAATTGTGATATTGCCATTCTTAGATGTGAGGAACATCTCTGTACCGTCGGGATTCTGTACAGCGTTATACTTTATATCGCCATCAGCAGTAATATATCCCTTGCCGCTGAATACAGTTCTGTCAATGCTCAGACTGCCGTCTACGCTCATGGAACCGTCAAGGCTCAAAGAACCTCCTCTGAGAGAAGTATCTCCGCTGCGACGGTCGCCGTAGTTCACTCTTGTCTTTAGAAGTTCCCTGTAATCAGGCTTCTCGGTCCTTGAATCAACTTTGTTAAGTGCCTGAACATTATCAGAAACGTGATCTGCATTGAGATTCTTATTTACATAGCAGATATTCTTTCCGAGATACCTGAAATCATCTCCTGTGTATACATTGCCGTTTATTACGCCGCGGCTCGTATTAACTATTATGTCTCCGTCAGAATATACCGCATAGCTGCTTGTAGTATCAATAGCAAATACATCTTCAGGCATACGAAATGCACCGAATTCCACAGCCATAACAGCCGAAAGGAATGCAGACAGGGATTTTTTAAACAGATTCTTACTCATTTCCCTTCTTCTCCTTTCTGCCGACAAATACGCAGCCCAAAGCAGAAGCTGCTGCCATTGCGAAAAGGCCTGTTATACCTGCTACTGTTTTTGAAGAAGTATCAGGTGAAGATACCTTGGTCTTGCCTGAAATATCGTCTTTCTTGACCGCATCGTTCCTTATGCCATAATAGGATGTGAACTCCCTGCCTGACGCCGAAACGGAATCCCATTTGATCGCAACTCCAGAATCGCCGATATTCTTTGAACCGTCAAAGGATGTATTCCATTCCTCATTATAGAGGCTGTCCCAGTTTGCAAATGTGATACTGTCAGGCTTAAATTCTGTTCCGCTGTTCTTACCGTATGCTGTGATGTTCTTATCAGCGGTAATATCAGCTTTCCATACATCAGGGATAGGAGCATGGAACTCTGTCTCATTATCTACTTTTATGTCATTTACATAAAGCTTGAGATCATCGTCATCTTCGATCATCGGATCAAGAAGTATCCTTACGCCTATCTTGTCGCCGTCATCTGCATTAAGTACCTTATAGGATATTTTGAGCATATCATTATATCCCTTGGTAAAGCCCTCAGAAAACGTGAGAGTCTGCATAACTTCTACATCACCGAACTTCTGAGAAGACGTATGCGTTCCCTTTGAAGCATCATACTTCGGCTCACTTGTATCGGCACCTGTGCCGTAAACGTAGTTCTCACCATTGATATTCAGAGTAGTATACCCTGAATAAAAATTCTTATAAGTAAGATTTTTTTGATCGTCATCCTTGGTGCTTGTCTGTCCGTTATTGGTGTCAAGACAAAAACGAAGATATTCCATCTGCGACTTGTCCTGCTCGACAGTGAGACGAATAAAATCGTTTTCCAATGATGAATTCTTCATAGCAGCATCGTTTGCCTTTGCAAAAGCTGCAATACCCGCAGAAGCAGATACCGCTGATACAGTGCCTAAAATAAATGCTGCTAATTTGCGATTATTCATTACACTCCTTCTTTCATAAATAGTATAATAATTAAAACTAAATTCTGCCATGATAATTTTAACACAAATCATAAACAAAAATATATGCACTTATTTAACAAACCCTCTGTATACCGCCGGTATTTTTTTGTTGTTATATTACAATCATAACATTATAATGTAATAAAACAGCCCTATCCATGGCACTTATGCCACTTTTGCGTACAACAAATTTATTCTCATTTTCTTAAAAAAACAAAGTCAGCAATTAATGATTTGTTTTAATTCAAAGAGCAATTTTAGCCTATATATTTGAAATATTTCCTCACAATGTTCACACTTCTACACTAATAATCTGTCTTCTGCAAAAGAATAAAAAAAGAACTGTATCCAAACAGTTCTTTTTGAAAAAAATCTTGAAACTAAATAGAGGTAAACGGCCTTGCAGTTTGGTCTTTATTTGGTACTTATTATCACTAAAAACGTCTAAAAATGGCCAGATTTTACCAGAAGTTAATGTGCGATTTTTTCCCGAAATACTGGCATTTATCAGACGTCGCCAAAAATCACATAGACTCAGGACCTCATTTCAATTCCCGTACGGGTCACTTTTGACAAGTCTCGGAAACAGCGTAATATCGCCGTTTCCGAGTTTTGCTTTTTATGTGCAAATGCAATTTGTTCTTTGTTTGTTCTTTATTTCAAAAAACGTCGTTTTCCGAGCCGGAGGTTATTCACCTTCCGGCTCTTTTTTAATGCCTGAAAAATCAAGTGCTGCACTGACCGCTTCGGAGACTTTCGCCTGTGCTTCTTCCAACATATGACAGTAGATATTACTTGTTGTAGAAACTGTCGAATGTCCTAACGCTCCCGAAACAGTCACTATGTCCACACCATGATTGACGAGAAGCGAAGCGAACAAATGTCTGAAACTATGTAAGCCATAGAACGGAAGATCGTGCTTCTCACAGAATTCACCGAGCCAGAAGTATGGAGTGCCGTTTTGCATGGGCAGTCCGTTCCACTTGGTGTAGAGCCTGTCAGTCTCAACCCACTTGTCACCGCATTTGAGAGCCTGCATATCCTGTTCGTCCTTGTACTCACGGAGCATATCCATTATCTCCTGCGGAAATTTCAGCGTTCTCTGGGACTTCTTCGTTTTGGTGGTATCGGTGTACGTTCCCTTTCTGCCTGTGTAATTGCTTGTTCTGCGGACACTGATGATGTTGTTCTCGAAGTCCACATCTTTCCATTCTATTTTAATAAATTATTAATCTTCATAATATTTGCTTTTTTATTTGATTCTGCTTCATCAATTGCTTTGTTTTTTAAAATTAAATTATCTAAAATCCTGTTGCGAAAACTTATTTGTTCTTCATTATGTTTGATGTAATAATCGGTTATTGTTTCCCTTTTATCTTCTTCCTCAAATAATAAAGCGTTTTCTATCATCTTTTTAGTTCTTATTATTCCATTATCACGATATTCATTCAGAATTAAAATAAGTCCATCAGAAAAAAAACACTTTCTATTAAAAGACTCTAATTCACAAAGCATAAGATATTTATCGTTATACTTATACCAAAAATCAATACATGAAGCAAGCGTGTTAACTTTGTCAATTATTGGAATAATAATACTTTGTGTCACTTTACATGCTATCTGCATACCAAATAGGGGATTATTATTATCGCATTGAAAACTTAGAATATTTTCTGTAAAGCTTTTATTAAGCTCTTGTAAGTTTTTGAACGGAAATCTTTTCCGATTCCAAATATTACAGTTAAAATCTATGATTTCTTCTTTTAATTCATCGTCAATGATCAATTCATTATTCCTACAATAATAGAAAAAATTCCCTTTAAGCCAATTCTCTGGATGATCATCAAAATCAATTTTAGGACGATAGAATGACAAAACTCCACCAAGAACTTCAAAATGACTATATCCTGTTTTTCTCACACTTTTGGTTCTGTATGTAATAACGTGAATAATTTCATTATTGATTATACGAACAAAATAAGGTAATTTTGTTTTTTTTAATTTTACAAAACCTAATGGCTCAAGTGCTTTGCCAAAAACGTCAATAAATGCCGCTTTCAATGTGACTTTTTTTTCATTTAATTTTCTAAAGTTAAGAGTAAATGTATTTTTATCGAATTCATCAGTATCATCTGCCGCAAATGTAATATTGCAGTCATCTATACCGATAATAGGTGCAAGCTTTGAAAGTCCCTCTTCAATAAATACATATTCCCCGTTTCGGATTTCGCTGAACTGCTCCCATGTACTGCCATTGCATAAAAACGGCTTCCATATCTTTTCAGACGGCTGCGGTATATCATCGTCAAAATAGTCGTCCGCTCGCCCCATGATAAGTGTATCAGCTTTTTTTCCGTTTTTATCGTACAAATCTATGATCGCACAATCACTGTCAATAACCTCTGTGTTGATACAAGTCGTTTTAAGCATTTTAGCTATTCTTCCAGTATCTTTTTTGGCATTTACATTTCCTTGTTCATAAGCTTCAGAAGTTATGGTCACCCATTTACAGTTATCTGCGAATTTCAAAAAATATGATATTTCGCTTTCATTGCTGTTACAGGTCTCATAGCCCTCTTCAGCCATTTTCTTACAGAATTTATCAATGAATTGTTTACTGCCAAGCATTTCATTATCAAATATCTGAGTTGAAGTAAAAAAATTTCCCATTTTAACCTCCTTCTTTTATATCATGTTATTTAGCTGATACAATAATAGTATATTGTATCAAAAAATGAAAGTCAATATCTCCCATTATTTTCAATATTATTAATAGTTTTTTAAATATACTAATTTTTATGGATTGTTTTACATTAGATATATGATATGATATTATATCCGCAAAATTATTTTAATAAATCAATCAAATTTCTTTTCGCATCAAGACTATATGTCATTACAGGCGAGCTTATAAAGACATTATTTATAATCACTCAAAGATATTTACTTTATTGCACATATGTGTTATACTGATTGAGAAGGTATTGCACATACGCTATTGTACAGGACGGGCAATTGAAACACTTAACCCACTATGACACTGAACACAAACAGCATATTAGTGTTGTTTATAACCTGGTGTTCCTGAAAAAGCACTTGCCGAAACTGGACAAATTAACATAAACTGCATCAATAGTGTAAATGATAAAATTGTTGAAATACAGCGTTTTAATAGTTTTTTCTCATATTAATCTCCTAATTTTTGTAGTTTTAAATTATATTCAAGTAGTATTGTTTTATTTCTTAAAGCTCTTTGCTCCAACTCAGTCAATGCCTTTAAATATAATTTGTCAGAATTACGTATTCTATCAAATGCGCTAAGCTTTTTCTTATATCCGTCATCAAGATCTTTTTGAAAATCTTCATGTGATAAAATATGCGGGTACTTACCCATTGCAATTTGTTTTTCAATGCATTCAATTTCTTTGTAATAACTATCCATTATTGCCTGTCTGTTATCACTTTTTATGTACAACAAACCTTCATTTTCAGGATAGGCTGAATTTTTTTCGCCAAAATTTTCATCTTCATAGATCCACATTGCTATATTGAACAAATCATAGTTTTTTAAAAATGAATCAATATCCATTATCTTGTCCATAGCATAAATCAGCACGTTATCTATATAATAAAAAGCATGTTTCATATCTTCAGATGTCTTACCCATCTCGATCGAACAATTAAAACAAGAAGCAATATCTTCGTTATAAAAAGAATACTTTTCGTCAGTAAATACTAATTTGCGATGAACATTGGATATATTCCTGAGCCAGTTATAATTCATCTTCGGACTTACTGAAAAATCAAGTTTGGCTCTGTAAATAGTTGCTACACCTCCAAAAATATTGAATGACTTATATTTCTTATAAATACTTTTTTCTTCTGCATAAGTTATAACGTGTAATATCTCATTATTTACAGTACGTACATAATATGGATAGCGACTTTTGATTTTAATAAAGCCTTTTTTTTCAAGTTCAGCACCAATAAACTGGTCGAACGCACCCTTTAGATTAAAGCTTTTTTGATAGTTGACAGTTTTTTTTCTAAAATATAGAAAAAAAACATTTTTATCTATCTTTGCATCGTAAAAAGATAATAAAAAATTACTGTTATCGATCCCTAAAATCGAAGCATACTTTGAAAGTGTACTTTCTACAAAAGCATCTTTGTCGTTTTTTATTTCATTGAACTGATCCCATGTACTGCCATTGCATAAAAACGGTTTCCATATCTTTTCAGACGGCTGCGGTATATCATCTCCGAAATAC
>JAEEGL014422540.1_pt1 | contig 16863 bp, 7 predicted proteins | sample 9134231 | NCBI WGS metagenome assembly JAEEGL01 (sample SAMN16246548, study PRJNA631951) | gut metagenome | biome: gut microbiome; feature: rumen; material: fiber-attached | host: Bos | place: Iran: Karaj | collected 2018-10
AGCGGAGCTAATAACGACTATTCAGGCGGAGACCGAGCGGGCAGTAAAAGTGATGGGGGAGAGCAAAGGAGTAATAGCCGCAGGGGCAAAACTGGGCAAAGAAGCGCAAGAAGCCTTTGATAAGCTGAGAAAATCTGCAGATAAATCGATAGAGCAGGCCAAAGCATTAGCCAAAGCAACAGCTGAGCAAGCAAGCGATGTGCGGGCAGTAACAGGAGCCATAGAGAGCATCACTGGGACCGTGGGAGAGATAAATAGCTCAGCGCAAAATCAGGCCCAAGGGGCAGCCGCACTCAATAAAGCGGCCGAAAAGATGAATTTGCTTAATCAGCAAGTGGCAAAATCGAGCGAGGAGCAGGCCCGCTCGGCCAAAGATGTATTAAAAGCTATCCAGAATATTTCGGAAATGTCGGCTCTCGTCAATAAACGGCAGGAGAGCCAGATAGCGGCCACCAAAGAGGCGGCCGGCGCTGTTGAATTTGTGGATAAAAATGCCGTTATGCAAAATAGAGCAGCCGATAAACTGGGCAATATTATTGCCACCATTAATGAGCAGCTAAAAGAACTAACTGTTTTTACAGAGGAATTTAAAATTTAGCTAGCCTATGCCAAGAGCTTTTTTTAAAAAAAGGAAACTAAGGAAATAAATGCAAAAATCGCTGTTATCTATTGAACAATTGCTTTGCTACTGTTAGGCTGACTTTTGTTAGATGGGGTGGTTCTCACCCGGGTGCTTACTCTAACCACATGGAGTTCACCATGATTAGTGCTTCGCTCGAAGATAAAAACATCACAGTCGATCCCAAAGAAGCAATTAAATACCGGCTAAGACACACGATAAGTATTTTTTGTGCGGTCGGCGGTTTTTTTATTGCCATAATTGTAATTTTCATGATGACCTATGTCATTAGATCCTATAATTTACAAATATCCACGCAGTATGTGCGTTTTATCGCTCCGGCGGTGGAAAAAGCTCTGCAAAACGGGGCCTCGCCGGAGGCTCTTAACCAAGAGCTTACAGCCCTTGAAAATCTGGAAACCATTGCCTACGGTGCCCTTATTAATAATAACGGTCATCTTCTTGCCGAATGGCAACGTGCCAGCAATAATACTGTATTTAACCATAAAAAAGCTGCCGGAATCGATTTAAATGAGGCTACTGTGAAAGACGGTGCCGTTTATATAAAAACGGCGCTGGATGCCGGTAAAAAGTATTATATGCTCCTGGGTATTGATTCCTCCACCATAGTTAAAGATTCCTTTTATCGCAGCCGCCACTTCTATTTTCCCTATATTTTAGGCGTAATCGGTATTTGTCTTTTGGCGCTCTTTTTGGCCCAGACGCACGTTGGTTATCCGCTCCATAATTTGGGTGAAACAGCTTCAAAAATGCTGCTCGCCGGCGATCTTACTACAGTTTTGCCGGTGGAAGTTAATACCGAAATCGGTCAACTGACAGTGGTTATCAATACTTTGACGCAGAAAATGCGCCATACTCTGGAGGCCTTAAAGGAGGCCTGTAGTGAATTTGAAGAGGTGGCCGGTGAACTCGCTGATGCCGGCGGTAAAGTTTCAAACGGCTCGCTCGTTATTAAAGAACACACCGATGTTACAGCTAAGAAAATGGAAGAACTTACGAGCTCTTTTATGAATATAACCAATAAATTACAAGAGCTCAACGCCCAGTCGGAGCGCGGCTCCACTACAGTTTACGAGATGAGCCAGGTCAATCAGGAAATGTTTGACAATGTAAGTGCTATGAGTGCCTCGGTGACCCAGTCGATAGGCGCCATAAAGCAGATGACCGAGGCCATTGACGAGACTTCCGGCTATATGGTTCAGCTCAATAATGATATCGGCAGTGTTAATGCCGCTATGGGGCGCCTGGATACCTCCATTGATATGGAAGAAAAAAGTGCCAAAGAGTCTATTGCCCTTTCTAAAGAGCTTTCGGTAAATGCCGAAAGCGGGATGCGGGCTCTCGAAGAAACCATCGGCGGAATAGAACAAATTCAAAAAAGCTCATTTGAAACTGCGAGTGTGGTTGCCGCTCTCGGCAACCATGCTATGGATATCGGCAATATTTTGCATGTGATAGACGATGTAACCAAACAAACCAATCTTTTAGCCCTAAATGCCGCTATTATTTCCGCTCAGGCCGGGGAGCACGGGCGCGGTTTTGCTGTTGTGGCCGATGAAATCGGGGCTCTGGCCAGCCGCACCAAAGATTCCACCAAAGAAATAGCCGAACTCATTGCCACCATTCAGGACGAATCCAAAGAGGCGGTGGCCGTGATGCAAGAAAACAATGCCACCATCGAGAGTGGAGTAAACCTCGGAGCTCAGGCCGCGGAGGCTTTTGCTCGCCTCAAAAATACTGCCGATAAATCAACTGCCCAGGCCGAGAATCTGGCTAAGGCCACGATTGAGCAAGCCAATGATGTGCGGGCGGTGACCGGAGCTGTTAGCGGCATAATTTCCACAGTAGAGGCGATTAATACTTCGGCCCATCGGCAGGCCGACGATGCCGCTGCGCTTAATACCGCTTCCGGCAAAATGAATCTCATCAACCAGCAAGTGGCCCGTTCCAGTGAAGAGCAGGCCCGCTCGGCCAAAGAGGTTTTAAAAGCTATTAAAAACATTGCCGCCACTTCCGGAGAAGTTAATGAACGCCAGGTGGCCCAAATCGAGAGCACCAAGTTGGCTTCTTCTTCCATTGTCGCTGTTGATAGCCGGGCTAAGGCGCAAAATGAATCTTCAAGGCATCTTGAAAGTACTCTGGCCGATATTAAAGAGCAAATTGCCAAGCTTACGGAATATACGGCCCAGTTTAAAATATAACCTGGTGTGAAATGAGTTACCGCGTGAAAATCATTTTAACAAAACAAGAGGTTTTTTAGAGGAGTCAATATGAAAAACGGCCCCAATAATGCCATAGACCCCATAAAGAATCTAAACCCGCTGAAATTGGTTTTTGCTACCAGAATCGGTTCGGTGGGCATTATTGCTGTTGTCGGCGTTTTGCTCTTTATCCTGGCCGATATAGTCCATGTTAGCCTCTCTTTTCAGGCTATTTCCACCAAAAGCCTGGCTCTGCTTATAACGCCGACTTTGGAAAAAGCGATTGATACCCAGGATGCCCAGTCGGACAAAGTGGATATTGCTGCTGTTTTGGCCAAATTTTCGGAGCTTGATTTTGTCTCCTATGTCGATTTTATTGATGCCAGCGGCAAAAGTGTGGCCTCCTGGACGCGTGACAAAGGCGATAATTCCTTCAGCTATCGCCATGCCCGTCATGTGCTTAGCGGTGATTATGACTTTACCAGCCACGGTATGTATAGCAAATTTCAAATAAAAGATCATAAATTGATTGTCGGCACTTCCATTGCCGAGCGCCTCTGGGAAAATCTGGCGCGTTTTAGCGGAATTTATTTTCTTATAACTATTATTGTGGCCACTTTGGTGTGTCTCCTCTTTGTGGTTTTTAATAAACGTATTTTAACCCCGCTTATTAACTTAAATCGCAATGCCAATAAAATTTTAGCTGATAACGATCTTACAACGCCGCTGCCGATTGAGGCCCAAAGCCAAATCGGGCAGATTACCAAGTGCATAAATTTAATAATTGCCCGCCTAAGAAACATGCTCCTTGATTTGCGTGAAACTTGTAATAAATTTGCCGATATAACTGCTTCTCTCCAAGCGGCCGGCAGCGATATCACCGCTAACGCCACAGCTATTCGCACGGATATTACAACCACCAAAGAGACGATGAATGAGCTCAATAATTCTTTTGGTTCTGTGGCCGCAAAATTGCAAGAATTAAATGCCCAGAGCGAGCGCGGTTCCACCACCGTTTACCAAATGGGGCAAGTTAACCAGGAAGTTTTTGAAAATGTCACCTCCATGAGCGCCTCCGTCAGCCAGTCTATTGCGGCTATTGCGCAAATGTCGGAAGCTATTCAGGAAACAGCGACTCATGTGGCTCAGCTAAATAGTGATATCGGTAGTGTTGATGTGGCTATGCAGCGCCTTAGTTCTTCCATTACCATGGAGGAAAATAGCTCCAAAGATTCACTGATTCTGGCTAAGGAACTGGCTGTAAATGCCGATGCCGGTATGCAGGCTTTAAAGAAAACTATTGACGGCATTGCGCTGATGCAAAAGAGCTCCGATGACACAGCCGCCGTTATCAGAACCCTCGGTAATCATGCCATGGATATTGGCAATATTTTGCATGTTATTGATGATGTTACCAAGCAAACCGGGCTCCTGGCCCTAAATGCCGCCATTATTTCCGCGCAAGCCGGGGAGCATGGGCGCGGTTTTGCCGTGGTGGCCGATGAGATAGGCGCTCTCGCTACGCGCACCAAAGAGTCCACCAAAGAGATAGCCGAGCTCATTATGACCATCCAGAATGAATCGAAAAAAGCTGTGGCTGTTATGGAAGAAAACATCACCACTATCGAGCATGGCGCCAAACTCGGCGCCGAGGCTGAGGCTGCTTTTAACAAGCTTAAAGCATCGGCCGATAAATCCACCAAACAAGCCGAGAATCTGGCTAGTGCCACTAATGAGCAGGCCAGTGATGTAGAGGCGGTAAATCAGGCTATAAGCGGCATTACCGGCACGCTGGAAGCCATTAACGCAGCGGCCAAGCGGCAAGCCGAGGAGGCGGAAGCAATGAATAGCGCCGCCGGCAAAATGAACCTTTTGAATCAGCAAGTGGCCCGTTCCAGCGAAGAACAGGCCCGCTCGGCCAAAGATGTATTAAAAGCTATCCAAAATATCTCCGGCATGTCCGCGGCGGTGAGCGAGAGCCAGAATATGCAAATAGAGAGCACCGGGGAAGTTGTTTTAGCCGTTGATTCCGTTGACAAAAACGCCGCTATGCAAGGACAGGCCGCCGGGCGCCTGGTGGCCATTATCGAAGCCATAAATAAACAGCTAAAACGCCTTTCGGAATTTACGACCGAATTTAAGATTTGATGTCCTAATTAAGAAAAATATAATAATTAAAGTATCACCAAAAATAATTAGCTAAACCTACTTTTAACCTACCGTTTTTTTTAATAAAAACAAGAAGAAAATATTGACTTGCTTCTATAGTTGCTTCACTGTGGAAGGGTGTTTTTGTTTTTTTGAAAAGTTGCTTGTTTTGTTACACCAAGGAGATGATCGATGTCGGTAGGAGACAAAATAGATATTTCCGTCGATGCTAAACAAACAATTCACTTTCGCGTGGCGAGAGCTATGGTTATTTGCAGTATAGCCATAATCTGCCTCCTGGTGCTGGTAGCCGTTATGGCTCTTGGCACTTCTTCTTCCTATCTAACCAAAGACATAGCCGATAATTATGTGGCTCATATCGGGCCAGCTATGCGCGCGGCGCTGGATAGCAAGAGCTCTCAGGAAGAGCTTAGGCAAAAATTAAGCGCTCTTGAGCATTTGGATTTGCTGGCGCACGGCGTTTTGCTGGATGAGCAAAATAAGCCGCTGGCGGAATGGCACCGCGATGGCGATGAAGCCGCTTTTGATGGCAAAATAGCCAAAAAAATCGCTGCCGGTGAATTCAAGAGCTCAGGCACAATTCTTTATATAAAAAGCTATATTGATAATAAAAAAGATTATTCCGTGATGGTGGGCCTGGATGCAGTGGGGCTCTTTACCGAGCAAATTACCAGATTCGGCCTCTTTTATTTTGTGGGAGCTATCGGTTTTGTCCTCTTTTGCTATTTAGCTTTTTATCTGGCCGATTTTCATCTCATAAAGCCGCTTACCCATGTTGGCGAGCATGCCTCCAAAATGCTTGATAAAAGTGATTTGACCTATGTCTTGCCCTTTGAATCCGATACCGAAATCGGCCAATGTACCATTGTTATAAATACTATAAACGACAAAATGCGCACCTTGCTCCTCTCTTTTCGCGATGTTTGCGAGGAGTTTGAAAAAGTGGTGAAAAGCCTTGAAGAGCAGGGGGGCAATGTTTCCGCCGATTCGCAAACAATGAAGAAAAATATTGATAATACCAAGGGCAAAATGGAGGAACTCACCACCTCTTTTATGGCAGTTAACGAGGAGCTTTCAAAGCTTACAGCCCAGAGCGAGCGCGGTTCCACTACTGTTTATGAAATGGGCCAAGTCAACCAGGAAATGTTTGAAAATGTTACCGCCATGAGCTCTTCGGTTATGCAATCTATCGAAGCTATTAAACAAATGGGCGCCGCTATAGAGCAAACTGGCAGCTATGTGGGCCAGCTAAATGATGATATCGGTAGTGTTAATGCTTCTATGCAGCGCCTGGATTCTTCAATCGCTCTGGAAGAAAAGAGCGCTTTTGATTCTATAAATCTCTCCAAAGAATTGGCCCAAAATGCCGATAACGGCATGACAGCTCTTAAGCAAACCATTGAAGGTATTGAGCAAATTCAAAATAATTCCGGGGAGATTGCTAAAGTGATTGCCACTCTCGGTGACCACGCTATGGATATTGGCAATATTTTGCATGTGATAGACGATGTGACCAAACAAACCAATCTTTTAGCCCTAAATGCCGCTATTATTTCGGCTCAGGCCGGGGAGCACGGGCGCGGTTTTGCCGTCGTGGCCGATGAAATCGGGGCCCTGGCCAGCCGCACCAAAGATTCCACCAAAGAGATTGCCGAGCTCATTGATACCATCCAAAATGAGGCCAAAATGGCGGTTGCCGTTATGGAAGAGAGCAATTCCACTATTGAACGCGGGGCCAAACTCGGCGCCGAGGCTGCCAGAGCTTTTGATAAATTAAAAGAATCGGCCGACAAGTCCACAGCTCAAGCCAAGATATTGGCCGAGGCCACAGCCGAGCAATCCACTGATGTGAAAAATGTTACCCAGGCGATTGCTAGTATCACCGGCACGGTGGAGGCGATAAATCACTCCGCCAGGCGCCAGGCCGATGAGGCGGCAGCACTCAATCAGGCAGCTAATAAAATGAATATGTTAAATCAGCAGGTTGCGCGTTCCAGCGAGGAACAGGCCCGCTCGGCTAAAGAAGTTTTAAGAGTCATTCAGAATATTTCCAAAATGGCCGAAGCGGTGAACGGGCGTCAAATTGCCCAAACGGAGGGGACAAAGCTCGCCGTTTCCACCATTAGCGCAGTAGGTAACTGCGCCAATTTGCAAGATGAATCAACCGGGAGACTTACGCGGGCAATTGACGAAATCAGCCATCATATCGGTAAATTGCAAAGCTATACCAAGGAGTTCAAAATATCATGATAATATATAATTATCGCGCGTAATTATGGTACCATGAACTGAATTTTTTGGGAGAAAGTTATGCCAAAGGAAAAGCTTAATAATAGAGTGCACGAATTTAAAAGCAAAATCAGGCAAAATAAATTAACGCTGCTCTATCTCTTTTCTACGCGCATCGGCGGTGTCGGTTGCGCCGGTGTGGCGGCCTTAAGTCTCTTTATTTTTGTGAGTATGAGTTATGGCACGTTAGAGTATTATAACGCCCTCTCGGAGGCTTGGGTAAATTATGAGCGCCCGCTTATTAGTGCCATTTTAAATGATGGAAGTACGGAAATTACTTTGGAAGAAGAGCTTTCAAAGCTAGCGCAGTTGCAACATGTCAATTATATTGCACTTTTGGATGGTAATGGCAGTTTGCAATATAAATGGCAGCGTGATGACCAAGATAACACCTTTAATTATCGCTATGCGCGCACTCTTAAAGATAGCCAAACAACTCTTAACTTTCATGGTTCTTATGGCAAATATCAAATAGATAAAAGTCATCACCTAATTTTGGGCAGCAGTGTTAAAACAATCATGGGTACGCTGGTCAAAGGCTCCACTTTTTTAACAATGTTTTTCATGCTGGCTATTGTTATTACTTTAATAGCTCTCCTCTATTACTTCTTTAATGTGCGCATTATTGCGCCTTTGGTGCGGGTTACAGAACATGCTCTTGATATAGTCGAAAAGAGCGATTTGACGCTCTCGATTCCCATAGAGACCAAGAGCGAAGTCAGCCAAGTGGCTAAAGTGATAAATATTGTTACCGGCAAGTTACGCAATATTTTGTGCGATTTACGCGATACTTGTCATAGATTTGCGAGTATTGCCGAGGAGCTCGGGCAGGCCGGCGGAGATATCACCGCTAATTCCAAAACTATCCGCGGCGATATTCAGGTGGCCCAAAAAACTATTGGCGATTTAAATACCTCATTTAATGATGTGGCTCTTAAATTACAAGAACTTAGCTCCCAAAGCGAGCGCGGATCCACCACCGTTTACCAAATGGGCCAAGTTAATCAGGAAGTTTTTGATAATGTTACAGCTATGAGCGCCTCGGTGACCCAATCGGTGGCAGCCATTAAGCAAATGACCGAAGCCATAGATGAAACAGCCGGCCATGTGGTGGAGCTAAATTCGGATATTACCAGCGTCAATGCCTCTATAGAGCGCCTTGATTCCTCCATTTCTTTGGAAGAAAAGAGCGCCGGTGATTCCATTTCCATAGCTAAAGAGCTCTCGGAAAATGCCGATAACGGCCTTCTGGCTCTTAAACAAACCATTGAAGGTATTGAACAAATTCAAAAGAGCTCGGCTGAGACAGCCAAAGTTATTGCCTCTCTTGGCGAGCACGCTATGAATATTGGCAATATTTTGCATGTGATAGATGATGTGACCAAGCAAACAAACCTCCTGGCCCTAAATGCCGCCATTATTTCCGCTCAGGCCGGTGAGCACGGGCGCGGCTTTGCCGTTGTAGCCGATGAAATCGGGGCTCTGGCCAGCCGCACCAAAGATTCCACCAAAGAAATTGCTGAGCTAATTAGCACTATTCAAACCGAAGCTCAAAGAGCCGTAAATGTTATGCGGGCCGGAGAAAATACTATTGCGAGCGGCGCAAAACTTGGGGCAGAGGCAGCTAAAGCCTTTGATAAACTTAAAGAATCTGCCGATAAATCCATCATCCAGGCCAAGGCTCTGGCTCAGGCTACCATGGAGCAAGCAGCTGATGTGCGCGCTGTTACCGGTGCTGTGGAGAGCATAACCGGCACCGTGGAAGAGATAAATAAATCTTCACATCGCCAGGCCGAAGAGGCGGCAGCGCTGAATCAGGCGGCGAGCAAGATGAACCTCCTAAATCAGCAGGTGGCTCGTTCCAGTGAAGAACAAGCGCGTTCTGCTAAAGAAGTTTTGCAAGTTATCCGGAATATTTCCGAGATGACCTCTATGGTAAACGAGCGCCAGGTGGCGCAAATTCAAAGTGCCAAGGAGGCGAGTAACGCTGTTGATTTTGTTGATAAAAATGCTATTTCGCAGAGCAAGGCTGCCGATAAACTCAATAATATCATTCTGACTATCGATGAGCAGCTCAAAGAGCTTAATGTCTTTACCGAAGAGTTTAATATCTAATTTCGGCCGTCTTTGGCGGCTTTCATCAGCTATCCTTTATAATAATCTGATTATGTAAATAATTTTAGAATATTAGCTCTTTTAGCAAAATTGTTTAAATAATTAGCACATTTTGTAAAAGTTAATTATTTGATAAAATAGGCTAAATATGATAGCTAGCCAAAATGATTTTGGGCGTAAAAGCCCAAAAGCCACGCTCTGATAATGCCGGCTATAGTTGCCGGTGAGCAAAAGTCCGGAGTTTTTAGCTTAATGGAAGATAACAGCAGCATTTTTATAGATAAAAAACAGGCTTTGCTTTACCGCGTGAACCGTGCTTTTGCTTTACTGGGGCTGGCCGGTGGTTTGAGCCTGGCCATTTTGGTCTCTTTTTGCCTCAATTACTTTTCGGCACGCGAAGTAACTACCGCCGCCAGTAAACTTATGCCGACCTTGGAAAATAAATTAGCGGCGCCCATAGCCTCAGGTGAGGCCGCAGCGCTTAATAGCGCTTTTGAGAGTCTGGCGGGCAAACTGGAAAACCTGGCATATCTTGCACTTTTAAATGAAAAAGGCGAGCTTGTGAGTAGCTGGGTAAGTGATGGTAACTTAAGAAATTTTAATTACAAAATAGCTAAAAAGCTCAGTGTCGGCACCGCTTTGAGAGACGGCTTTTATTTTTATTCCAAATATACTTTTGCGGATGCGGCCAGCTATACGCTGCTTTGGGCTGTCGATATCCGCCATATAAGCGCCCAAAATCTCTCTTCCTGCCTGATTTTTTATATAATGCTTTGCTTGGCTTTGGCCATTACGGTAACCCTCTGTATTCGCATTACCAACCACCACTGCTCTTATCCGCTGGCCCATGTTTATGAGGGCACGGTTAAAATTCTTGATGAGAGCGATTTAACCATTAAGTTGCCGGTGGAATCCAATTCGGAATTTGGACAGATAGCTGTGGCTCTTAATGTCCTTACCGGCAGAATAGCCGCGATGCTGAGCTCTTTTAAGAAGATAACCCAGGCTTTAAATGAAGTTACCCATGAACTTGGCAGCTATGGCGCTCAGATTTCCAGCGGATCGCGTACTATCCAAGCGCATACTGATAATACCGCCGCCAAAATGCAGGAATTTTCCGCCTCTTTTGCCGAAGTTTCGGCCAAACTCAGGGAACTCACCGGAGAATCGGAACGCGGTTCGGCCACGGTTTACCAGATGGGCCAGATTAACCGGGAAGTCTTTCAAAATGTTACCGCCATGAATAATTCTGTGGCCTCCTCCACCGAGGCCATTGGACAAATGACTAAAGTTATTGAAGAAACAGCTGCTATGGTGGAAAAACTGACTGCCGATATAACGGGTGTCAATGTGGCTATGCAGCGCCTTTCCGGCTCCATTGCCATTGAAGAACAGAGTGCCGGAGAGTCTCTTACGCTTTCCAAAGAGGTGGCCAAAAACGCTGCCGGCGGTATGCTGGCCCTTACAGAGACGATTAACGGTATCAGCCAAATTGCGGCCAGTTCTAAGGAGACAGCCCAGGTAATAAGCGCTCTTGGCCAACATGCTATGGATATCGGCAATATTCTTCGCGTGATAGAAGATATTACCAAGCAAACCGGTCTTCTCGCTTTAAATGCCGCCATTATCTCTGCTCAGGCCGGTGAACACGGACGCGGCTTTGCCGTTATTGCCGATGAAATAGGGGTCCTTGCCGGGCACACCGGCGAGTCCACCAAGGAGATAGCGGCTCTTATTACCACTATTCAGGATGAAGCCCAAAAGGCAGTGGCGGTGATGGCCGCCGGTGAAGAGATTATCCAAAAAGGGGCCGACTTAGGCGCCAGAGCCCAGGGATCTTTTAACAAACTCAAGGAATCTGCCGATAAAACCTCAAAACAGGCCGCAGATCTGGCTAAATCCACTATGGCCCAGGCAGAGGAAGTAAAGAGTGTTATTAAAGCAGCGGAAAATATAACTGCCACGGTTAAAGAGCTAAGTCTTTCGGCTAAACATCAGGCCAAAGAGGCTGAGGCTATGAATATGGCGGCCGCCAAGATGAGCCAAATAAATGAAGAAGTGGCTCGTTCCAGCGAAGCACAGGCCAAATCGGCAGAGGATGTTTTAAAGGTTATTGAGCATATTTCAGCCGCTCAGGCTTTGGTTAGCAAACAGCAGGAAGCCCAGGCGGAAGGTACTACCAGAGCGGCGGTAGCCGTTAAAGAGGTGGATAGAGCGGCCCAGTTGCAAAATGAGGCTGCCATGCACCTTTCTCAGGCTATTGGCGAGATAAACGGGCAGATAAAAATACTCACCGGCTATGTAAACGCCTTTAAAATATAAAAAGGAAGGCGCTGTATTTTAAGGCCAGTGCCGGACAGGCAGAAGAAAATGGGAAAGCAGAAAATAGAAAAAGCTACTAAAACCATTAAATATATATATGCCACCAGGGTAACCTGGATTGGGCTGTTTTGTGTCGTCAGTTGCTCGCTTATTATTTTAGGGGCCATGACGCGGGCATTATTCCACTATGAAGCCGGGGAAGCCAGAGCGATGGTGGCTCTTTTAGCTGATGATTTTGCAAGGGCTGCTAAAGATAACAATGTGGAATTATTGGAAAAAGAGCTTGGTAAATTTTCTGGGCTCAAATTTTTGAGTTATGCCGTTATCTTAGATGCTGCCGGGCGCAAAGTGGCTCTTTATGAAGACGGTGCCCACCGGGGCGAAATGAGTTATAAAAAAGTTCCCGATCTCAATGGCGAGGAACAAAAATTGACTGCCGACGGGCTTTATCAAAGCTTTAAAATAGGTGATTATAAGCTGGTTACCGGTATTGCTTTTACAGCTTTCGGCAGCTTCTTTTTTATATATTTTGTGGTCTTTTTAGGCGTCTTGGGCGCTATTTTTTATGCCTGGCATATATTTTACCAAAGAGTGGTGGGCCATCTCATTACAGTTACCGACAATATTACCAAAATAGTGAACGAGAGCGATTTGACTATTGCCATTCCCACTGTCGCCGCCTCCGAAGTTGGTAAAATAGCTCTTTGTTTTAATTTGATAATCGGCAAATTAACAAAGATGTTGCAGAGCTTACAGGAGGCGCTGCATAGCCTCGAAGCGGTGCAGATTATGCTCAAAAATACCGGCGGCAGTTTGCATGACAATGCCCTTGCCATCAGGAGTCATATTAAAGATACCAGCGGTATAGTAAACGGTCTTTTAGTATCTTTTAATGATGTTTCTGCCGAATTGGAGAATCTGACAAACGAATCGGCACGTGGCTCTGCTACTGTTTACGAGATGAGTGCGGTTAATGAAGAGGTTTATCAAAATGTCGGTGCCATGGGCGGAGCGGTAAACGAATCCACCGCAGCTATAGAGCAAATGACCAAAGCCATTGATAAAACGGCAGGCCATGTGGCCCATTTAAATGAAAATATCGCTACAGTTAATGCTTCTATAGAGCGTCTTGATGTCTCTATTGCCGACGAGGAAAAGAAATCGCAGGAGGCTATAGATTTGGCCAAAGAGCTTATGGCCAATGCTGCCGACGGTATGACTGCTCTTAAAGAAACCATTGACGGTATCGGGCAGATTCAGGCCAATTCCCGGGAAACAGCCGGAGTTATCGACTCTCTGGGCCGGCATGCCATGAATATCGGTAATATTCTCCATGTGATAGATGATATAACCAAGCAGACGGGCCTCCTCGCCTTAAATGCCGCCATTATTTCTGCCGATGCCGGTGAGCAGGGGCGCGGCTTTGCGGTGGTGGCTGACGAAATCGGGGCTCTGGCCAGCCGTACCAAAAGTTCTACTAAGGAAATAGCCGCCCTGATTGCCACTATTCAAAGCGAAGCTGCCAAAGCCATCAAAGTGATGAAGGAAAGCTCAAGAGCTATCGAAAAGGGCGCCAAACTTGGCGCAGAGGCCCAAAAAGCCTTTGATAAACTTAAAGAATCGGCTGATAAATCCAATGACAAGGCTGTAGCTCTCGCCAAAGCCACCATGGAGCAGGCGGGTGATGTGCGCGCTGTGAGCATGGCTATTGCCAGCATTACTGGCATGGTGGAAGAGCTGAATATAGCCGCCGGAAAACAGGCCACTGAAGCCCGGGCACTCAATGAGGCGGCCGCTAAAATGAGCAGCATAAATCAGCAGGTGGCCGGTTCCAGTGAAGAACAGGCGCGCTCGGCCGGTGATGTTTTAAAAGTCATTAAAAATATCTCCGATATGGCGGCTCTGGTCAGTGAGCGGCAAAAAGTGCAAATTGCCAGTGCCGAAGAGACGCTCAAAGCCGCCGCCATTGTAGATAGCAACGCTGTGAGTCAGGAAAGTGCAGCCGAAAAACTAACAGTGATTATTGCCGATATTGCCAAGCAGACGGCAGAGCTTGAGGCTTTTACCAAAGAGTTTAAAATCTAAGCGCTTCCTGTTTTTCCTGTTTTCGCCTGGGCCCGCTCAAATTTGAGGCTAGGTATCCCCGGAGCGCTGCGTGCTTTTCTGCCCTCACCCCACAAGCTAAGCGGACCTCACCTCATAACTCATTGAATTTTTATGAAAATCGCCCCTCTCCCAAGCGGCGAGGGGCTCCGCTAAATGTCAAAAAACAATAACTGACTCCCGAGCCCTGTAGGGCGCCGGGGCGGTAGCCCACCTCACCCCGACCATTAAAGCCGGTTTTTGCAAGGCGCCCCTCTCCATTTTTACAAATGGAGAGGGGGTACATCTTATTGAATTTTCATATATTTTGTGGGGTGAGGGGCTTCGAAACAAGCGGGGTTTTCCCTCCCGCAAAGAAAAAGAAGAATAAAATCAAGAATTAGAATCGAGCAAAACGGGCATTGCATTTAAGAAAAAGACAGCCTCGTGAACGGAGGTTTCTTCACTACAAAGAAAAAACAAAATAAAATAAAAGAATTATTGTTCCGATAGAGAAGAGGCCGATAGCAAAATTTCTCAGCTGTTATTTGGCCCTAGGAGTTGAAAAGAAAAGCCTAAGAATTTTTATTTAGTGCGTTTCCAAACATAAACAACAAGGTAGGGCGGCATATTGTTGTGCGGTTGCCCGCTACCAGCGGCCTCAACGGTGACCGAGCCGCTGGGGGTAAACGTATGGGTGTGCGCTCCTGCCGAAGCGGCGTAATTACCAGAATCCATGGTTTGAGGAGTATTATAATTAGTTCCTGTTGTTACATTGATGGTGCCGCCATTTTCATCCTGGCTACTGGCTCTTAATACCAGGGGATGTGTATGATTGCCATCGGAGCTGGTTGTGCCCGCTGTGCCGCTAAAAGTGGCGCCGTGATTATGGCTGGGCATTTCATCTTTGCTCAAAGTATGAGTAGCTTCGCCGCCCGTTTGCCCGGCGCTATAGGTGCTGCCGGCCGCCAGCAGGAAGCGGTCTTTAATTTGCTCCCAAGTGCCGCCAAGAGTGGTGGCCGGATTAGTAGCGGAGGTGCTGATATAAATAGCGCCGACCGGATAGAGAACATTGAGCAAATCCGGGCCGATGCCCTTGGCATTGATAGTACCGCTGGCGTTAACCGAGCTGATGGTGAAGTTTGTGGCCTCGATATTACCGCTTACCTTTAAAGTGCCATTATTCACACTGACAGAGATATTTGTGCCGTCTAAATCTTCAAAAAGCACTCCCGGCACAGTATCGGCAATGATGGCCTCAAAGTCCTCTTCGCCGCCGGTAGAGCGAATATGTAACGGTGCCTTGGGAATGCCGGTGCCAAGACCTAATTTGCCGCCATCCAAAACGGCTACTTCCGGCTGCGGGGCCAAAATGGTATCGCGCTCAAATATGTAATAGGAGCCGCCGTACTGATCATAGCACTTTGGCCCTTGGTCGTTTAAAGTGGTAAATGCTGGGGCAGTGCAATCGGCCGCCAGGCGATCTTGATCGCACTCACAACTGTTAATACCGTTCAGTTCGCTTTCGTTTTCAGGGTTTAAGGTGTCTTTTTTGTTGTATTTGAAAGCCCCTTCGGCATAAATGCCGCTATTATTAATGCCAATGCGGCCATTTTCCTGCTCATCGATATGGAGTAGGGAACACTCCCATTCATCATTTGTGTAATTAAAGCGTAAGGTGCGACCGTCTTCACATTTTGGGAGAGCACTGTCTTGCATGGCGGGAAAGTCTAAATGTCGTTTGGTGATGCAGCCTTCGCAAGCAACAGAAGTACTGATGGCCGAAATTTCAGCAGCAAGAGCATAAGGAACACTATGAATAGCGAGTTTTGGTTCCAGCTCGGTGCCATCAACAGATATGCCAAGTTCTAACTTATCGGCGTTTCTTACGACATCCACATCAATATTGGGGATAGTGAGGACATAAGCGCCGCTTTCTACACTGACACTTTGTTCTGCTTCACCGGCTATGGTGTTATTATCTCCATATATGGTGGCATGGATGGTATGAGTGCCGTTTACCAGTGCTCCGTCCTCTTTCAAAATGCCGTGATGGGTGAAAGAAAGAGGAACAGTGGCCATAGCTAAACGAGAAATACTCAGGATAAATAAAGCTACTGGAAAGAATTTTTTCATTTTTTGCTCCAAGTTAAGAGAACGAAAAAGGCACACTTTGCAGTTTACGTTAGTTGCTCAGTGAGTCAAGAGTTAAAAACAAGCTGGGAGAAAGGTAATGCGGCGCGGTCAGTTGTCTTTTACGCAGCGCACCAGCATATAGTAGGATTGAGACATGTTAAGACTAACGCCAATTGTATCATCATTATAATACCGATTAAAGTAGTATGCATTTGTTGTACCGCTAGTAGTATCCGACCATGCAAAAAAACCTCCGCCTCTGTTTAGTAGTTTGTTGTCTGAGTAGTATCCATATGTGTTACCATCAGTATAGGTTCCGATATTAAAACCAGCATTATTTAATTTAGGTGTACACGTTTTAGTTGTCCAAAAACTAGATTTAAGGCTGCAATCAGTAGAGTCAGTAGCTTGTAACATTGCTTTATAGTCCGCCTGTGTTGGTAGATGCCAGCCAACAGGGCATACCTTTTGCGCTTCAGAAAAATTGTAGTATATCTTACTATTTGCGGAGTATGTATTATCAGCGTTAAAATAATAATTGAGATTATCCACTATCCACCACTTGCCGTCCGCCATTTTAGCCACCTTGTAGCTGTAGTAATATGAATTAGTACCGCAATAGATTTTAATTTTGCAGTTACTATCGTTGTGACCGCTAGTAAAGGTGCAACTTGCATTTGGTATAGAACCGGTTATACATTTATCACAATTCTCACCTGCCCAATAGTTGTTATCACAGTCACCACTACACTTGCCGGTGATATTGTCAGCTGTGCCGTGAACGCAGGCTTTTTCTACATCGCAGTTGCTGTTTGGTCCTAGAACCCAGTTACCAATACATGAAGAGCAGGTGCCGGATTCTTCATTGAGAAGACCATGGGAGATATTGCAAGTAATGGTTTTATCACA
>JAEEGL015883400.1_pt1 | contig 16863 bp, 14 predicted proteins | sample 9134231 | NCBI WGS metagenome assembly JAEEGL01 (sample SAMN16246548, study PRJNA631951) | gut metagenome | biome: gut microbiome; feature: rumen; material: fiber-attached | host: Bos | place: Iran: Karaj | collected 2018-10
AACAACAACAACAACAACAACAACAACAACAACAACAACAACAACAACAACAACAACAACAACAACAACAACAACACCCCGAAGGGGCAACTCGCTTCCAGCCCAGGACGACACCCTGGGTACTTACAAATCATTGTGTCGAACATTTTTTCTGTTTCGTTTTTTTTTCGTACCTTTGCATCTCGGATTATCGTTAAAACGCAACACTGATAATGAACACAATCATTACTATTCTTTACCTGCTGGGCATTCCGTTGCTGGTGATGCAACTGGCCAAACGGTGGAGCTGGATCGACAAGGTGAGCCCCATGACAGTGCTCTACCTCATCGGCTTGGCCGTCGCCAACCTGATTCCCGCCGAAAACGGCATTTTCAATGTCGACACCAGCACCAACACACTCTTCAGCAACCTCGCTGTACCGCTCGCCATTCCTTTGATGCTCATGGGATGCAATACCAAAGGTTGGCAGGTGGGCAAAGCCCTTAAAGTGTTCCTCTCGGGTATCGTCTCTGTGCTCATTGTCACAATCATAGGATTCTTCATCTTCCAACCCTCCGACCACACGCCCGACAGCTACAAAGGCTTCGCCCAAGTATGCGCTGTTGCCACGGGCATCTACACCGGCGGGATTCCCAACATGGGCGCCATCAAACAGGCCGTGGGGATGCCTCATCAGACCTACCTTTACATCACCAGCTACGACCTCATCGTCACAGGCCTCTATCTGGTCTTCATCATCCTCTTCGGAAAGACGGTGTTCCGCAAACTGCTGCCCGCCAAAGGCAACCATGACACGATGCAAAGCGTGGAGTCGACAGACGAGAAGGTCAACCCTTTCGACCGCAGCCACTACAAATCATCGTTGCTCGCCATCGCCCTGACACTGGTCGTCGCCGCCATATCGTACGGAGTTTCGCTGCTTGTCTCCAGCGACGGAGAGCCCAACATGACTGTGCTAATCCTGCTGCTTACCACGCTGGCTATAGCCGCATCGTTTCTGCCCCCGATGAAAGAGCAGCAACACTCGTTCGATCTGGGGCTCTACTGCGTCTATGTTTTCTGTCTGTCTATTGCCACCGCCTGCAACGTACGTGAAATGGACATCGCTGGAAGCCTCCCCATACTTTACTATCTGGGCTTCATCATCCTCGGCTCGCTGGTACTACAATTCCTCTTCGCCAAGCTGCTGAAAATCGACGGCGATTCCGTTATGGTCTGCAGCGTGGCACTTATCAACTCACCTCCCTTCGTCCCCCTCGCCGCCGCACTGTTGGGCAACCGGAACATCGTTGTCCTCGGCATCACCGTGGGACTCCTCGGCTACATGCTGGGCAACTATCTCGGCATCGGCTTCTACCATCTGCTTCTAGCAGTGGGATGATGCAAAAACAAAAAAGGGGATTCTTTATAATTTAATGTGTTTCATCATATCGACACACACGCTCTTTCACCTCGTCGGGGATGGGAGCGCTGGTCGCCGTGCTGCGTGAATAGCCTGACATCACCGTAAGACAGGTGGCACAGGGCTTACCCGTATCGCTGTTGACAATCTGCTGCGTCACCTGCAGGCTTTTGTTGCCCCAGTGGGAGACATGTGTGGTGACGACAATCCGGTCAAGCCAATGAATCTGACTATGGAAGTCGACCTCGAAATGGACCACCATTACGCAGAAATCGCCCTCCTCGGGCGTGACAGGAATGCCGGCATCGGCGAAATAATGTGACTTGCCAAGGTCGAAAAACTCCATGATGACGGCGTTGTTGACATGACCCATCATGTCGACATCGTTGAATCGTAGCTGTAGAGGTAAGGTATGCATTTTGTTGATAGATTGATACGTTGAAAGGTTGACATGTTCGTTCCCTGCGGTCGCTTAAAGGGTTAGAAGGTTTGAAAGGCTTCCCGTTTTATTATTTCTTTTTAAGGGAGAAGAAAAACTCAAGGCCGCCACCTTCGCGGTTGCGGACATAGATGTCGCCGCCATGGAACATAACAGCATGTTTCACTATCGAGAGTCCGAGTCCCGTGCCACCGCTTTTGCGGCTGCGACCTTCGTCGATGCGCAGAAAACGGTCGAAAAGTTTGGGGATATAACTATTGTCCACTCCTGAACCCGTGTCATAGAAACGGATATAATAACGTTCCGAATCTTGCTTGTAGCACTCGATACCGGCATCGACACCGTCGCCAGCATAGGAGACCACATTCTCCAACAGATTGCGGAAAATGCTGTAGATCAAGCTATGATTGCCCACCATCTGCATGGGAGGTTCCAAGGTGTTGATTACCCGAATGTGATGATTGTTGCACTGCTCCTCCAATTCCAAAACCGCCTCGTCGACAATCGCAGTGAGCGAGAGCGACTCCTGGGGAAAGAGGTCGGACGACTCCTCCAATTTGTTGATCAAAGAGACGTCGTTGATTAAATCCGAGAGACGAAGGGTCTGCGAGTAGCAACGCTCCAGAAAAAAATGCTTCTTTTCCTCATCCACAGGCTTGTCGCCCAGCAATATCTCCAGAAATCCACGGATGCTGCTGACCGGAGTCTTCAATTCGTGGGCAATATTGTTGGTCATTTCCTGCTTGAGCTGCCGGTTACGGTTCTGTTCCTGGATAATCTGTTGCTTCGATTCCTCCAAGGAATGGGCCAGCTCCTGGAGCTGACGTATCAGTCTGCGCTGACGCAGATGATTCAGCGCCAGAAAGACAATCAGCAAAAAAATGCCGATGGCAACAATATATATCGCTGTGTGGTTCATGATTTCACAGATGGTATTTCAGAAGGGAGATAAACATAGCCGAAACCGGTATGATTGACAATACTATTGCCTGCAGCACCCAGTTTCTTCCGCAACCGGGCTATATGGACATCTACCGAGCGGTCGCCGACATAGGCATCGTCTTCCCACACTGCATCCAGAATCTGCTCACGGGTGAAATGTTCGCCAGGATGACGCAACAGCAGGGTAAGAATCAAGAATTCCTTTTTCGTCAAACCCACCGTCTGTCCCGACAGAGCAACCGACTTCCGCTGCATATCGATTCGGAAAGGGCCCTGTTCCAAAAAAGCTTCCGTATCCGGAACTGGCAACTGCGACTCGCTTCGTTTCAGCACCGCCCGGACACGCGCCAGCACCGTAGGAAAAGAAAAAGGCTTGGTAATGTAATCGTCGCCACCCGTCTCAAAACCTTCCAATAACTCCCTTTCCGCATTGAGCGCCGTAAGAAAGACAATGGGGGTGTTGTCGCCCTGCGCACGCAACTGGCGAGCCATGTCGAAACCCGACATGCTCTCCAGCATCACATCGAGCAGGATAAGGTTGAAACGACTGCCATCCGCCATCAACGACAATGCCGATTCGGCAGAATAGGCACACTCCACCTCGAAACCTTCGTTTTCCAGATTGAAACTCAAGATTTCACACAAATCCGGCTCGTCGTCGACAACTAGGATGCGCATGAAAGGTTTAACGTTTGTCGTTTTAAATATAAATATTTTATCCGAGCAGCCCTTTGACGATTTCGGAGACGGCACGATTGTCGGCTTTACCGGTAAAGCGCTTGGAGGCCTGACCCATCACCTTGCCCATATCCTTGGGTGAAGTGGCGCCCACCTCAGCGATAATTTCCTTGACAGCAGCCTCAATCTCCTCACGGCTCATCTGTTTGGGAAGGTAGCGTTCGATTATGCCCGCTTGAAACAGCTCCTCGTCAGCCAAATCCTGACGATTTTGCTGCACATAGATTTCAGCAGCTTCGCGACGCTGCTTGACCAGTTTCTGAAGCATAGCGATCTCGGCTGCTTCCGAAACCTCACCGTTCACTGCATCCTTGCCGGTTTTAAGCAACAGAATGGCGGATTTGATGGCACGCAACGATTCAAGGACATCTTTCTCCTTGTTGAGCATTGCCTGCTTGATGTCATTGTTGATTTGAACTTCAAGACTCATATTATGATAAAGGTTTAAGGTTATAGATTAATGACAATGGGTTTAGGTCAAAGTTAAACAAAAAAGGGAAGTACACTGTACTTCCCCGATTTCTGTGGCATCGACTGGAATTGAACCAGTGACACAAGGATTTTCAGTCCTCTGCTCTACCAACTGAGCTACGACGCCAACACGCGACTTCTTGGAGCAAACTGAGTATTCCCAGTTATTTCTTTTGCTGAAATCGGCTGCAAAAGTACAACTATTTTCAGAACTGACAAAATATTTTTTCAAAGTACACGATTCGCAAAGTACAAAAAAATAATTTTCAACCGTTTGAATCAATATTTTTTTATATCGACAGCTTTGTCATTCTGCTTGTGACGGTTCCGACAAAGGCGCATTTTCAGAATTTGGCACCTCTTTTTCGTCGTTTTTGTCATCGTCTTTGGACGAAAAAAAGCACTGGTCGACAATGAGGAGACCGACACCGATACAGATGGAAGCATCGGCCACATTGAAGATGGCATTGAAAAACTCCGCATGGCGGCCGCCAAACCAGGGAACCCACGAGGGCCAAGTCCAATCGCAGATAGGGAAGTAGAACATGTCGACCACTTTTCCGAAAAGGAATCCTGTATAGCCTCCTCCCTCGGGGAAGAGGGTCGCCACCTGATTGAAACCGCTCTCTGAAAAGCAAAGACCATAAAAACAGCAGTCTATCAGATTGCCCACCGCACCGACAAAAATAAGCGACACACTGATGAGCAGCAGGTTGCGCGTATCTTTGCGAATCAGTCTAACCAGCAGAATCATAATACACACCGATGCAATCAATCTCACAAGAGAAAGAATCAGCTTGCCTACCGAACCACCAAACGCCATACCGAACGCCATTCCTTCATTCTCGACAAAATGAATCCTGCACCAGTCTCCTATCAGCGCTATCTCGTCACCGATGGCCAAGTGGGTCTTGATCCACAGCTTCAGCACCTGGTCAACCACCAGAATCACTCCGATAAGAAGAAAACAAATCCAATATTTTTTTCGCACAGAATCTGTCATAAATTATTCGAATATAAAAATTTAAATATCAATCGCACATTTCCATCGACTTACAAAAGTACAAAACTTAGCCCACATAGCCAAATCAAGATTTTGAAGCGACAAAATCCTTGCATTGCGCCTCCAGTTCGTCGTACCATTCCTGTCCGAAACGACGGACAAGGGGTGCCTTGAGATATTGGTAGAGGGGTTTGCCTTCGGTACGACCCTTCGCCAAGGCACAACGGCAGATGTCCCATTCATGGTAGTTCACCGCCTTGAATTCACCGAAATTCTCAATGCGGACCGGATAAAGATGACAGGAAATAGGCTTCTGAAAATCACATTTGCCATCCCGCCAGGCTTTCTCGATAGCACACAATGTCAACCCGTTTTCTTGAACCGCATAGGCACAGTCGCGGTTGTTGACCAACGGTGTGCAGGGCAGTTTGTCGACATCAAGACTCGACACACCCTCTTGCTCCACCACGGCAATCCCCTCGTCGGACATATAGGGCTTTACTGCCGGATAGATGCGTTCCAAAACAGGAATCTCCTCCGGGTCGAGCGGTGCACCGCAGTCGCCCTCCACACAACAGGCGCCCTTGCATTGCGTCAGGTCGCAGCAGAAGCACAAGTCTGCCAGATGGTCGGAAATGATACAGTCGTCAACTATCAGCATAGTACAGCATTGATTTTGTCTGCCAATACGGCAGCAAGTTTATATTTCGATTCCACGGTCCAGCCTGCGACATGGGGCGTAAGAACCGTACACGCCGAATTGAGCAGGAAGCGGAAATCTTCCGGCAGGTGGTCCAAATCCAGTCCGTCGCGCGACATATCCTCGTATTCTATGACATCGAGGGCGGCACCCACGACCGCTCCCTTTTCCATGGCCGCCGCCAGGTCGGAGGTCTTCACCACCGCCCCCCGTGAGGTATTGACCAAGAAGAATGGATGGTGGAAAGCTCCGATGAAACGACTGTCGACCATGTGGCGCGTCTCGTCAGTGAGAGGCACATGCAGACTGACAATATCGGCACTGCGCTGCAACTCTGCCAGCGTGACTTCTTCGACGTAGGCGGGCGCATAGCCGGACGGCTTGTACTTGTCGTAGGCAACGATACGGCATTCGAATCCCTGCAGCCTCTGGGCAAAAGCGGCACCCATATTGCCGAAGCCTATGATGCCGACGGTCCGGCCTTTGATTTCCAAACCCCGGTTGGCTTCCCTTCGCCACAATCCCTGGCGTACCTCGGCGTCGGCAGCGGCTATTTTGTCAAACAGGGCCAGCAGCAATCCCAAGGCATGTTCTCCCACTGCGTCGCGGTTTCCCTCGGGAGAGTTGAGGCAACGGATGCCGAGGCTTTCGGCATAGTCGACATCGATGGTCTCCATGCCTGCACCTACGCGTCCGATGCAGCGCAGATGCCGCGCACCGTCCAGAAAATGACGGTCGATGGCAATCTTGCTGCGCACAACCATCGCATCATAGTTCTGCACCTCTTGCAACAGGGTGTCGTATGTGCAGTCGGTCCAGACACGGCACTGGTGACCTGCCGCTTCCAGTTTTCCCCGCAGCACAGGATGGGTATTGTCGGTGATAAGGATTTTCATTTTTCTAAGCGGATTATACGAATGGGTCGGATGGCTTTCCCTTTTTTTTCTGGACACCAATGGCTTCCTAGACTCAGCGGGAAGTCTTGCGGTTGTTTTTCGGGTTCGATTTGTAGTAGTATCCGTCGCTGTGGTCGAAACGGCCGCAATGCGCCTGCGGCGTGACAAAACACCGCAAGGAAGAACCGCCAAAGATTCCGATTCCGCCGTCAATATTGCAATACACCTGTACCGGCTCACCAAACAGTTCGTCAATCTCGGAGTAATAACCTTCGGTGGTCTGAATGTAGCGGTACAGCTCTTTCGACAACGCCCGAACCTCCACAACAATCGGCATATTTACATAGGCCTCCGTTTTCAAACTGGGCCACAGCGAGAACACGGCGGAAAATTCGTGACTGCCCCCCGTAAAGCGTTCGCTGCTGAAGAACAATTCCGAACCGTAAAAACTACCGTCGTCGCCATCTATGATATCTGCAAAATCCACATTGTTGACTATCGGGTCATTGACAGAAAAGTATTGTATATTCTGAAACAGCGTATCCCATGTCGATCCATAGTTTACCGACGGAGTCAACAGGCGCACCGCGAAGTACTCATTGTTGCTTTGACTCTTCACCTTGAAACGGACCTTATAATAATAGGAGTCGTTTGTATAATAACCGCCATACTCATCATAATAGGATCCATTGCCTGTGTCAAGTACAACCTCCAATACCTCCACATCGGGCAGCTGCGGAATGTAGGTGGAGGCTGTGACACGCGCGTCGAATCCCGGCACCCGTGCTTCCACGCGCAGACTGTCGCCCGGCTGGGGCAGCACAGCGAAAGTGTAGGCTCCATAGCCATTGTAGGCCGTATTGTCGAAAACACCGACAGTTTCCACCCCGTTGACGACAAGCGTCACCTGTGCATCGCTGACAACCTGGGGAGCACTGTTGTCGAGGAAAAAACGGCTTTGGGAGATATATACGCTCACCGTCGAATCGTTCGTCGGACGCGAAAGCAACACAGCGTAGGGCGACATCTCGCCAGGATCGAACTCGATGGGTTCGACGCAGGCGCCAAACAGCGCCGCCGCAAATACCAAATAAATATATCGTTTCATTTTTTATCGTTTTTTTAGAATTTGAAACTATACGACACGGAAGGGATTATCGGGAACACGGAAAGCTTCACCAACGAAGCGCCGTAGTGTGTTCCGCTGATGACCGACCCCATATTGGCCCGTTCGAAAACCAGGAAGGGGTTCTTGCGGTTGTAGAGGTTGTAGACACTGAGGCTCCAGGTGCTTATGCCCCGTTTTTTCTCCTTGTGGAAATTGACACCGACATCAAGACGGTGGTAGGCCGGCATACGGAAATTGTTGCGCGACGAGACATAGGATATCGTCTCACCCGTCTCCGGGTCGTAATACTCCTGCAATGCCAGCGTACCCGTATTGCCCGACGAGAAGACCCATGTGGCGCTGCAGTCAAACTCCTTACTGGGCTTGTAGCTGACCATGATGGAGAGGTCGTGGCGACGGTCGTACTTGGCAGGGAACGGGTCGCCGTTGTTGAGGGTCTGTCCGGGGCGGTCGAAGCGGCGCATGGTACGGCTCCAGGTGTAGCCCACCCAACCAGTGACATCGCCAATGGTTCGTTGGGCCAGCAACTCGATGCCGTACGACCAACCGTCGCCCATGCAGACCTTCTCCTCCCAACCCGACGACGTGCCGAAGAAACTTGCGCCGTCCTTGTATTCCAACATATTGTCCATATTCTTGTAATAGAGTTCTGCCGACAGGTCGGCGATTCCCGACCAGTTGTAGAACACGCCTGCCGCCACCTGATGGGCGTACATGGGGGCGATGCGGGCTGTCACCGGCACCCAGAGGTCGCTGGGCAGGCTGATGGAGCTGTTGGAGAGCTGGTGCATATACTGGGTCATGAAACTGTAGCCTGCCTTGACCGAGAGGTCGTCACTGAGCATTAGGCGTCCGCTGAGCCGCGGCTGCAGCGAGGGATAGAATTTGCCTTGTACTCCGAAGCCCGTAACATTCAGTCCCATATTGATTTTGACGGACTCCGACAACATCCAGTCGTCCTCGATGAAAGCTGTCAGTTCGTTGGCATGGACGATGCTTTCCCCAATCACCGTGTCATAGACATAGTTGTCGTTTTCCTCGCTGATTTCCATCCGGTTGCCGGTAACGTCAGGCTGGAAAATGTGATGAATCCAGGCACCGCCGAATTTGACGGTATGGTCTGGATTGGGCTGATAGTCGAAATCCACCTTGGCGGTGATGTCGCGGATGCCGGATTTGTAGTACATCTCGGCTCCATAATAGTCGGTCTGCCCGCCATAGAAATCGTATTCCTCAAGCTTCACACTGATGTCGTTGCGATAGCGGGTGAAGGCTCCGGTGACATTCATAAACAGCTTGGGGTTCAGCTCGTAGTTCCATCGCAGCGAACCGACCATGTTGCCCCAGTTGTAGCCCAGACGGAGACTTTCCTCGCTGCCGCCGTCGTTGTATTTGACACGCATGTAGATTTTGTCGTCGCCCGAATACCAGCTTCCGACCAGACGGCTGCGTTCGCTGAAACGATGCGTCACCTTGGCATTGAGGTCGTAGAAATAATAGCCTGCATTGGTGCGGCCCAGCCCTTCGATGGCGCTCATCGACATGATGGCGGGCTGCATCAGCAGGTCGAAGTAGGTGCGGCGGAAACTGACATTGAAGGTGGTCTTGTCCTTGTAGATCGGTCCTTCCAGGTTGACTTTGGCAGCGATGATGCCGACCGACACATTGCCATGCAGGCGTTTGTCGTTGCCGTCATTGCTCGTGATATCGAGCACCGACGACAGTCGGCCGCTGAAATGGGCGGGGAAGCTGCCTTTGTAAAGCGTCACGTTTTTGATGGCATCGGCATTAAACGCCGAGAAGAAGCCTCCCAGGTGGTTGACATTATAGAGCGGCACCCCGTCAAGAAGGAAGAGATTCTGGTCGGGACCGCCGCCACGGACATAGATGCCCGACATGCCCTCGGTGCCCGACTGGACACCCGGCAACAGCTGCAGCGCCTTGAGAACGTCGGTCTCGCCAAAAAGCACCGGCACCGCTTTGATATGCTCTACAGGAATATCGATGGCGCTCATCTGCGAAGACTTGTGGGAACTGACACGGTCGGCTGTAATGGTCACCGTCTGCAACTGACGGTTGGATACAAGCGAAACATTCAATTCCCGGTTCGCCTCCAGCTCAAAGGTGTCAAACCAAGTATGGAAGCCTACATAAGAGATACGCAACTGCACCGTGCCTTTGGGAAGGGTAAGCGAAAAACGCCCCTGCGCGTTAGTCAAGGCTCCTTTCCCGGAGACCATGTCGTAGACCGTCGCACTGATCAGTGTTTCGCTGGAGTAACCATCACGGATGGTGCCGCTGATGGTATAGTTTTGTGCCGACACCGTCCCCGCTGCCAAGAACAGCAGGAACAGCAACAGACATCGAAGGTTTTTCTTTGCAAAGTTGTTCATTTATTTTGCTTCAATTAGAACAGTAAAAATATCAAACAGTTTCTTATTCTTCACCGGAGAAGAAATCGTTAATCCAACCTCGGGGCTGCGTTTTGGAAAGGAGGGTTCCACAATAACGGCAGTAGCGCGCCTCCGGATCACTCTCGGTATGGCCGCAATGGGGACAGAAACGGGTATCTCCCCCACCCGATTGCGCCATCGCACCCGGAAAATCCGACGTGTCGGCACTGGCTCTTTCGTTCCGGTTCTGCACCCAGCTGTCGATGATTTCGCTAGACTTTTCTTTGATGTTCTCCATCAAATTGTCGAAAACGCCGCCAAACCTTTCTTTTCTGCTCTCCGCTACGCTATCTCTTTTGTTCTCCGCTACGCTATCGAAAGGTCCACTGGACCTTTCTTCATACTCGTCGAATTCCTCGGGGACGGTTTCTTCTTCCTCCTCTTTACCGTCGCGCTTGTATTCGTGGATGGTCTCGCCTACCAGAATGCCCGTAGGAACAGCAATGACCGAATAACCCAACAACATGACCAGCGTGGAGATAAACTGTCCCATCGGCGTCACCGGACTGATATCACCGTAACCCACCGTGGTGATGGTCACCACCGCCCAGTAGATAGCTGTGGGAATGCTCTTCATGGAGGGATTCTTGCCATTCTCGAACATATAGATGGTGGCACCGAGTATGATGGCCGTGATGAAAACAAAAAGCATGAAGATAAGAATGCGGGCAGCACTGCGTCGCATCACGTTGAGAAGGTGAAAACTCTCCTGTAGGAAACGCTGCATCTTGAAGATGCGGAAGATACGCAGTGTACGGAGCACACGGAGCACTGTAAGGGTCTGCGTGGCGGGAATCAGCAGACTCAGATAGGCTGGGAAGATGGAGAGGAAATCGATGATACCGTAAAAGGAGAAGACATACTTCCAGGGACGCTGCAGGCAGTAGATACGCAAATAGTACTCCAGCGTGAAAATGATGGTAAAAATCCACTCCAGTCCCTTCAACACCCAGCGCATATTGGTGTGGACCGCCTCAAAACTGTCGAGGATAATCACCACCAGATTGCATCCGATGAGAATCAGCAGCCAGATGTCGAAGCGTTTGCCTGCCGGTGTGTCTGCCTTGAAAATAATTCGGTAGATTTGCTTCTTGGTGATGCCGCGATAGCGTTTGGGCATCAGCACATTGAATATCAGCCAATGCATAAAGCCGCCGACAACCTTCAGTATCTTACCACCGATGCGCGGATAGTTCAGGTTCTTGAAGTAGCCGCTCAGTTTCTTCCATATCCACAGAAACGGAAAACTGATGCAGTACCACAGCAGCATGAATATCTTGACAATGACATTGGGTCCTTTTTCAGACATGGCTATAGGGTATTTGTCGATGATTCGTAGAACAGTGTATTCTGAAGCTCGGGGCGGAACAGCCCGGCAGCCACACGCTGTATCGCCTCGGGGGTGGTCTCGCGGTAGTGTGCCGGTTCCTCGTTGACCCACTCCAGGTGGTTCAGCCGCTCATAGTAGCACAGCGCCATGGCGCAGTCGAGCGCTTTGTACTGGGAATAGGCAAACGTGGACTCATAACGGTTGACCACCTTCTCCAGTTCCCTGTCGGAAAGAGGGTTTTCAGCAAGATGATGCAACTGCTCCTCCACCGCCTGTCGGGCTGCTTCAAAGCCTACGCCATCCCGCATCTTGCCGTCGACAACAAAAAGTCCACGGTCTGAATCGCCTGTAATATAGGCGTTCAACTCCGTGAAGAGACCTTGCTGCTTCACCAGCTCATTGTACATCCGCGACGATTGCCCGCTGGAGAGGATGTCGCTAATCAGGTCGGTAGCATAGAAATCGGGATGGAAACGGTCGCACATCACATAACCCATCATCATGGCGTTGGAAGGCACCTGACGGCTGACAGACAACTGACGGGCCTCCTTCTGTTCGGGCTCTTGGGGCCAGGAACGGACAATGGGGTCACCGGCAGGAATATCGCCATACCATTTCTCGACCAGTCGCAGCACCTCGTCGGATTTCACATTGCCCACGACAGACAGAATGGCATTGTTGGGACGGTAATAACGGTAGAAGAAGTTTTTCACATCGTCGAGGGTGGCCTCTTGCACATGGCGTATGTCGCTGCCTATCGTACACCAGCGATAGGGATGCACCTTATAGCAAAGGGGACGCAGCAGCATCCACTTGTCGCCATAGGGCTGGTTGACATAGCGGTAATGGTACTCTTCGGTCACCACCGACTGCTGTACCTCGAGACTCCGTTGTGAGAAATCGAGACTCCGCATGCGGTCGGACTCCAGCCACAAAGCCGTTTCCAAAAAACGACCGGGAACCGTGATATAGTAGTTGGTGAAATCGTTGCAAGTCGAGGCGTTGGACTCACCCCCTGCACGACTTACCACCGCATCGAAATCAGGCACTTCGGATGTGCCGCCAAACATCAGGTGTTCGAAAAGATGGGCGAAACCGGTCCGCAAAGGATTCTCGTCGCGCGCACCCACGTTGTACAACGTGTTGACTGTCACAAGGGGGGTCGAGGGCACTTCCTGCACAATCAGCGTCAAACCGTTCGATAATATATGTTTTTGGTATTTTATCATATCGTAGATTATAAAACGCATTGCATAAAAAAATATTTTGCGGAAAACGAAATAATAGGCGGTAAAACTGCACTAAACAATATAAAACGCGATTTTTTCCTTCCCCGACGCAATAAAAACAATTGTTAATAGTTATTAAATTATTTAATTCATTATATTTATTACATGATTTCACATTCCCCCAAACGCTTCGCTGCCTTATTGGCCTTCCTCTTCTGTTCCGTAATGCTTTGCGCCCAACCGGGCGGCCCTGGCGGTCCGCCTCCCGGAGGCGGACATCGCCCTGGAGGCCATTACGACAGGAACAACGACCCGCGCAACGAACGCCAAATCCAGGAGACGCAAAAGAAAAGTACCACCGTCAAACAGAAAAAAGTCGGCTCCACCTATAAAGTGGTGGGTTCCCTTATTGACAGTGCCAAAAACGAGCCGCTGATGTATGTCAATGTCACCCTGTTGGAACAGAGCGACAGCAGTTTTGTGAAAGGAGCCACCACTGACTTGAACGGCTATTTCGAACTCAAGGAGGTCCCTGCCGGCGAGTATTACCTGCGCATCTCCTATATAGGCTACACCACCCGTTACATTCCCGTCAGCGTCACCAACAACACCGCCATGGGTGTCATCAACATGAAGAAAGGTGCTGCCACCCTGAAAGCAGTGAAAGTCACCGCTGCCCGACCGCTCTATGCACAGGACGGCGAGAAAATGATTTACAACGTGGCCGACGACCCCTCCATCCAGACCGGAACGACAGAGGATGCACTCCAAAACGCTCCGGGTGTGGAAGTCGATGTGGAAGGCAACATCACCTTGCGTGGCGTCAGCAGCGTGGAAATATGGATTAACGACAAACCGTCCAAACTGACCGAGGAGAACCTGAAGACCTACCTGCAGACACTCCCTGCCAACGCACTCGACCGCATCGAGACCATCACCAACCCCTCGGCCAAATACGCCACTTCCGCCGAGGCGGTCATCAACATCATCACATCGGCTCATGTCAAGAGTAACAAATTCGTCAGTTTCGGTATCAACGGCTCCAACCAACCGTTCATAAGCCCTTGGGTCAGCTATATGTGGGCAAAGGAACGCCTCAGCTTCAACCTCTTCGCCAGCGGTCGCTACAGCTTCCGCGACAACGAGAGCGACAGCTGGTCCATGCAGCGGCGCGACGGCGCGACGACCGGCACCTACGATACCATCATGAGCCAGACCGACACCTCGACCAGTGGAAACAAGGGACTGAGCGGCAACATCTTCATGAGTCTCAACTATGAAATCGACTCCATGACCGACCTCTCCATCGATGGAGGCGGTTTCTACAACTATGGCAACAGTTATTCCAACCGCGATGTCGCCCAGACCTATTGGCCCTTGGCGCTCGACAGCAGCATCGTCTACGGCATCAACGACACCACGACTTCCAACAACTACTTCACCCATATCGGAGCCGACTACACCAAGAAATTCGACCTGCTGGGGCACAACTTGCGCATCGGCGCCAACGCACGTCTCAACCATAATGGTAGCGACGAGTACTACAACCGACTCTACACCGTCTATACCGACCTCGACGAGAACCGCTACATGATGACCGACAACTACAACACCAGTATCGACATCGATGCCCGTTACAACCGACCCTACAGCAAAGACGGCGAGATGAGCTACGGTCTGCGTATCGGTGCCTCCAAAATCAACAACGACTACCAGCGTTTCAACGACCACGACGGAACTGTGGTCGACAACCTGCGCACCTATCACTTTGACGGGAGCACCGCCGATATCGATGCCGACGTCGACTGGACCCACCGCTGGGGAGGTTTCACCCTCAGCACTGGAATGGGTGTGGGACTGAACCGCACATTCTACGACTACCAAAGCACCATAAGCTACGGCGCCAAGGACAAGGACACCTACTACAACCTGGATTTCCACCCCTCCATCCACCTCAGCTATCGCACGGAGGATCTGCACAACTTCAAGCTCAACTACACCATGCGCATGTCACATCCCAGTGAAGAGAAACTCACCAGCTTCCGCATCTATGGCGAAGACTCTTATCGTACTGGTAATCCTGACGGATTGGAGCCTTCGTTTACCCATTCCTTCGAGGCCGGATGGCAGAAATACTTCAACAACTTCGGCAACATCGGACTGGAAGGCTACGGACGTCTTTCTTCCAATGAAATCAGCTCGCTGACCGACGCCGAGTACGACAACTATCTCGACCGCATCGTCAATTATTCCATACCTTACAATATGGGTAGTTCGTGGCGTTACGGAGCCACTGCCAACGTAACCTACCGCCCCAGCGGATTCCTCAATGTGCGCCTCTATGCCAACCTCTACGACTACGGCTACCGCATGGAGTACGACCGCACCGACGAATGGGGCAACACGCTGCATCACAAAGTGGAGAAAGACAAGGTGTCGTGGAGCGTCCGCGTCAACGCTTGGACAAAAATCTTCAACAAGTACCAGCTCCACCTGTCGTTCAACTACAGCTCACCCACCATCAGCCTCTTGAGCGAACAGAAAGCCCGCTACTGGTTCAACATGGGTGTACGCAGCGACTTTTTCAACCGCAAACTGTCGGTGTTTGTCAACATCCAGGACCTTTTCAACTGGGGCGCCACCCGCGGCTTCGGCTCGGAAAACACCAATCCCTACTACCTCAGCTCCAACACCAACCGCATGATCAACAGCCGGTACATTTCCGCCGGCATCACCCTGCGCTTCGGCAAGATGGAGTTGGAACGCAAAGCTCAGGAAGGCGACTCCGACACTGGAGACACCTTGCAGTAAGTGCTCAGAAAATCGTAAAAAAAAAGTGCCGATTTTTATCAAAAAACGGCACAGCAACACACAGGGGACGACCGGCTTGTCGTTCCCTTTATTCTTTTAAGACACTAATATACAATACCAACAAAAATAATATGAAAAAAAATTTGTCAGTTGCAAAAAACTTTGTACTTTTGCAGCCGATTTCAGAGATACGAAATTGACCATTGTCCTATGGTGTAACGGTAGCACATCTGACTCTGGATCAGCTTGTCTAGGTTCGAATCCTGGTAGGACAACAAAGACGCCCCAATTCGGGGCGTTTTTTTATTGTCTAAAGGTAATCCCGCCGGATCACACACCGCAGTTCCAAAGGGGCCGAAAGGGGGTGGTTTTGAGAAAAATTTGGTGAATTCAAATAATATATGTACTTTTGCACTCGTATTCCAAAAACAAAAGATACTTTTTTACCAAATGAGAAAAATCTTTATCATGGTCGTAGCCGCACTGATGGCTACATTGAGCGCACAAGCGCAGAAGGACATTCCCGCCAACATGAGAATGGAGGTTTCCGAAGTGGAAAAAGACAACGCCGCCTACACAATTTTCACCTACAAGGACGACGACGGGAATTTCGGTTACTATCTCAGCCTCGGCGGATCGGCTGAAATCTTTACTATCTCCCACAACGACGTTACCGATTTCTCGATTGCAGACGCCCGGGAGACTTGCATCCTGCTCGGTGCCACCGCTGCCGACGCTTTTGCCATGCTCGACACCCTCCAGGAAATGTGCAACAAAGAGGCAGGAACCGTCAGAGAGTTTCCCGGCCGTACCACTGACGGCGCAGTGCGACTGACCACCCCTAACACCAACAAATGTGAAGTGAAAAAAAGATTGATTGGCAGCAACCGGCTGCTCTTCACCTTCACCAGCGGAAAACGCCAATGCGGGATATATCTCACCAAAGGTGTTATCAAACAGCTGCGCTTCGGCCTGAAAACCGACATGAAGCTCCATCCCAAAATGCACCGGTAACAGCGGTGCATCGTACAAGTGAAGGGAGTCGGCATCTGTTACAATAAAAAGATGAATAGTTAAGTGCCTGTCCACAATTGTTATACAATCCTTTTTTATCCCCAAAAACAAAAAAACAATGAAAACGAAAGCATTAAAAGTATTCTTTTATTCTATCTCCGTGGCATGCCTTGCCGCGTTCACCGTATCATGGCAGTCGGCAACAACGGACAATACAACTGGGAAACACTCACATGCATCCGTTACCGGCAGGGAGTGTCCCCGCTGCGATGGCTCCGGAACCCTAAGGGAAGATTGCAGCTTCT
>JAEEGL016535462.1_pt1 | contig 16863 bp, 13 predicted proteins | sample 9134231 | NCBI WGS metagenome assembly JAEEGL01 (sample SAMN16246548, study PRJNA631951) | gut metagenome | biome: gut microbiome; feature: rumen; material: fiber-attached | host: Bos | place: Iran: Karaj | collected 2018-10
ATATTAGGGTACTCTCCTTGCATTTGCTCTGGCACTTCATCGTCGGCCACAACAATCAATTGCTCATTACTCTTCACATAACTCGAAACATCTTGTTTCAGGCCATACTTCACAAATAACAAACCATTGTCGTTAAGCTGATAGTGGTTACTATTATTAACTCCTACACCATCACTACCTATTGCTGAGTTATAAAGCAGCCCTGCTGCATACAGCATATAGGTATCATAGCGTGTGCCAATGCTCTTGATGTAATCTGGCAAGCGTTTCAAATCAACGTAAGGCACTATGCGTAATGATGCTGTTAAGCGAATAAAGTCGTCTATCGTGATTTGGCCGTCAAGTTTTGCTTTAAGCAGGTTGGTCATGACATCAACCTTGTGGATATTATCGAGACGTTCTAAGACTTCAAGCATGAGCTCATAGCCATTTTCGATACTTGCGTTGCTAAACTCCTCGAAGAATGCTTTAATTTTTTTCTTGTTGTATTTGTGAGTCTGATAAAGGAACCGATAAATCTTCTTAAGGAAACGACGGTTTCTGAAATCTTCAACGAACTTGTTTGCTGCAACAAAGTACTTTATAATGGGTAGCTTTTCAAGCAGCCCATTCTTATCTGCTGCAGCAATGATGTCATCTGTTGTATCGCCAAAGATAGCTTCAGCATCTTGGCTGTTCAGAACAGATAGTTGAAAATCAGAGACTATATCGTTTTCCATGAGAAATCTAATCTCTATGCAATAGTGATTGACACCAATTGATGTCTGAGGTCAGAGGTCTAAAGTATGAAGACTGCTGATGAAGACAAGATGTTAAATGTTAAATGTTAAATGTTAACTTGTTAACTGTTAAATCCGTTATCTTTCCGCTCTCATAGGATTTTCGAGAAAATCCTTGTATGCGAGACGGATTCCATCCTCTAACTCTGTACGGTAAACCCAGCCCAAGGCTGTGGCCTTAGAGACATCGAGGAGCTTGCGGGGTGTGCCGTTGGGGCGTGTGGTGTCCCAGAGGATGCGGCCTTCGAAGCCGACGACCTTGGCGACGAGTTCCGTGAGTGCTTTGATGGTCAGTTCCTTGCCTGTACCGGCATTGACGGTTTCATTGCCGCTGTAGTTGTTCATCAAGAACACACAGAGGTTGGCTAGGTCATCGACATAGAGGAACTCACGCAGGGGAGAGCCGTCGCCCCAGCAGGTGACCTCCTTCAAGCCTGCCACCTTGGCTTCATGGAAGCGTCGGATGAGGGCGGGGAGGACGTGGGAGTGCTCGGGATGGTAGTTGTCGTTGGGGCCATAGAGGTTGGTGGGCATGACAGAGATGTAGTCGGTGCCATACTGACGATTGAGGTACTCGCAGTATTTGAGACCGCTGATCTTGGCGAGGGCATAAGCCTCGTTGGTCTTCTCCAGTTCTGAGGTGAGGAGGCATGACTCGGGCATGGGCTGGGGGGCCATGCGAGGATAGATGCAGCTGCTGCCGAGGAACTCCAGCTTCTTACAGCCGTTCTTCCAGGCCGCGTGTATGACGTTCATCTCGAGGATCATGTTGTCGTACATGAAATCAGCGAGTGCGCTTTGGTTGGCCACGATGCCACCGACCTTAGCGGCAGCGAGGAAGACATATTCAGGCTTCTCCTGGGCGAAGAACTGCTCGACCTGTTCCTGACGGGTGAGATCCAGCTCGGCATGTGTGCGTGTGATGATGTTATGGTAGCCTTGTCGCTGCAACTCACGGACGATGGCTGAACCCACCATGCCGCGGTGACCGGCGACGTATATCTTGGACGAATGTTCCATTAAAGATGTAAGATGTAAGATGGATGATGGAAGAGAACAATTCAAAATTCACAATTCATAATTCACAATTCATAATTCACAATGCATAATTCACAATTCATAATTCACAATGCATAATTCACAATGCATAATTCACAATGCATAATTCACAATGCATAATTCACAATGCACAATGCATAATTTACCATTCATTAAGCGAAAGACGAATGACGAATGACGAAGGACGAAAACTGGAGGGTTATTGTCGGCGGATGTGGAGGGGGATGGCTTGGGGATGTGCTTCGCAGAATGTCGTGGTATCATTGACCACGAGTGCGAGATAGCCGCCTCCACCGGCTCCTGGCATCTTCCATGCCATGACGCCTGAGGTCTTTGACCACTGGCTGATGGTGTCCACAATCTCATCAGTCGTGGTGCCATCGGTGAACACGGGTCTGAGCATGGCAGGGAACATGGCCGTCTGAGCGTCGAACGAATTGCGATAGGCCTCGGCAAAAGCCTCAAGGTCGCGTTGCATGATAGCCGTCCAACAGTCATCGGCAGCCAGTGCGAGCGCCCTGACCTTGGCGGGCGTGATGTCCTTACCCTCCACCACGGAGCAACCAGGACGACGCGGTGTCATGGGGATCATGCACAGGTGCCTTTCCAACCAATCGAGGATATCCTCATCTTCACAGGTCTCGATGCGCTCAGGCCAGAAATGGCCGTTGTAGTAGTGGCGTGCGAGGCCGGGAATGCAGATGCCGATGGCATCCTGTGCACCACTGATGATGCCGTCCTCACGTTCGGGGTGGTTCTCGAAGCAGAATACCAGTCGTGCCAGCATCTCGGGCTGCATCTCGGGCAGGCGATAGGGCCAGATGCTCTTGATGATGTTGCGTGTGGATGTGCTGAGCCCGCAGCGCTCGCGGACCTCGAAGGTCGGTTCGAGGGATATGGTCAGTGCCCATCCCGCACCGTACTGTGAGACGTAAGGCTGGTCGATCCATGTGCCGGCGAGGTCGAGGCGTGTCGGCAGCTGACAGGTGGCAGCTTTCAGATCCGTGCTGGAGCGTTGTGGCAGTCCTGCTTGCGGTGTGCGTTCGAGCACGACATACTTGATACCCCGTTCGCGGCATACCCTTTCCTTCTCATCGCTTGCGCCATCCTCGTTCACCACGAAGATGTCGGGGTGTACGATGTCCAGCGTGGGTACGAAATCCATGACACCACTGCCAGCGTTGATGAAGGCATCCTTCACGTAGCGTATGCTCTTGACCATGAACAGCCGTTCCTGCTCAGGATAGACGGTGGGTCGGTGCTTGTAGCCCAGGTATGTGGCATCGGAGCCGATACCAACATACAAGTCGCCATATTCCGCCGCCTGACGGAAGAACTCGATATGGCCGCTGTGGAGGAGGTCGTAGCAACCGGAAACGAAGACCTTCATGGAAATACTATTTGACGATTCCTTTCTCAAGATATTCGGCGAGGTTGGTGCGCACCTTGGCGGCGGCGCCTTCGGCGGCCACCTTGGCGATGTCGTGCTCCACCATGAGCTTCACCAATTGTTCGAACGAGGTCTTGTTGGGATCCCATTTCAGCTTGGCCTTGGCCTTGGTGGGGTCACCCCAGAGGTTCACGACGTCGGTGGGACGGTAGAAGTCGGGGGAAACGCGGACTACTACGTCGCCGGGTTTGATGGCTGATGGCTGATGGCTGATGGCTGAGTTGATGCTCTTGACTACGCCAACTTCGTCAAGACCTTTTCCTTTGAATTCCAGTTCTATGCCTGCATGGCGGAAAGCCAGTTCCGTGAACTCGCGGACGGAGTGCTGCACGCCGGTGGCTATGACGAAGTCCTCGGGTTTGTCGTTCTGGAGGATGAGCCACATACATTCGACATAGTCCTTGGCATAGCCCCAGTCGCGGAGGCTGTCGAGGTTGCCGAGGTAGAGGCAGTCCTGCAGGCCTTGAGCGATGCGGGCTGCAGCAAGGGTAATCTTACGTGTGACGAACGTCTCGCCTCGACGCTCGGACTCATGGTTGAAGAGGATGCCTGAGCAGCAGAACATATCGTAAGCCTCGCGGTATTCCTTGACAATCCAGAAACCATAGAGCTTAGCTACGGCGTAGGGAGAGTAGGGGTGGAAGGGCGTGTTCTCGTTCTGGGGCACTTCCTCCACCTTGCCATAGAGCTCAGAGGTGGAAGCCTGATAGATGCGGCAAGACTTTTCGAGTCCACAGGCACGCACGGCCTCGAGGACACGGAGGACACCCGTGGCATCCACGTCGGCCGTGAACTCAGGAGAGTCGAACGACACCTGCACATGACTCTGAGCGGCGAGGTTGTATATCTCATCGGGGCGAACCTTACCGACAACCTTCACGAGCGACATGGAGTCGCCCATGTCGGCATAATGGAGGTGAAAATGCGGTTTACCCTCAAGATGGGCGATGCGCTCGCGGAAGTCCACGCTGCTGCGGCGTATGATGCCATGGACGTCATAACCTTTGTCCAAAAGAAATTCGGAGAGGTATGAGCCGTCCTGGCCCGTTACGCCAGTGATCAATGCTGTTTTTGTCATAATATAGAGTATTCTTTTATATTTTGTTCGTTTTCAAGTCTGCAGATGAGCAGGCGTCCGTCCTTCTCGGAGATGATATATCCGTCAAGGCCTTCAACCACCACCTGTTGCTCCTCGGAAGTGTGTACGACGCAGTTGTGGCAGTCCACCAGTCTGATGTTATTGCCTACGGCAGCATTAGCATTCTCATCCTGTGGAAGGATGGTGTGGAGGGATCCCCATGTGCCGAGGTCGCTCCATCCGAATTCAGCGGGCATGACATAGGCAAGTGCCGTTTTTTCCATGACCGCATAGTCGATGGAGATCTTGGGGCATTGCGGGAAGAGCTCATCTACGACCTCCTGTTCCTGGACGGTGAAGAGTGATGGGGCTATCTTGTCCATCACGGCAGCTATCTCAGGGCAATGCTGTCGCAGCTCATTGACGATGACCCCAACAGACCAGAAGAACATACCGCTGTTCCATGTGAAGCCGCCTTGTTGGATATAGGCGATGGCCGTCTTCAGGTCGGGTTTCTCCCGGAAGGATTTGAGCTTGAAGATACCCTCGAGGGTTTGTTCGCCTTGCTCGATATAGCCATAGCCTGTCTCGGGTCGTGTGGGTTGCATGCCCATGGTGAGGATGCCTTCCCATGATGCGATGAAATCGAAGGCTGCACGGACATATTGCTTGAAGGCTTCTTCCTTCAACACCAGATGATCAGACGGAGCTACCACCATCAGTGCCTCAGGATCCTCTTTTTGTATCTTCCAACTGACATAAGCGATGCAGGGGGCGGTATTGCGCATGCAAGGTTCTAAGAGGATATGTTGTGGGTTGATGCCTGTCAGCTGCTCCAAGACAACATCTTTGTATGCCTTGGATGTAACGACCCACACATTCTGCATATCCACGATACCAGCATAACGGTCAACCGTCTGCTGTATCATGGTGCGTCCACAACCAGTGATGTCCAGGAACTGCTTCGGACATTCGGGTGTGGACATCGGCCAAAAACGAGAGCCGATACCACCAGCCATTATCACTAAATGCTTTGACATAATATTGAGGGGAGAGGGGAGAGAGGGGATAACCTTAGTTAAGGGTTAACTTGGGGTTAAGGGTTAAGGGTTTCATCATCTTCCCCTCCCGCCATGTTCCATTAGCCAATCAGAATGTGCGTAAGTTCTGATGGTGCGTTGCCGCAAATACTTTGATTATTAATATTCATCAATCACTCGTTCTAACCATGTCATAGCGTCACGAAAGAAATTAAAACTATTCTCATCAATCTTCTTTGCATGTGCATCTGGGCGACCATAGGCGGATATTATCTTTGACTTGGCGGAAAATATCTCTTTGTCTTCTCCTATAATATTTCTGAAGCATTGCTCATAGTTAGCTGATATAACCTTAAACAGCGTGCTAAGATAGATATTCACCTTATTAGGGTCGAAATAGTCTGAATAATTTTCTTCACGAAGACGCTTAATTTTTTCCTTATTACTAGGGTCGTCTCCTATCAGCGCTGACTTTATCTTAGTTGTGGCCTCTTCCAATCCTAAGGCTGACTTCAAATGTATCCTTACGAAATTACGTAGTTTGGGCTCTATGCGGTTTCGCCTCTCGCTTATTTCTGCAAGTTTGTCAGCCTGAGTCAAATGCAATCGCTGATATTTTGTCTTGTTACGCAGATAATCGCCAATGGCTTCTATCTTAAAAGTGTATCCGTCATGCTTGGAGTTTTCACCAATGATACCATAATGCAGAAGATGAGAGATATAGGCGCTATCCTGTTGAGCAAAACCCAAGAATGAATCAACATCATCCATGGCAAGGAAAGAAAGCATGTCGTATTCATCGGGATAATCGCTAACAAGCACATTAAGAACCATTTCTGCATATTTATTAAATCCTGAACTATCTTTATAGAAGCTATCTTTTGCTTTAAGATACAATGGCTTGTCAATGCAGAACGGTCGTGCTTCGTGGACGCTCTTATGTAGATAGCTGCACATCTGCCTCATCAACAACGGGTGACCGCCAAAGTCTTCGACCAAGTGGCTGCAAATAGTTTCAGGAAAGTCAAGACCCATATAGCCACCCAGCCTTTGTACCATTTCTTTGGTCTGCTCGAAGGTAAAGGGTTCTATAAATGAAGGATTGAACTGCTCAAAGAGCGGATTATCAACCTTGCCTATTCTTGACTGCTCCACGCAATGAGGATTGGTGCCAGCAATCAAATAGGTAAATACATTGTCTTTACGTAACTGCTGAAAAGCACTTCGTATTACTTGCCAAAACATTATAAAAAACTCTCCGCCCTTCCAGCCAGGGGAAACTGATGTGTCGAACGTGATATGCTCTATCTCATCAAAAATAAGCAGAATACTTCGCTTACCATTTTGGCGATAGATACAGTAAATGTCATTTTTAAACAACTCTGACACAAAGCCTTTTTCATATTCCTCCCGGGTATGTATCTTGGCTTTTGCCACATTACATGTCTCCCTCAAAGATGAGATGACAAAATAAAGGGCGGATTTCCATTCATAAAAATGAAGCGTTTGGCAGTCGATAAACTGTGATACCGAACTCTTCTTGTTAAGTACTCGCTCTACACCATAAAGGATTGAGGTCTTTCCTGTCTTACGAAGTCCAAAGACACCTTGATTCTGTGATGAGAGATGTTTGTTTACTATCTCATGAATCAAGTCAGTACGTCCGAAAAAGTAAAGGTCTGTCTTCAGCGCATCCTGTATATCAAAGAGGTCTCTTTGATAGAACAACTGGCGAAATCGGTTTGGAACAAACTCATCATCGCTAGTTTCAAGCAGTTCTGAATAGGTGAAAGGAATGATTACACGTGACTCTTGATTGCTCTTTAAATAAGTGTTTATTTTCTTGCCCACATCATCATCTTTGCTAATGATGATATAACATATCTCTTCAAGGCGCAACTCTTGTACATTCAAACTGTCTACGGCATCAAGACTGCGTGGTTCAAAGTTCTTATAATTACTGAAAACTACTATAACCTCGCGATAGAGATTGAAAGCTATGCTTATCTGTTTGGTAGGCTTTATCAGTACTGTGTTATAATTACTTCCAGCAATATTTATCCTATCAACACGTGTGACATACCAATACTTTCGTGAAAGCAAGTCCACGATTTTGGATTCCTCTTCATTCAAAAGATGGGAATTGGTGTCTTTATTTACACCTGGAGTTGTTGTATTTTGAATATTTACCATCTGATACTTCTGAGTAATTTGACATCACTCTTTTCTTATCTTATTTGCTATTCTTCCGTCACCACATACTACACGGCTCCATATATTGACAGTCTTAGTTTATCGGCACGCTATCTCTACACAATCCAAAGGAACACTAAAGGAACACCAAAGGAACACTCGTTACGCTCCGTAACGTTCTACCTTCTCGCCTCTAAGGGCGCGTATAATTCTATTACACGCTTTTCCATCACCGTAAGGATTGACGGTATGCATCCAACCCCTTTTTACCCATAAGCCCTCTTCAGACTCGTTTCACTCAAAGAAGCGACCAGAGGTCGAGCGAGCCTCAGCATTTGCTGGGGTTTCTGGCAGTTAAAAGGGATTCGGTTTTTGTTGTTTTTATGTGTTTTTAACCTTACCCCCCCTGGCACAGGAGCGATAATTACGAGTGACGAATGACGAATCGTCGCCATAGAATCATGGCGCCGCTCGACCATGTCGCTTCACTCCTGAAGAGGGTAGACATTATATATAAGAATGTCTAAAAGAGGTTGGAGGCAAAGTGCTTTAATAGACATGTTCTGTTCTTATTTGTTTTAAATATTCATCTAAGTTACCACCCATAGCTCGATAAAGGTTTGTCTACCCCCCCAAAAAAATAGAATGTCAACTACCCATCGATCTAGTCTTCTGGTAAAAGTAGCGGATCATCTCCATCCTCTTCCTGAATCATCTCTAATTCATTGTCTATTGTAGAATTCCAACTTTCTACTGATTGGGCTTCCAATGATCGCATTTGCTGATTGAAAATTTCTTTCTTCTGACGACGTTCCTCAGAACTATCTAGATAGTTATTTACAGCACTGACGATTTGCTGGAATACACCATTATTTGAAATCTCCAACTCTCCATATCTCAAAGTTCCTCCACATAGGGCTGAAACTACCGCCATTATCATCACAGCATTTCGGGCCGTAGAATGGAAATCTATCTTTCCTGGACTATTAAGACTTATGGATAAGTTTATGTTTTCTACATCTATACCTAAATTATAGGTCTCAGAGAAAGTTCTCAAAGTTTCCAAAGAACGATATATACTTTCTGTAAAAGCCAATGCTCCGATTTTAGGAGAATTAAGCGTTAACACATAATGGGATATATCATTTACGACAAAGTAACTGTTATAGTTCCTCTCAATAAATTCTGCATAGGGCGTAATATCACTTACTGCCTGATGGGCTCCTAAAGCACGGTACAAACTGGGATCCAACTTTTTCTTTGAGATTGTTTTTAACCATTGTATTTTCCTTGCAAAAGCAAAACCACGATTTAATGTTGGTTCTGTTATCAAATGTTCATCAACGACCTTACCTATTTTAATAAGAGACGCACCTCGAGAAGGTATTAAAATGATATCACCCTGATGTATCTGAAACACAACCCGATCAATTTGATTTGCCAATCTGGTCATATTAGATTGGAAATAACTTGAATCGTTCTTGAAGGAAAACAAATCACTCCTTTGTTCATATAAATGACGGAGAGATTGCTTTAGAAAAACTATTCGTTCATGAGGATGAGGATAATTCCTGCTTGCTTCTGAGATGAATGCTGTTGGGAACTCCCTCAAATTCAAGGCTACAAAATTATATTCTGAGAATATATCGTAATTTGCGCCATCATCGGTACGAATCATCCAATACTTTTTGCTATTGACTGACTCCAATGAGGCAACAAGGGTTTCCAGAGATGACAAAAGATGGTTATCTCTTAATACAATATCAGTAGTTTTACTCATAAGGCGTATAGATTATCCGATAAAAAGTAAGAGCATCATTATTTCCTGCTATGTAGCCCATTTTCAAGACTGTTGTATCACTGAACAAGTTAGGTATTATGAAGCAGTTAATCTTGGGCTGAGGGATATATGTTTGGCTGTAGACTATAGAATCTCCCCTATTGAATTCCAAATAAACAGCTTTTATACTGTCTTCTGGGTGGCGTAATCGGAACGCAATATTCAAAGTCGGCAATACGAAATTATCAGGTTCTATCAACTTGATATTGTCACTATTCTCTTCCTCCCTATATATATAACTCGTGTCTGCGAAAGAATTCAAGCGACTGTATCTCTTCTGTTGTAAAGACAATAATCTCTTTGCCTGAACAATTCTTTGAGAATGTTCTTGATCCTTGCCAACAATAATAGACGTTATAGAATCATTATAAGCTAAAGTATCCAACACGTGGATATAGTAGTTTAAAGAATCCATAAACAGAATACGCTCCTGATTTGTTGTGAACAAGCGATATCCTTTCTCATTATATTCAATTGCTTCCAATATGAATGAAAGTTGTTCGTCGGACAGATTGCGACGGTGTCTGTTTTCTGCAAAGAGTGAAATTAAGACACAGAGGGATAGGACTGGCAATACAATGCATATAATAATGTCTTGTTTCTTTGTCAAATGTCCATTGAACAATCTGACCAAGAAACATACGAGAATTACTGTTGCAAGTAGCAATGTCAGATAGATACTAATCATGATCCTTGTCTACTGGTATTCCTAATGATTGAAGTGTGCCACACCAAGTAAGCCCCGCCAAAAGGCTTGCCTTTACGGTTTCCGGTTCCAGCACTATGAATGGCAACAAAGCCCCTATGAATGTAAGAATGATAGCGTTCCATACATAATACCATCTCTCTTTGCGTTTTGGAAACGCCTTCTTCAAAAAAGGAGTACATCCTTCAAAGTTCTTGTAAAAAGAGAGTAACTGGCTGATGGCAGCCCCTACTAACGCCATTAAGAACAAAAGCCCTTGTGGCATGATGCCACTAAACCAAGATACGACAGATTCCATAATAAAAGGTAAACGATCAAAGGAAATCACTCAATTCTTGAAGCATCAAGCGACAAGGTCGAGCGAAGGGCGAGTTAAGAGTGAAGAGTTAAGAATGAAGAATGAAGAGTTAACAGTTCAGCGAATCTATCAAGAACCTTTTGAACTCAGTCTTGTGTGAGATGTGCCTCACGCGCTCGCGCTTCGAAAACGCGGAGATAAGAGGAGATGGATGATGTATGATGGAGGATGTGTTTCAAGAATCATGTTTGAGATTTGCTCTATCTCCTCCGCACCTCGGCTATTGATGCAAGCATCATTGCGCTCGGTTTGGCGTCTGTTCAGGGTTCAAGTTCTCTATTCTATTATGAATTAGAGAATTAGGGAATGTTATTGGGCCGGCCAATGGCCTCAAAATCTATCATAGATCTATTACAGAGAGGTTATGAATTCATACCAACGTCCAAATGTGGACAGATGACCTGTCTCAGTATATCGTGCTATCAATTGATTCAGGTAAGATTCTTTCTGCAACAAATAGCATTGATAATAGCCGTCAGGCACCCTGGCTCCTGGTTTTCCTCATCGGCAACCTCCGTGACATCATCCTGTTGGCCCCCTCCATCGGGCAATATTTCCTTTGGAATACGGGGCAAGGCCTGACGTTGAATATACAAACCATAACGTTCTGCAATGTGTGTAATAAGCGGTGGTAGCACACGGCCGACTTTCTTGTCTCTACATTCATTCTCCTGAACAACGTAAAGTTCTTTGAAGCGCACCCTGTAAAACTTGCCGTTATACAACGGGCCTACCATAGCACAATCGGGAGATTCTATAAGGTGCCCCTGATAGGACTTGATCTGACCACTACTCATCTTGCTACATTCCAACAAGTAAACCACACCACTGTTGGCCTCGCGCCCTACGCAGTCACACGTAGGACGTATGTTGAGGAAGTACTTGTCTTTGCACTTGTAGAAATCACCCACGATGGAAGTGTCGCACTTTTTTTCAATGAAAAACTGGCCTTGCATGATACCAAGTATCTCGTCTTTGCCTGGAATCTCCGTGTCCTTATCTATCTGCTCCTGACTGATATCTATCGGGAGCATCCTAGACAATATGTTCTGAGAAACGGACTGTGTTAGTTCTTCTCCTGCCTCAACACGATCTTCAACAGCGGAATCAAAGATAGCCTTTGGCCAATGCGAAGTATTGTTGCACATTGTGGCAAAAAACTGATTTTTGGCCTTATTGAAAGCATTATCCCATGCCTTGGCCACATAAACTCCAGAATGAGCATCTACCCACAGCCCGATTTTAGCGAATAACTGTCCTTCACCAACAAGAGCGCTTTTCGACTCTACATAGATTTGTGTCTTTGTGGTATCAACACCCGACCTATCAAGTGCCTTAATTATGGTTTCTCCAGATTGATTACTAAAAATAAATATGGGGACTAAACTATTTTGAGAAACCTCTTTAACTATCTCAATTACCCTTTTTTCATTCGCATCTTTAAACCGATTGCCAATAGATACATCTAGTCCCCCCTCGCCAAAGACTTCTTCCCTCGTGTCAAACTCCCAATCCAACAACAGGAAACTAATATTTCCCATCATAGCAAGTTTTTCGTTCGATGGCAAATCCGAATACTTCACAAGAGGGAAATGATATGTGTTCTCCAATAGATCAACTATTGATAAAATATGGTCAGGATTCTGCTCATCTCTTGCAAACACCTTGTCATCAATGACAACGCCTATTCCCGAGAAAAGTTCTTCAATATTCATCTTGTGGCTGCTTAACAAAAGGTACAACAAAGTTAGCTCCGCTCAGTTTCTTCTCATCAGAAAATTCTGCCAAGCGTATAGTATAGTCGTTTCTTTCCATTGCTTTCTTTGAAATGTAGAGACCCAAGCCTTTCCCTTCTTCTCCTTTTCCTGAATAGAAAGCATCAAAGATATAAGGGGCATCATCTTCTAAGATACCGCATCCATCATCTGAAAACAGCATCTGTTGTGCATTCCCATCAAGAGTTACAAGTATGTTCTTCTTGGGTTTCCCTGTTACGGTAAGCCAATAGACCGAATTGTCAAACAGATTGATAAGTAGTTGGAGTAAGTCTGCATCGGTGCATACAGCCACCAGCGGAGAACCCATGATGTCAACTTTTACCTCTATCCCATTTCGGTCCATAATGTTGGAGTAGAGTCGAATAACTTTATCCAACAAATCCTTCACACGAATACGTTTTCTGCGCTGTTTGGCAGAAACGAACAACTGCTGCATATCCTGAAGTTGGTTGCCCACATAACTGAATATGCCATAAAGCTTCTGTAACTCTCCAGGAAGGGTACTAGGGTCAAAGTTGTCGGACATACTGTCTTTCATCATTTTTGAAAGTGTATCCAAACCACGATTCATCATTAGCATGATGTCGTGACTTGTAGTCTCTACAGAAAGGCCAACAGCTGCCAACGACTCTGTGCGCTCAGCACGTTCCAATAGATAACGCTTCTCGTTCTCATACGAACTCTTCAGCTGAGTAATGAGTGTGGAGGCTGTCTTGTTGCCAGAGAACTGCTCTGCTAATGTCTCGATGGCTTTCTTAACAGCGTCTTTCCTCTGCTTTTCAATGCTATCTTTCTTCTTCTGGCTCTCTTGGTAGTGCTTATATGCCGTCTTACGCAGGTAGGCCAACAGGGTCTTGATGACACATATGAAATCTTGGGTAAAATAGCCATCATCTATCAAGCCTTCACGATTGGTCTTGTCCTTCAGATGAGTATTATTTGCTTTTGTGATATTCACACGACCTACTATCTGGTCATTACTGAAGTTACTGCTGGCACTGATGGTACCACGGTCCATATCTATCATCAGCCAGTCGTCAGTAGGTTCACCGTATGGCTGAACACGAATTCCATCTCGCAGCAAATAGACCCTGTGTTCTTTGACTAAATCTTTCTGCTCGTTATTCAAGAAATATCTAGACTCGTCCTTAGCCATGAAGTCGAAGATGTAGAACTCAAAAGCAAACGGCCCAAAGTTGGAAACTTCTCTATAGGTTTTCTTATCCTCCAACAAGAAACGGTTTCTGAACACTCGCAAACCCTTCAATTCCGGGTTATCCAAGTCTAATGTACGAGGAAGTCCATTCAGAGTAAAACGCAACTCCTGACGTTCATTATCATAGATACCATTTTCTACTGAAAGTACGGCCTTCTGTTCTGTTAGTGAGGCCAATGATTCTGCTCGTCTCTCATTGAGAAGATACTCTCCATTATGAAATAATCCTATGGTAAAATCTTTGGCTTTAGTGTCTTCTGAACTTTCCTGACCCTGACTTCCGAACATTCCTCCGAAACGTTCGAAACTATCACTCAGGCTTTTGAATTTCTTCTCAGACCAAGCACCACGCAAATTGCTGATAACTATACGAGTTCCTTTTGCATTCACTGAACCCGAGAACGTTCTGTTGCCAAATGAAATGTCTCTAGATACAAAAACGCTGGGTGTTTCTTCTTCAAGTTCAAAACCCAAATCGTCTAGAAAGATCTCTTTGCCTCTTTCGTCTTCCGTCAGGAAATCATCATCGTACTTATTAAAGTCAAAGACCAGCTTATACTCCACGTCTTCTCCTTCCGGACGTGTCACCATCTCTATGGTCTTCCCCAACTTGAGCATAGCAAAACGACCAATTCCCTTTTCGCCTTGAATGACGCGACCGCAAGGGGTGCGCTGCTCATTCACATTCTTTGTATATTTATTAGGAGTAGCAGGATTCATCCATGCATTAGTAATAACATCATGGGTCATTCCACTACCATTATCCTCTATCACAATACGGGAATCGTCTTGTATCTTATAATCATTGCCAAAGTTTACGAATGACACCCTCACCCAGTCGGCATCAGCATCGTAAGAATTCTTCATCAACTCAGTAACGGCAATCTGCTCATTCTTGATGAGCTGGTCGCCAAGCATCGTGAGAAGACGGGCGTATGGACGTATTGTTAATTGTTCTGACATAGTGACTTCTTTGCAAAAATGATGAACTCCTCGGAATAAATCTTCCTGCTGTTCTTATCTGTTGTGAACTTGCCTACAGAATCTCTGTAAGGTGTGAGTATCTTGTTGGAAATCTTCCTTCTCTCTACTTCTACACCCTCAAAGCCTTCATTCAGAAGTGTTTCTATCAAGTGCCGTGCGTTATCAATCTTCACACCCTTGTACTCTGTGTTACCTATCACAAACAGTGTGGCACCTCCTGGACGAATAAGTTCATAAACCTTCTTGACGGCATTCTGCATGTCTATATAGTATTGCGAGACTGAGCGGCACTTAGACTTATCTATTGCATACAGTTTGAAAACAATGTCCCGACCTGTATGATTTAAATACTTCAAATGGTCCGGCAGATGGTTCTCTCCATGCAGACTGCCAATAGTTCCCTCACGGAATGACCGGTAGTCATCGGTATATCCAAGCCAGAGGGTTGATAACTGGTGCAGGTCTGCATACTCGTATGATGTAACGTAAGGCGGGCTAGTGACAAGTAAATCCACAAAGGACTTTTTCACTGTCATTGAGAGACAGTTTGTGGTTTCAATGGCAGCCAAGCCGCCTTTGATTTCATTCTCCAAGTTAGCCCTTTGCATCATCTTCACCTGCTTGGCAAAAGACGCCATGACATCATGAGGCTTCTTATTTGGGTCCAACTGTGGCTTGATAGATTTGGTAAGCCAACGGGAGCAGGACTTTAAAATATTCGAAAATGCACAGAGGAAAAACTCTCTATATGTTTCATCTTCTACCACTCGTTCTATAGCATGCTTCAACCTGCTTAAATCCTCTATCTGCTCTTGAAAGAACCAATAATTAATACGTTCATTATTTGCAGCAGCATCTGATTCATCAAAAGGAAGTAGAGCGAACGTGTTAATAATGTCTGAATAATACTGAGCTATTCTCTCATCATCATAATGGTGGCTCTTGGTCCTTGCTATCAAGGTTGCTACTGGGTTTATATCGCACCCCCAAAAGTGGCGGTTCGCTTTAACTGTCTCGTAAGCTACGGTTCCACAACCACAAAAAATATCAGCGACAGTATCAACCTTTACATTATTAGATTCAGCATACTGAATAGCCTTGGTGGTAATAAAGGCTGGGAATTTAGCTGGGTATGCATGGATACGGTGCATGAGGTTTTCGTGCACATCACGGCCATCCCAACTATCGTTGATGGGCAGTGTATCCAATTCTACCGTAGAATAAGTTTCTTTTGTTATTACCATTTATTACCACATTAATTCAATTATTTTCAATATCCTTTGGACGACATTGGATATAGGGATTAATCTCTGAATTAATCATCACCGAACACACCAGGATGCGGTCTTCGGCAACTCCGGCAACAATGAGGAACTTCTCATGGTCAACACCGGGCCAAGGACCAATGAACACTGCACCGGGCGCTATAGACAGATTGCGCAAACCTTCGATAGCGGACAAAGTATTCTTGATAGCCATAGCCCGTTATCTAAGCGCGGCTTCAAGACGCGAGAAATCGTTGACATATTGTAGTTCATCGCTGTCCAACCCGGCTTCTCTGGCTATGTTGTCCCAGCTGATGGAAAAGTCGCGGGCAGTGCTTCGCCAAGCCACATCGTGGGACTTCTCCTTGATCTCGTCATACGATAGAGCCGCATACTTGTTGATAGAATCTGAGAGCGCCTCCTGCTCATTAGCGGAGAGCTTATTGAGGTCAGCATCCTGAAGTGGCTTGACGTACATCCAGTTCTCTACTTTAAAGTACTGGCAAAGACCCTCTGTGTCAGGCAAGTAAGAATCGCCACGAACAATCTTGAGCATGTCGTACAGTCGAGAAGGCACGGGGCCAGCCTCCATGGCAATGTACGTGTCGCCCGTAATAGGGCGGCCCCAGTCGGCCAGGTGCTGCCGGTCGGCAAAGTAAATGATCTTGAAAATCTTGTGGAAATCCTTTCGCTGAACGCGATTAGCTACATAGAGTAATGCGTTGAGTGTCTTTACCTTATTAAACTGTACGTCCATAATTCCACTTAACTGTAAACGTTTAAATATAATTAATATGTGAAAGGCTTCAGCTACTTCACGATATTCGGAATGCCGTTGAGTTCGTTCTGGATGTACTCCAGGCTGGCGATCTTGGCTTTGGTTTCTTCGAGGTTGAGGCGGCGGGTGTTGTCGGAGTTGAACTCCTCGATGGTGGCGCGCTTGGTGTCGCCGTCCTTGAAGTATTTGTCGTAGTTGAGGTCGCGGTTGTCGGCCGGGACGGCGTAGAAGTTACCCATGTCGATGGCCTTGGCGGCCTCTTCCTTGGTAAGGAGGGTTTCGTACATCTTCTCGCCGTGGCGGATGCCAATCACCTTGATCTGGGACTTGTCGCCGCCG
>JAEEGL010045459.1_pt1 | contig 16862 bp, 15 predicted proteins | sample 9134231 | NCBI WGS metagenome assembly JAEEGL01 (sample SAMN16246548, study PRJNA631951) | gut metagenome | biome: gut microbiome; feature: rumen; material: fiber-attached | host: Bos | place: Iran: Karaj | collected 2018-10
AGGTGTCGGTGTGGCAGGATAGTAATCCGCAGGTTCCTCACCGGGCTTCTGTACGCCGTCATACTGGGGCTGCTGGTCAGCAGGAGCATTAACGGACTTGTAGTCACCTGTTGTTCCGAATACGCGCTCGACCGGATCGCTCTTCCAGCAGGAAAGGTTGCCGTAAGCCGTGACCGAAGCCACATACATTGTCATATAGAACTGATATGCGGGCGGTACGTTGCATACGACTACCATAAGATCGTGTCCGTTCTTGCAGACCGTATAGAGCGTCAGGCACTTGCCTGCCTGTGTCGTGGTACCCGTCTTGCCGCCGATGATGGCAGCGAGATGCGAATCGGCACCGTTGGCCGTCTTGGATGCGAGCCAGGGGTCATATAATAAGTTATTAGAATTCTTTACATAAGACCAAGGTTCCGCTCTGTGACGGTTGGTTGCCTTGAATACGTGCGAAGGGCAGCTGATCAGGGTATTGAAATCCGGGTTATCCGTAGCCGCCGCCATCATGGTGCAGATATCCTGCGCCGTGGTGTAGTGGTTGTCATCGTGCAGACCGCAGGCATTGGTAAAGTGGGTGCCCTTGCATCCGAGCTTTTCGGCCCTGATATTCATCAGGCACGCAAACGCCTCGATCTTACGGAAGTTCAGGATATTCTCCTTCGAATCGTGAAGAGTATCGGTAATATACTTCGAGTTAACGCCGTCTTTATTGACCGCCTCGCCGTCTGCGGGGAACTTCTCGAAGAAAGCATCAACGCATCCTTCCGCAAGAACGTTCGCGGCATCGTTGCCCGAAGGAAGCATGAGACCGTAGAGTAGTTCACTTACCTTTACCTTCTCTCCTTTGAGCACGCCCATGAGAGAGGAATCGTTTCCGAGTCCCTTGAGAGCATCCTCGGAAACCGTAAGCTTCTCATCGGTATCCAGATACTCGAGGCTCAGCATGCATGTCATGACCTTGGTCATTGATGCAGGAAATATCTTCTCGTCAGTCTTCAGACCGAGGATATTAAGCCCTGTGGTCTTGTCATATACGCAGTAAGAGGTGCAGTGTACATCCTCGAGCGCAGGGACATAGATCTCAGGCTGTCCAACATCCGCCGTAACAAGCGATGCCGGCACTGATGAGAATGTCAGTACCGTCGCCGCTGCGAGGACAAATGCCGATAACCTGCGGAAGATCTTCATCATACTTCGTTTCCGTCTTCGGTATCCTTACCGCCGGCTTCTTCTGCCGCCTCGGGACCTGCTTCAGTATCAGCCTCTGCTGCCTGATCATTTACCGGTGCCGCATCTGCATTCTCTTCAGCGCCCTCTTCCTCAGGCTCTTCCTTATCCGTAAGAGCGAAGTCAACGATCGTCGCGTTCTTAGCCTTCATGAGCCTTACGCCGGAAGTTGCACGTGAAAGTGTCGGGATCTCGGAAGCGGATACTCTGATGATGACGCCCTGGCCAGTGATGATGAGCAGGTCATCTTCATCAGTTACAGGAACAGTACCGATAAGACGTCCGGTCTTCTCGCTGACCTTGTATGTGATAAGGCCCTTACCGCCTCTGTTCTGGCTTCTGTAGTCGTCTGCCTTGGTCCTCTTGCCGTAGCCGTTCTCGGAGATAACAAGGATCTCCTTGTCAGGATCGACAGGCTCCATGCCTACTACGACGTCACCGTCATCAAGTCTCATGGCACGGACACCGGAAGCTGTACGTCCCATGTCACGGGCATCATCAGAATTGAATCTGATGGCCTTACCCTCAGCACTGACAACGATGACTTCCTGTCCTGCGGATGTGAGCTTGACGGAGACGATGCTGTCATCTTCCCTGAGCCTTGCCGCAATGAGACCGTTCTTGTTGATATTTGCATATTTCGAAAGCGCAGTCTTCTTGATAACGCCCTGTCTTGTGACCATGGTGAGGAAGAGATCCTCATTCTCGAAATCATCAACAGGAATGACGTTATGGATGGACTCGCCGTCTGCGAGCTTCAGGAGATTGACCAGAGCCGTGCCGCGCGATGAGCGTGACGTTGTCTCAGGGATCTTGTAGCCCTTGATCTTGAATACCCTGCCTGTATTTGTGAAGCACAGCAGGAACTTATGAGTCGTCGTCGTGATGATCTTCTCGACATAGTCCTCTTCACGTGTGGACTGGCCGGAGATTCCGCGGCCACCCCTGTGCTGGGCCTTGTATGTCGAAACGAGCTGACGCTTGATGTAGCCCATGTGTGTCAGCGTGACAACGATGTTATCTTCCTGGATGAGAGACTCATCATCGATATCGTCGAACGAACCGTAAACGATCTCCGTGATCCTGGGTGTAGCATACTTGTTCTTGATGGCGATGAGCTCGTCCTTGATGATGGAATCGAGCAGTGTCTTGTCGCTGAGGACCTTATGGAAATACTCGATCTCTTCAGTGAGAGCCTTGATCTCCGCTTCGAGCTTCTCGCGCTCGAGGCCTGTGAGACGGCCGAGTCTCATGTCTACGATCTGCTGGGCCTGCTTGTCGGAAAGGCCGAACCTCTCGCACATACGTGCCTTGGCCTCGACCTCGGTCCTTGAACCTCTGATGATCGAGATGATCTCATCGATATTGTCGATGGCGATAAGGAGTCCCTCATCGATATGACGCTTCTGTTCGTCTTTCTCGAGGTCATACTGTGTACGGCGCGTAACGACATCTTCCTGGTGGTTGATGTAGTAATAGAGCGCGTCCTTGAGGCCGATGAGCTTAGGCTCGAGCTTGCCGTTCGCATCGGGAACCAGCGCGAGCATATTTGCGCAGCATGCTTCCTGCAGCGAGCAGTTCTTATAGAGCTGGTTGAGTACTACTTCAGGGTTTGCGTCCTTCTTGACGTCGATGACGATCCTGACCTGTTCATTACGGTCAGACTCATCTCTGATACCCGTGATGCCTTCTACCTTCTTCTCCTTAACAAGGTCAGCCATTCTCTCGATGAGTCTTGCCTTGTTAACGCAGTAAGGAATGTCGTGAACGATGATCCTTGTCTTTCCGGCGTGGTCTTCGATCTCGGCATGCGCACGTACCATGATACGGCCTCTGCCGGTCGTATAAGCCTCACGGATTCCGGATGTGCCGAGGATAGCGCCGCCTGTAGGGAAATCAGGTCCCTTGATTACGGTCATGAGTTCTTCAACAGAAACATCAGGGTTCTCGATCATCATGACGCAGCCGTCGATGACTTCGCCAAGATTATGCGGAGGGATGTTGGTCGCCATACCTACAGCGATACCGATACCGCCGTTGACCAGGAGGTTCGGGAAACGTGAAGGGAGAGCGACAGGCTCCATCTCGTGCTCGTCGAAGTTAGGTCTGAAATCAACGGTATTCTTGTTGATATCACGTACCATCTCGAGAGCGATCTTATCGAGCCTAGCCTCTGTATAACGGTATGCAGCCGGCGGGTCTCCGTCCAAAGAACCGAAGTTGCCGTGTCCGTCGACCAGGGGATGTCTCAGTGAGAAATCCTGTGCAAGTCTGACCAATGCATCGTAAACTGAAGCGTCACCGTGAGGATGGAAACGTCCCAAAACGTCTCCGACCGTGGTAGCGCACTTACGGTACGGCTTGTCAGGTGTGAAGCCCTGAGTGAACATCGAGTAGATGATCCTTCTGTGGACAGGCTTCATACCGTCTCTGATATCAGGAAGCGCACGGTCAGAGATGACCGACATCGCGTAATCTATAAAGGACTTCCTCATCTCGCCGTCAAGATCGACAGGGATGATCGTAGTCTGTTCCGACTTGAAGGCCTGATCCATATCAGCTTCCTGCTGCATTCTGATCAGCTTCTTATCTTCACTCTCAGCCATTTGTTACCTCCGATTGTCGCCGCCGGCTATGCCTGCGGTTCGTCTATTTTCCAAACTACAGTATTATAACACAACTATTAATAATTCGCGCACGCGTAAATATTATAATAAATAGGCGGTGAATATCAGGACATTTTTCGGCAAGTTTGCAGTCCGGATAGAAAAAGATCCCGGCAAATATCTGCCGGGATCTAATTATCAGCTTCAGGACAAAGGCTCCTTGGCAGGCAGCCCCGCCTTTCTTGGGAATCTGGCCGGTGTGGGACGTATCTTCCTCACAACGATTATCGAACGGTCCATATCGGTTCCCGGAAGTCTGAACGTATCCGTTTTCTCTATCGTGCCTCCGAGCAGTGCGATAGCCTTTGTGGCGCTCTTGATCTCATCTTCGGCATGACCCTTCATTGCAAGGAATACTCCTCCGACCTTAACAAAGGGCAGACAGTATTCCGCAAGCACCGGAAGTGCCGCTACGGCTCTTGCCGTGACGATATCGAAGCTCTCCCGGTATTTCTTGTCCTTACCGCCGTCTTCGGCTCTTGTGTGGACCATATTGACGCCTTCAAGAGAGAGCGCGGTACACACCTCGCTTAAGAACCCAAGGCGCTTTGCAAGCGAATCCATAAGGGTTACCTGGAGTTCCGGCATGGATATCTTCAGCGGAAGGCCGGGGAAGCCCGCTCCCGTTCCGATATCAGCAAGGGTAAGATCGTTTCTTCCCGTCTTTGCCTCTTCTTCCCTGATGTAAGGGCAGAGCGTCAGCGAATCTATAAAGTGCTTCATGGCAATGCCGTTGTCATCGTCAACGGCCGTCAGGTTCATTACCTTGTTCTTTTCCCTGAGCATGGATGCATAGACCTGGAATGAACGTATCTCTTCTGCGGACAGCGGAACGCATATCTCGGGAAGGTGCTCTTCCAGTACGGGTGCAACGCCTGAAGCGTCTTCAGCATTCTCAGGTTTAGGTCCTTCTTCGTTCTTGGGAGTGACCTTTGTTCCTTCACTGCCTATATCCACGCGCTTGGGCAGGCTGTCTCTGAGCCTCTTGATATCTGCTTTGGTTATCGGTTTTCTCTTGCGGTAGTTGTCATTGAGCATGGCTTCTTCTCCTCTGTTCGAGATATACCAGCAAAACCTCACAGTCAGCCGGGGATACTCCCGAAATGCGCGATGCGCGTCCTACGTTTTCCGGTCTGATGTCAGAAAGCTTCTGGGCCGCCTCGAGTCTTAATCCCTTTATCGACTTGTAATCGGTATCTTCGGGGATAGCGATCTTCTCAAGGCTCGCAAATCTTTCTATCTTCTCTTTTTCGAGCGCGAGATAGCCCTCGTACTTGATATCCGTCTCGCAGGCTTTGGTTACCGCTTTCGGAAGTTCTTTCCGGTCCTTGTCGAAAGGCGCGAGCATCTCGTAAGTTACGCCCGGACGCTTGATAAGGTCGGCAAGGCTCTCGCCTGATTTGGGCAGGGTCTGTTCGACTTCGGCCAGCGCTTCTCCCAAAGCTTTGGTAGGTCCGATATACGTGTTGCGCAGACGTTCGGTCTCTTTGGCGATCGCTTCCCTCTTGGCAAGGAACTTGGCGTATCTTTCATCGCTTATAAGGCCTGTCTCGTGTCCTATCGGCGTAAGTCTCTCATCGGCATTGTCCTGCCTCAGGAAAAGCCTGTATTCGGCTCTGGAAGTCATCATACGATAAGGTTCGTTGGTTCCCTTGGTAACAAGGTCATCAATGAGCACGCCGATGTAACCCTGCGAGCGGTCGATTATCACGGGCTTTCTGCCGAGCACCTTCATAGCGGCGTTGATGCCTGCGACGATGCCCTGACCCGCGGCCTCCTCATATCCTGAAGAACCGTTGATCTGACCGGCAGTGAAAAGACCTGCCACTACTTTGCTCTCAAGCGAAGCCTTAAGCGAGAGCGGGTCAACGAGATCGTATTCGATGGCATACGCGGTTCTTTGTATGACCGCTTCGGAAAGACCCGGAAGGGATCTGACCATTCTTATCTGCACTTCTTCGGGAAGGCTCGTCGAAAATCCCTGAAGGTACATCTCGTTTGTATGCCTGCCCATAGGCTCAACGAATATCTGGTGGCGCTCCTTGTCTGCAAAGCGCATGAATTTGTCTTCTATCGAGGGGCAGTACCTGGGGCCTACTCCTTTTATCACGCCGCTGTAAAGAGGCGACCTGTCCATGTTCGATGAGATTATCTCCTTAGTCTCCGGAGTGGTCCATACAGACCAGCAGGGGATCTGTTCAGAAGAAGGCGCGGGGCCTATGCCGTCCATCTCGTTTTCGAAAGAGAAAGGCGGGACATCATCTTCTCCGTCCTGTCTCGTCATCTGCGAAAAATCGCACGAGTTGGAATTTACTCTTACAGGCGTTCCCGTCTTGAATCTGAGTATCGGTATTCCGCATGCTTTAAGAGAAGCGGAAAGTCCTTCGGATCTCGGCAGTCCGTCCGGGCCGCTCGCCGTGATGACCTCGCCTCTGATGGTCCTCGATTCCATATAGGTACCGGAGCAGATGACCACTGCTTTCGATCTGTAAACAGCGCTGCCGGCAGTCATTACACCGCAGGCGTTTCCGTTCTCATCCGTAAGGAGCTCCGTGATATGCGCCTGAACAAGCGTCAGGTTCTCTGTGTTCTCGAGATAATGCTTCATCTCGACGGAATACATGGCTCTGTCTTCCTGGGCTCTCGGCGAATATACGGCAGGTCCCTTTGACCTGTTGAGCATTCTCATCTGGACGGCGCACTTGTCGGCCATCTTGCCTATAACGCCGCCTAACGCATCAACTTCCCTTACGAGCTGACCTTTGGATGTGCCTCCGATGCTCGGATTACAGGGAAGGTTTGCAAGCGAATCAAGAGCCAGTGTGAAAAGGATGGTTTTGAGACCCAATACCGCACATGCGTGTGCAGCTTCGCAGCCGGCATGACCGGCTCCGACCACACAGACATCAAAACTGCCTGCTTCGAAACTGTGTTCGAGTCTGACTGCTTCTTCGAGGTTCATTTACTTGCCTATGCAGAAACGCGAAAAGATCGTATCGGCAAGCGTTGCCGACACTGTCTTGCCGGTAACTTCACCGATCTCATCCAGGCAAGCGCGCAGCGCGGAGGAGCATACTTCCACTCCGAGACCGTTTTCGAGCGCTTCTATTGCCATGTCGAGCTTTTTAAGGCCTTTGTTGAATTTGGAATAATGACGGCTGTTGGTGATAAGAAGTCCTTCGGACTGTCCGCCGCCAAGGCTGTCGTAATATGTCGTGATAACGTCTTCTAACTTATCGATATTGAGTTCTTCTTCCGCAGAGACGGAAATAAATCTCTTTATTCCAAGCTTATCCAGTACCGTGATGATATCTTCCTCATCGGGGTTCTTGCCCTCGTCGCTCTTTGAGAATACAGCTGTGATCCTGTCGCCTCCGATATCCTCGGCGATCTCTCTTAATCCCGATCTTACTTCAGAAGCTATCATGTCCGGAGGGATCATGTAGAAAACAAGGTCCGCTTCTCTTCCGGCTTCCATGGCTCTTCCGATACCGATGCTCTCAATGATGTCATCTGTATCTCTGATGCCTGCAGTATCAATGAGCGTAACGGGGATCCCGTTGATGTCGACCTGGACCTCTATGGTGTCCCTTGTCGTTCCCGCAACCTCTGTTACGATAGCGCGGTCATATCCTGTAAGAGTATTGAGCAGTGTGCTCTTTCCGCTGTTGGGGAGGCCTAAGAGAGCGACTCTCATGCGTTCTGAAAGTATCCTTCCCTTGCCGTATCCCGCGCACAGTGCAGAAAGTGCCTCGCGCTGTCTGTCGAGCTCTTCAAGTATTTCATCTTCTTCGGCTTCGGTGCCGGAACCGTCATCGGTGTCACGGTCAAACTCGACCAGTGATTCGATCCTGGCCATCTGAGCGTAAAGACTTGTCTCGATGGAATCGATCTTGCCTGCCAGCGGGCCTGACATAAGGCTTCCCGCTGCCTGGAGCTGACGCTCTGTGTCCGCATTGATAACGTCCATGACTGCTTCTGCGGATGCAAGGCTCATCTTGCCGTTGATGAATGCCCTTCTCGAGAACTCACCCGGATAAGCGACTCTTATGCCGGACATGCCCAGGCACCTTAAGATCTCCTGCTTTACCGCGGATGAACCGTGGCATGAGATCTCGACCATCTCCTCACCCGTGTATGAAAAGGGTTCCTCAAAACGTGTGATGACTACCTGGTCGATGACATCCTGAGTCTTGGGATCAATTACCGTTCCGTAAGCACAGGTATAGCCGGGCAGGAGCGAAGTCCTGTCGTAATCTCCGCTGCTGCGGATAATCTTAGTGCATTTGTCTGTGAGAACGCCGCATCCGTTACCCGAAATGCGTATTACGGCAAGTCCCGAGATTCCCGCAGGCGTGGAGCACGCGCAGATAGGCTCATCCGTATATGCGAACATACGGATTTATCAATCTTCTTCAGGTGTTACCACAACGCATCTTGAAGGCTCTTCACCCTCGGAGTGCGTCGTTACGCCTTTAATGCCCTGCAGGTAGGAGTGTACGATCCTTCTCTCGGAAGGTGTCATGGGCTCCATTACGACCTTACGGCCGGAACGCTTAACTCTGGAAGCTGCCTTGTCTGCAAGGTTCTTGAGGATCTGCTCTCTGTGCTTGCGGTAACCGCCTACATCGAGATGGACATGAACTCTCTGATCGCTGTGCTTGTTAGCGATGAGATTTGTCATGTATGTGATAGCCTCAAGCGTCTCGCCGTGACGGCCGATAGCCGCACCGCAGTCAGAGCCTGTAACTGAAATATAGATGGTGTCGTCTTCTCTGTAAGAATCCATGTTGCCGTGGATGCCGATTCCGGAAAGAACCTCTGCAACGAAATTGGCAGCTGCATCCTCAGCCTCGCTTACGGCATCGCCCTCGAAATTCTCGTCGTCACCGTAGTATTCTTCATCGTCAGCGTCATCAGCGCTGTCGTCATTTGCTGCTTCTTCTGCGCCGTCATCAAAGGAGACCTTTACCTCGGCATCCTTTTTCCCGACTCCGAGGAAACCGCCTTCGCTTCCTTCGGAAATGACCTCGATCTGAGCCTCTTCCTTAGTGCATCCGAGCTCGGCAATTGCTGCCTCTACCGCTTCGTCAACTGTCTTTCCTGTTTTGGTAACTGTCTTCATATATTTGCGAGGCCTCCTTAGACCAAATTAGTTCTTCTTACCCTTCTTGCCTTTTCCGGAATTGTTTCCGCCTGCTGTCTCAAGAGCTGCCTTTCCGGACTTCTTGAATATGGCTTCCTTCTTGGCTTCGATCTCAGCCTTCTTCTTTTCGTAAGGCTTTGTGAACATGTAGTATACGATTATCTGAGTAAGGATACCCATAAGGCTTCCTACTACCCAGTAAAGACCCATTGCGGCAGGCATCGTAAATGTCGTGTAGAGCATGACGACAGGAAGCATCCAGTTCATGATCTTCATTGTGTTTGCCGTTGCGTCATCCTGACCGGACTGACCCTTGCGTGCCTGATTTACCTTCTCACGCTCCTTGGCTTCCTTCTCTTCCTTGTAGCCGGGCTTCATTATCTTGGAAAGCTGCATGGAAAGGATGCTCGTAGCAAGTACGAGGACGGGGAAGATCAAAAGAGGAAAATACGTCTTGGGATCATCGATGTAAAGCTTGGGGTTCCAGGCAGGTGTCATTGTGAGGTCCATGCCGAGGAAGTGAAGATCAACGAGCTGATCCATCCTTACAAAGCCTCTTCTGACGCACTCGTTAAGGAACTGTGCATTCTCGGAAAGAGCCTTAACAAGTCCGATGTGGTTTGTGGTCATGACCGCTCCGTTGATAACCTTATCGCCCATGCCCTTGCCGAGCTCGATCATGGCGTTGATGTTATCTGTGGAAACCTGTGAAAGATAGATGAGCGGTCCGCTTACGATACGGAAGATAGGCCAGATAAAGATGAGCTGCAGAACAGGAAGAAGGCATCCGGACAGACCGCCTGCGCCGTTCTCTCTCTGCATATCCATGAGAGCCTGCTGATACTTCTCTTTATCGTCGCCGTATTTACGCTGAAGCTCTGCCTGTTTGCCGCTTAATGCCTGCATCTTGAGCATGGACTTCTGCGATCTGATGTTAAGGGGAATGAGCAGTCCTCTGACAATGACAGTCAGGCAGATGATCGCAAGACCGTAATTGCCGAAGAAATTGTAAAGGACTCTCGTAAGCCAGCCGAACGCAATGTAAAGAGGTTCAAGAAGCGAAGGCATGGCGAGCATGATGTTTACGTCATTCATTATGTGTTATCTCCAAAAACAGGCGGGATGCGTCCTTTGTCACCTGACAGGATCGTAACCGCCTTTCGAAAACGGGTTGCACCGGAGAATCCTCCAAATGCCCATGGCAGTACCCTTGAATGCACCGTATTTTGTAATGGCATCTATCATGTACTGGGAACAGGTCGGCTGATATTTGCAGTGCGGGCCGATCGCAGGTGAAATGTGTCTCTGATACCAGCGAACCAGCGCTATCAATGCTCTGCCAACCATAAGGGGTCCTTCCGCCTTAAGCATCATCTGCCTTTGCACGTTCAGGCAGAAGCCTGAGCCTGCGGCAGCACTTTACCATATCACTGCTAATATCGGACAGCTTGGGAATGTCCTTACCGGACCTGTATGTAAACACATAATCATAGCCCGAAGGAAGCTCATTCTGAAGTTCCCTGAAGGACTCGCGCATAAGGCGCTTCACCCTGTTCCTTCCCACGGCTCCAAGCTCGCGTTTGTTAGCGCAGAACCCTGTCCTGATAAGGACGGGCTCCACTTTATATCCGCTCTGCCTGGTACCCGGGTGTCTCTTCATTGCATGCACCGACAGGAACTTCCCCGAAGCGAATTTCCCGTAACGGTACACGCGCGAAAATTCAAAATTGAATCTCAGCGCGACAGGTCTCAGACAGCGATCTGCTTTCTGCCCTTCGCTCTTCTCCTTGCAAGGACCTTGCGTCCGTTTGCTGTTTCCATTCTTGCTCTGAAGCCATGAACCGAAGTTCTGTGCCTCTTCTTGGGCTGATATGTCATCTTTGCCATACAATGTGATCCTCCAGATCTTTTCTCGTCATTTATTTTGTTGCACACCCGCGAGTGCCGCGGCAGCGCATAGAACCGCAATATATAATTGCATAAAAATAGCCTTACGATTATATATTGCCGTCCCGCCATTTGTCAAGGCACGAAAAAGGGCTGCGGCATCTGTCGCAGCCCTTTGTTTTCGTTAAGACTCAGCTATCAATGTGACATTGCATATCCTGCGCCGGCGATAATGGCAACGATCCATATGATTATCCAGATAATGGCGATGATCGTTGTAACGATACCGATGATCAGACCGACCTTTGAAAGGATGGCGCCGACCTTTGCCTTGCCTGTGAGATACTGTCCGTCAGGTCCCTTGAGCTTCTTAGCCATCGAGCATCCGATAGCACCGCAGATGATGGCGCCGATCGTAACGTCAAAAGCGAGAACAATCGCTGCGATACCGAGGATAAGAAGTCCTACACCGCTGTTTGTCGGAGCGGGTGCGGCATAACCGTAAGTGGGCTGGGGCTGTGCAACGGGAGCCGGTGCATACGGATTGTGTGATGCACGGTCAGGCTCGGAATACGGATTGGATGACGTATTCTGATAGTTGACGGAACCAACCTGCTTGGGAGCTTCGGGATAAGCGCTCTGTACAGGCTCAACGGGAGCTGCAACCGGAGCGGGCTGGTAAACGGGCTGTGCGGGTACGTTCTCTGCATCAGCGAACTCAGGATCCGAAGGAACGTTTGAATAGTCCTCCATCGGAGTCTCGGGCATCGGCTGGCACTTGATGACCTGTACGGGCTCTTCTTCGGGCGAGACAGCGGCAACGGCTGCTGCGGCTGCAACGGGTGCAACTACAGGTGCGACTGCCGGAGCAGGCTGTTCAGGTGCTGCTTCTGCAACGGGTGCAACGGCAGGAGCTACAGGCTGGGCAGGTTCAACTGCTGCGGGAGCGGGTTCAACAGGTGCTACTGCAGGTGCTACTGCTGCAGGTGCGGCAGCTTCAACAGGAGCAACAGCCGCAGGTGCGGGTGCGCCGACCGTGTCAGCTGTGACCGCCGGCTTTGTGGCTCCGCAGTTGATGCAGAAATTGCCGTCATTATCCTGTCCGCAGGAACACTTCCAAATTGTGTTTTCCATAATATAAATCCTCCCTTATTGAGTATTCGTTTGAATTATAAAAAAAATCCGACACTCTTGCAACAAATCAGGAAGGCAGAACGGCGGTTATGGTGAATTTCTCTCCGTCAGACGAAGTTGCCGTGATCTTTCCCTTATGCGCTTCGACTATGCTTTTCGCGATCGAAAGTCCGATCCCGTATCCGCCGGTTGCTGAGTTATGCGAGCTGTCCGCGCGGTAGAATCTGTCAAAAAGGTGCTTGAGATTATCTTTGCTGACAGGATCTTTCGAATTGTTTGTAACCGAAAGCCCGATATTCTTTCCGGAACGCCTGAGCTTAACATGGATCGTTCCGCCGTCGGTCGAATACTTTACAGCATTATCAAGGAAGACACCTATCAGTTGCCTGAATGCCCTCTGGTCGCCGTTCATGACAAGACCATCCTCGATCTTTGATTCAATGCTGAGTCCTGCCGCCTGTGCGCGCGACTTGTATGATTCAACCTCCTGCAAAGCCACATCGGAGACCGGGAATTCAACAAAGGTAAATGCATCCTTTGTTCCTTCTTCCGTTTTAGCAAGATAGATAAGGTTTCCTGTAAGCTCGGTAAGCCTTGCTGTCTGCTTCCTGATATCCCCGAGCCACTCGTTGGGAGTTCCGTCTTCTGTTTCGGGAAGCTCCATCTCAAGCACGTCAGCGTCCGCATTGATGATAGCGAGCGGTGTCTTGAGCTCGTGGCCTGCATCGGTGATAAACTGTTTCTGCTTCTCATATGCCTCAGCTGCAGGTCTTATAACGGCCTTAGAGAATACAGCTATCAGGATATAGACGAGCAGCAGGCAGATAAGCGAGATCCCGATGCTAATAATGAGAAATGACCTCATGTTATCAAGGCTTCTTCCGCAGTCGTAGAAGATAACGAGGACCGAACCGTCAGAGGTTACGGACTTTCTGAATCTGTAGTCATCTACAAATCCTCTCTCCCTGCCTGACTTATTGACGCTCACTCCCATCTCGGCCGCAGTATCGCTGTCGATAGCCGATATCCTGTCCGTTCGCGTTGACCTGATATCGCCGTTAGGTGAGATGATCACGCTGAAAAATCTGGATTCGTATCTTACTTCAGGCGATTCTTCCGTCTCTTCTCCGTTAAGGGAACGGACCATTCTGATAAAGACGTCCTCTCTTCTCCCCGCGGGTCTGCGCCTGCTTGTCCTGGTGCCGTCGGGATTTGTCTCTCCCGGAGTGTTTCTCTGGGCCGGGTTGTTTTCACGGAATCTTCCGCCGCCGTCTGTAAGCATGGTAAGGATGCCGTCCGCATTTCTGACGACTGTCCTGTAACTCATGAAGTTGATGATCCCGATGAGCAGTACAAGTACTACCGTTATGGAAAGCATCGAGACAAGGATAAACTTGCGGCGGAGTTTTTTAATCACCTTTGGCCTCCAGGGTATAACCGGCATTGCGCTTTGCGTTTATCTGAACGTTTGCTTCAAGTGATACAAGCTTCTTCCTGAGGAATGAGATGTATGTCCAGACGACGCTGATATCCGCTTCCGAATCGATACCCCATATCTTATCCATGAACTTTTCGGTAGAGATGAGCATTCCGGGCGTTGCCATAAGCATTTCTATCATCTGGAACTCCTTGCCGGCAAGCCTGTATTTGCCTGAAGGGGTGTAAAGCTCAAAGGTACCGCGGTCGAGCGTGAGATTGCCGACGTGCAGACTGTTGTCTGCAGCAACCTGCGGACTTCTGGTAAGAGCGCGCAGACGCGCAAGCAGTTCCTTGGTTGCAAAAGGTTTTGTCAGATAATCGTTTGCGCCGGCATCAAGTCCCATTACCTTGTCATCGACTTCCGACTTGGCGGTCAGCATTATGACAGGGACCGTGCATCCCTTTTTCCTGATCTCTTTCAGGGAATCGATGCCGTTCATCTTGGGCATCATTATATCCATTATTATGACGTCATATTCGCATGCAAGCGCATATGACGCCGCTTCCTCGCCGTCGTAAACGGCATCAACGGAATAGTTGTTCTTTGTAAGTATCGCCTTGAGCGCATTGGACATAGAGCGCTCATCTTCGGCAAGCAATATCTTCATGATTCCTGTCCCCTTTTCAGATATTTTAACCCGTTATGCGAAAATTATGCACTCTCAACCTGAAATGAGGTTTAAAGAAAAAGAGCTGCCTCTTATGAGACAGCTCTTTGGTAAACAGTTTTAAGCTTTTGCTTTATTTTTTCTTCTTGACGGTCAGATCTTCGAGGAATCCCTTCGGGCTTCTGACTTCAAGTTCACCCTCAACCTGACGGATGAGATCTGCAGCAACGCTGGTAACGATGAGTACTGATGTACCTGCGAACCATACGTTCTCGAATCCCGTGAGCGAACCTACTACCGTAGGAAGGATGCAGACGAGTACGAGGAAGAATGCCTCGATCCAGTTGAGCCTGAATGCCGTCTTCTTGATGAATTCGGATGTCGGCTTACCTGCTCTTATACCGCTGATGGTTCCGCCGTTCTGGTTGATGTTGTTCGCGATCTCGATCGGATGGAAGTTGATCGAAGAATAGAAGAACGTGAAAGCGAAGATAAGAACAAAGTATGTCAGGTAGTACCAAGCGCTTCCCGTGAAGGAGTTCTTGATCCATGTGCCTACCGTACCGGGATTCTTAACGAACATGGTAACGATGATGGAAGGTACTGCAAGGATAGACATCGCGAAGATTACAGGCATAACGCCGGACATATTGACCTTGAGAGGCAGATAGTCCTTGTTGCCGCCGCGCTGGTTTCTTCCGATAACCTTCTTTGAATACTGTACCGGGATCCTTCTCTCACCATCCTGTACATAGATAACGAAGACGATGATGACAAGAGCAACGATCGTTACGAGGATGAATACAGCGATTCCAACGAGGATTCCGACTATAGCGTTATCGAAATACCCGCTGATCTCTACTGATTTGCCGTAAAGCGTCCTTGCCATGTCGGGAAGACGTGTTGCGATACCTGCAAAGATTATGAGGGATACGCCGTTACCGATACCTACATCGTTGATCTTTTCGCCGAGGAAGACAACGAGTGCCGCACCTGCGGTGAAGGAAGCAACTACCAGGACAGCTGAAAGCCACTTCATATTGGGAACGATCTCGATGAGCGCCTCTCTTGTGGAGAAGCAGAACAAAGAAGACTGAACCAAAGCAAGACCAATTGCGGAGTAACGCGTGATCTTGTCCATCTTCTTCCTTCCGGAAGCGCCTTCCTTTGACATATCTTCAAGGGCAGGGATAACAACCGTAAGGAGCTGGATGATGATCGAAGCGTTGATGTACGGTGATACACCCATCGAAAGGATGGATGCATGCATGAGACCACCACCGGAGACGAGGTCCATAATGCTGCCGAGCTGTCCCCACGTCTGAAGGATCGATGTGAACTTAGCGCCGTCGATAGCGGGAACCGGTACAAGACCGCCCAGCATGAACAGACCAAGGATCATGAAGGTATAAAGCAGTCTCTTGCGCAGTGATTGTACGCTGAAAGCATTAACTGCAGTATCGAAAATACCGTTCATGCCCTATTAAACCTCCGTTGCCGTGCCTCCGGCCTTTTCAATCTTCTCTTTTGCGGAAGCTGTGAACTTCGCAACCTTAACGTCAAGCTTCTTGGTAAGCTCGCCGCGTCCGAGAATCTTGATGCCGTCATTGTTCTTAGGTACAGAGATGATGCCCTGCTCGTCAAGAACCTGTGCGGTAACTTCGGTTACGCCTTCGACCTTCTCAAGATCAGAAACGTTGATTGTGATGTACTGAGGAGCGAAACGCTTGTTGTTGAAGCCCCTCTTACCAAGACGTCTGTAAAGAGGCATCTGGCCGCCTTCGAATCCGGGTCTTACTCCGCCGCCGGAACGAGCCTTCTGTCCCTTGTGGCCGCGGCCGCTTGTTTTACCATTGCCAGATCCCGGACCTCTTCCCTTACGGTAAGCGGTAGCGTTGCCGGCGGAAGTCATTTCATTGAGTTTCATTACTTAAACCTCCATTAAGCTTCTTCGCAAGCTACATAGTTGGTAACAGCCTTGACCATACCGCGTGTAGCCTCGTTGTCAGCCTTCTCTACAGACTGACCGATCTTTCTGAGACCGAGAGCTCTAACTGTAGCCTTCTCGGAAGCTCTTGCTTTGTTGATGCTCTTTGTGAGCGTAATCTTCAAATTAGCCATGCTTCAAAGGCCTCCTTACTTCTTGATCTCGTCAATGGTCTTGCCACGGAGCTTTGCAACTTCCTCGATGGACTTAAGTCCGTTGAGGCCGGCAAGCGTTGCGTTAACCATATTGTTAGGGTTGTTTGAACCGATAGACTTTGTACGGATATCTGTGATGCCTGCGAGCTCGCATACTGTACGTACAGGGCCGCCTGCGATGATACCGGTACCGCCTGCAGCAGGCTTCATAACGATGTGAGCTGCAGCGAATTCACCGATTGTCTCGTGAGGGATTGTGCCGTTAACGATGGAAACATTGATGATGTTCTTCTTTGCTTCCTCGATGCCCTTCCTGATAGCGTCCGGAACTTCGGTTGATTTACCGATGCCCTTACCTACTCTGCCGTTCCTGTCGCCGATAACGACAAGAGCTGCGAAGCGCATATTCTTACCGCCCTTAACTGTCTTGGAGACACGGCCGATGTGTATAACCCTCTCTTCGAACTCCGGTTTCTTTTCCTCTCTGGAAATGTTCTTGGAATCGTAAGCCATTCTTTATTGATCCTCCCGATTAGAATTCGAGACCGGCTTCTCTTGCCGCCTCTGCCAGTG
>JAEEGL017264793.1_pt1 | contig 16862 bp, 16 predicted proteins | sample 9134231 | NCBI WGS metagenome assembly JAEEGL01 (sample SAMN16246548, study PRJNA631951) | gut metagenome | biome: gut microbiome; feature: rumen; material: fiber-attached | host: Bos | place: Iran: Karaj | collected 2018-10
ACGATCCTGGAGCTGCGCGATGCCGTGGCCGTGGACGCCAATCCCCGCCACCGCCCGGCGCTGCTGGCGCAGCTCGCGGCGTTTACGACCGTCCGGACCGGACTGCGCGTGTCGGAGATCACGCCGACGGGCGTGGCCTGCGTCGACGCGGCGGGGGAGCGGAGCTTCATCGAAGCGGACACCGTCCTTTGCGCTGCCGGCCTGCGAGCGCGCTCGGAGATCGTGGACGCCCTGCGCGGCACGGCGCCGATCGTGGAGATCATCGGTGACTGCGTCAGGCCGGACATCATCCGCGGCGCGACCTGGCGGGCCTACCACGCGGCGCTGGATCTATAGCCTGCAAAGCACGTGTGCCCCCGGCGATGCCGGGGGCACACGTGCTTTTGTATGTACGGGTCAATCAAAGCGGATGCTGCCGCTGGTGGTGTTCACATTGCAGATGCCGCCGCTGCTGCCCGCAGGGACGCGGACGGTGCCGCTGGTGGAGCTGGCGGAGTAGACCTTCGGGGTCAGGAGGTGGCCGCTGACGGAGCCGCTGACGCACTGGATGCGCAGCTCCGCGGCGTCGCAGTCCTCGAGCTTGATCGAGCCGCTGGTGCACTCCAGCGTCATCGTTCCGTCGGCGATCACGTCGGTGAAACGGATGGAACCGCTGCTGCTTTCCGCGGACAGATCGCCGCCGCACTGTATGTCGCTCAGGCGCAGCCCGCCGCTGCTCAGACGCAGGGTGACGCTGCCGGGCTGCATGCCGGCCAGCGCGACGCCGCCGCTGGAGGCGTGGATGAACAGCTCCTTCGGGGACGCGGCGGCGACGGCGACGCCGCCGCTGGAGGTCTGGATGTTCAGCTCGTCGGTCACGTCCGCCGCGAAGCCGACGCCGCCGCTGGAGGCGCTGATGATCGCCGTGCGGAAACAGAAGTCCTCGGGGACGCTGACGCCGCCGCTGGAGGATTTGACCCAGAGCGATTCATACTCCCGCTCCGGAAGATAGACATGGACGTAGTTTTCCTTCCGCGTGACGCTGAAGAACGACCACCTGCCTGTACGCTCGACGTGCAGGGTCTCCTCGTTTTGCCAGACCTTGTATTTCTGCGTCGCGCTCTCAACGCACCGTACGCGGCAGATCCCGTCTCCGGCCGGGAGCAGCTTCACCTCGGCCGCGCCGCACTCGAGCTCCAGCGCGCGGATGCCCGCGTTCGCAAATGTGTATTCATGCATTTTGCTTTCCTTTCTGAGACTCAGCGACCCGACGATGAGTGAAATGCCCGCGATGATCAGCAGCGCGGCGCAGACGATCAGCGCCGCCTTCTTTCCGCCGGACATGGATTTGCGTTCCTTCGTTCCTTGATCAGTCCGGTATGTCGGCTGCCGCACCGGCCGCTGGAGAATGGCCGCGGCCAGCTCGTCCGGGTCACCCACGTCCGCCACGGCTGCCTGCTCGCTCATGCCCTCCTCGATGCGGTCGTCGATCATCTCCCGATAATACTGGAGCGTGCGTTCCAGATCCTCCCGCGGCAGTCCGGTGAGCCGGGCGCGCAGCGCGGCGAGAAACTGCGCTTTATTCATGTCCGTCGTCCTCCCTTACAATATATTGATAGATGCCGAGCAGCTCGTTCCAGTCCTTTTTGAACGTGTCGAGCCGCTGCAGACCCTGCGGGGTGATGTGATAATACTTTCGCAGCCGCCCGTTGTGCTCCGCGGAGCGTACAGTCAGCAGCTTCGAGGCCTCCAGCCGCCGCAGGATCGGATAGAGCGTCGATTCCGAGATCTCCACATAGGGCCGCATATCCTTGATGATCTGATAGCCGTAGGAGGGCGCGCCCCGGATGGAGGCGAGGACGCAGGCGTCCAGCAGCCCGCGTTTCAGCTGAATATCCATCCAATACCCCCTTTCGCACAATACTATACTACACGATGTATTATATGTCAAGCAGTATTGAAAAACCATCGGCAGCCGCTGGGCTGCCGATGGTTTGATTCTCCGCGCGGTGATTCAGTGCGTCTTGTAATAGTCCCGCGCGTAATTGTAATACACGTCGCTGATGACGTTCCGGCGTTCGATCACCAGCGGGTCGTCCATCTTCCCGCTGACGCCGGCGCTGTAGGCGAAGCCGCCGCCCGGCGCGAAGGTGTCCACGTATTCGATCAGCTTTTCCCGCAGCGTTTCCGTGTCGCACGCGGTGCTTCCGTAAAAGCCGGTGGAGTTCCACCCGCCGCAGATGGCAAGCTTGCGGCCGAATTTTTTCTTGATCCCGGGCAGATCGTTCATATCCTGCGCCGGGTTCCAGGAGGCCACGCCGAACTCGACCCAGTCTGCGACGAACAATTCGCAATGGCCGCAGTCGTGCCGGTCGAGATAAACGCCGCGCTCCCGCGCCAGCTTTGCGTGCTTTTCGTGGAACGGCCGTACCAGCTCCCGATAGGTGTTCAGAGAGAAGAACGGCGCCAGCGCCGCGGAATCGTCGTCCATGATCGTATAGACTTCCGGCTTGACGTAGTCGAGCTGTTTCTCCATGACCTCCAGATAATGCTGGGAAACATAGTCGAAGAGGGCATAGACCTCCTCCGGCTCCTCATACATGGCCAAAAGAGCGTCCGCAAATCCCATAAAGCTGGCAAGCGTAAGGAAATAGTCCCCGCCGTGGCACTTCACGACCTTGTTCTCCCGGTCGATGCGGTCTGTCTGCTTTTTGTAGTAGCCCTCCCAATCCCGGTGGGAATTGTCGGGGTTGCGGATCACATCGCGCCATTTGGTGATGTCGGTCAGGATGGGCGGACCGGAGGGCAGAGCACCGTTCATGAGGTCGGCGCTGCCGACATAGGTGACGCCGTAGACCGTTTTGATCGGCCCGTTCGGGCAGCTGACCGGCGCGATCTGGTCTTCGATGATGGATGCCGAACAGCGCTCCAGAAAGGGTGCGGGGAGATATTCGGGCATCTCTCCGCGCATCAACATCAGATAATTCTCCTTTGCTGTGATCGGCACAGGATATCCCTCCTCTTCGGAATAAATAAACAGATTGATAATTCTTCGTTATTATAACATGCGCGCAGGAGAAATGGAAGAGGGCATTTTACAATTCTGATGCAAGCCTTTGACAAAATATGCTGTACTATTTCGGGAAAAGCGTCTATACTATCTTTTGTCGGAATCCGGAGCGAAGGGAGGCAAAGCGCCTTGAACGGGAAAAGGTTCAGAAAGATCGCCGGTACGGCAGCGGACGTTACGGCGATGGGCATCGGCAGCGTGCTTCGGCTTGCGCTGCGTATCCTCCTGACCGTGCTGATGGTCTTCATTATCACGGCGCTGCTGTTCGCCTTCATTTTCGCTTACTATGTCAAGACCGAACTGAACCCCAAGCTCAAGGTCACGCTGGAGGATGCGTCGCTCTCCCTGAGCAGCACGGTGTGGTACACCGACGCCGCCGGAAAGGACGTGGAGCTGCAGGTCCTGACCAGCCGCGAGAACCGCATCTGGGTGGACTATGAGAACCTGCCAGAGGGGATGGAGCACGCCCTCGTCAGCATCGAGGACCACCGCTTTTACGACCACAAGGGCGTGGACTGGTACCGCACGGCGGGCGCGTTCGCGCAGATGTTCCTTTCCATGAGCAACGACTTCGGCGGCTCCACGATCACGCAGCAGCTCATCAAAAACAACACGCAGAACGACGCGGACCTCGTGTCCCGAAAACTCCTGGAGATCTTCCAGGCGCTGGAGCTGGAGAAGACCTATACGAAGGAAGAGATCGTCGAGTGGTATCTCAACACGGTCTACTTCGGCGAGGGGTGCTACGGCGTTTACACCGCGGCGCAGACCTATTTCGGCAAGGACGTCTGGAACCTGTCCCTGGCGGAGAGCGCCAGCATCATCGGCATCACGAACAACCCGTCCAAATACGACCCCTTCATCGCCAACATCATCACGGACCGCGATCTCGGCCTGACGCTCACCTGCCGCGAATGGAACAAGTACCGGCAGGAGCTGATCCTCGGCGAGATGTACAACTATGGCTACATCACCCACGACGAATACATCGCGGCGAAAAACGAGGAACTGAATTTCGTCCGGGCGGAAAACGACCCCTACGTGATGGAGATCTACAGCTTCTATGTTGAGACGCTGCTGGACGACGTGCTGCACGATCTGATGTCGGAACTGGACATCAATGAAAAGACCGCCCGGGACAAACTCTTCTACGGCGGACTGCAGATCTACAGCTGCTATGATCCGGCGGTGCAGGCGCTCGTGGATCGGGTGTTCCAGGACGTGGAGAACCTGCCGCAGCCGTACCGCACCAGCAAGCAGCAGCTTCAGTCCGGCATGGTGATCATCGACCCCTATACCGGGGAGATCAAGGCCATCGGCGGCGCGGTCGGGGAGAAGACCGTCAACGACGCATGGAACTATGCCACCGACTCGAAGCGGCAGGTCGGTTCATCAATCAAGCCCCTGTCGGCGTACGGCCCGGCGCTGGAGTACGGCCTCATCACGCAGAATACCCTTGTGAACGATTCGTCGGACATCCATCTCGCGGGTACGAATTGGTATCCCTATAACGACGGCGGCAGTTATTCCGGCATCATCACGATCCGCGAGGCGCTGAAGCGCTCCAAGAACACCGTCGCCGCGCAGATCGTGGACAAGCTGACGCCGGCGGAGTCCTATAAATACATGACGGAAAAGCTGGGCTTCACCAGTCTGGTGCCCGCGGACGCGGATTACGCGCCGATGGCCCTCGGCGCGCTGACCGAGGGAGCCACGGTCCGCGAGATGGCGCAGGCGTACACCGCTTTCGTCAATGCCGGGACCATGACCTACGGGCGGACGTATACGAAGGTCCTTGATTCCAACGGGAACGTGGTGCTGGACAATGCGCCGAAGACCATCCGCTCCTTCTCGCCCAACACGGCGGCGAATATCTGCAACATGCTGGAGAACGCGGTGTCCCCCGGCGGCACCGGCGCTGGCGCCTATTTCACCGGCGTCGCCGTCGGCGGCAAGACCGGTACGACCGCGGACAACAACGACCGCTATTTTGTGGGTTTTACGCCCTATTACGTCGCGGCGGTCTGGACCGGATACAACTATCCGGAAACCATGCACTTCTACACGAATCCTGCCGTGACGATCTGGAAAAGCGTGATGCAGCCGCTCCATGAGGGGCTGGAATACCGGGGGTTCCCCGCGCCCTCCATCGGCATTGCAACCAATATCTTCGGGAATCTGGAGGAGGAGCTTCGCCGGCAGGAGGAGGAGAAGAACCCCAAGCCGACCGAACCGCCGGAGCCCACGCCGACGCCGACCCCGGAACCCACGCCCGAGCCGACGGAGGAGCCGGAGCCCACGGAGGAGCCCGAACCGACGCCCCCGACCGAGGAGCCGGGACCGACGGAGGAGCCGGAGCCCGAACCGGAACCCGAGCCGGAGCCGGAGCCCGAGCCGGAGCCGGAACCCGAGACGCCGGTGGGGGAAGAAGAGGAAGAATAAGAAAAACAGCGGCCTGCATGATTGCAGGCCGCTGCGTCATGTTGGATCCCGGGCTAAATGTCAAATACGCCCATGATGACGATGCCGACGATGACGAGGGCGATCATCAGATAGTGCTTCCAGGACAGCTTCTCCTTCAGGAAGATCCGGCTCCAGATCACCGAGACCATGCAGTAGGCGGAGATGATCGGCGCGGACATGGCAAGGTGCTCGCTGTCGGCGATCGCATAGATGTAGGCGAGCTGGCCGACGGTCTCACAGACGGCGCCGATGTATTTCGGGAGCTCCATCTTCGGGATGAGCTTATCCTTTTTGATGACGACCGCGTAAAGGAAGCAGACGGCGCCGGCAAACAGGAAGGTCAGCTCATACGCCACGTTGGCGCTGGCCTCGTCCAGCGTTTCCAGCACGAGGTTGTCCGCAAAGGTGCCCGCGGCGTCCAGAAGGCAGTAGGCGATGGGCAGCGCCAGCGCCAGCCAGCTTTTGGCATAGCGGAAGTTTCCGGCGTCCTGCCTGGCCTTGCGGAGCTCGTCGTCCTCACGGGATTCGACGACGCCGAGACCGATGACGCCGACGCAGACCAGCGCGATGGCGATCAGCACCAGCGGGGGATAGGTCTCGTCCCCGGTGATCAGCGCCGCAACGGCCACCAGCGCGCCGGAGGCGTTGCAGATCGGGGAAGAGATCGACAGCTCGATATAGCGCAGACCGAGATAGCCCAGCGCCATGGAGAGGATGTAGAGAATGGATACGGGCAGGTAGGTCAGAATGATCTGCCAGCTGATTTCCACGCCGCCGACGAAGATCTCCCAGCAGGCGTGCAGACCCATGACCACGCCCACCGCGATGACCATTTTCAGGTGGGAACGCTTGTCGATGCCGTCCCGGCAGCCGATCTTGGAAAAGAGGTCGCTGCCGCTCCAGAAGAGCAGCGCGATGATGGAAAGCCAAAACCACATATTGAATCAATCGCTCCTGTTCCTTCGATGATGATTTCTCTGATTCACCGCGCGGCAGGAGGCGGACGGCGGCGGAAATGGCGGTTTTCTGTTCTCATGGGATCTCCGGAAGGGCAACGAGGCCCTTTTCATACAGCTTCTGCAGACTCATCATGATGCCGAGCTTGGCGTGGTACCAGGTGAGACCGCCCTGAAAATAGACAGCGTACGGCGGGCGGAGCGGTCCGTCCGCGCTCAGTTCGATGCTGCTGCCCTGTACGAAAGCGCCGGCGGCCATGATCACATCCGCGTCATAGCCGGGCATCGGGGCGGGGACGGGACGGACGTAGCTGTCCACAGGCGCGGCGGCCTGGATCCCCTCGCAGAAAGCGATCAGCTTCTCCGGGCTGCCCAGCTCCACGGCCTGAATGATGTCGTGGCGGTCTTCCTGCCCGTCGGGGAGGACGCGGAAGCCGAGGGATTCATAGAGCCGCGCGGCGAAGATCGCGCCCTTCAGCGCGCCCGCCACGGTGACCGGCGCCATGAAAAACCCCTGATAGAGCGATGTCTTCACGTCCAGACTGGCGCCGACCTCCTGCCCAAGCCCGGGCGCGGACAGACGGTAGGCGCAGCGGTCGACACATTCCTTCGTGCCGCAGATATAACCGCCGATGGGGGCCAGCCCGCCGCCGGGGTTCTTGATGAGCGAGCCGACGACCATGTCCGCGCCGACGTCGCTGGGCTCCGCCGGCTCGACGAATTCGCCGTAGCAGTTGTCCACCATGCACAGCACGTCCGGCTTGCAGGCCTTGCAGAAGGCGATCAGCTCGCCGATGCGCGCGACGGACAGCGTGGGGCGCATGGCGTAGCCCTTGCTGCGCTGGATCGTGACAAGCTTCGTCTTTTCGCTGATGGCGGCGCGGATACCGTCGAAGTCAAAGCCGCCGTCCGGCAGCAGGTCGACCTGACGGTAGGAGACACCGTACTCCGCGAGGGAGCAGGCCGCGGGACGGATGCCGATGACCTCCTCCAGCGTATCATAGGGCTTGCCGACGGGGGAGAGCAGCTCGTCCCCCGGCAGGAGGTTTGCGCTCAGCGCGACGGCCAGCGCATGCGTGCCGCAGACGAGCTGCGGGCGCACCAGCGCGCTTTCGGTGCGGAAGGCGTCGGCATAGACGCGCTCGAGCGTGTCGCGCCCGGCGTCGTTGTAGCCGTAGCCCGTGGAGCCGGCAAAGCACTGCGCGTCCACACGGTTGCGCTGCATGGCCAGCAGCACCTTCGCCTGGTTCTGCTCCGCAACGGCGTCTATGGCCTCAAAGCGCTCCTTCAGCGGCGCGAGAATGGCGCGGCAGTATTCGGTTACCCGGCTGTCAATGCCGAAATCGGAGGTATAATCCTGCATGGTTCAACGACCTTTTCCATCAGAGATATTCGCGGACGGGGCGCGGAAACGACGCCAGTATACCATAAACGGCCATGCGGCACAACCGTTTTGTAACGCAAAATTTACGGTTTGTTCATTGACTTTCAAAACGAACACTGCGATACTGTCAGATATAAGAAATCCGACTTCGCTGGTGATTGCTATGAATCTGAAAGAAAAATTCCTCCGCTTTATGGCGGGGCGATACGGCGCAGATCAGTTCTCCCGCTTCCTGTCGTTCCTGGCGCTGGCGTTGATCGTCCTGAATCTGTTCCTGCGCAGCGGCGTGTTATGGCTGCTGGGCATCGCGGCGCTTGTGTTTGTCTATGTCCGGATGTTTTCCCGGAACTATGAAAAGCGCAGAAGGGAAAACGAACGCTATCTGCAGCTGAAGTACAAGCTGACCTCCGGCGTCCGGAACTGGATGGACCGGCAGAAGCAGCGCAAAGACTATGTGTTCTTCCGCTGTCCGAGCTGCCGGGCGATGCTTCGGGTACCCCGGGGAAAGGGAAGGATCCGTGTCACCTGCCGCAAATGCGGCAACGCCTTTGAGAGAAAGACCTGATGTTTGGATTTGTCGTTGCGAATACCGAAGCGCTGGATGAAGCGCAGCTTGCCCGATACAAGGGCGCTTACTGCGGCCTTTGCCGGACGCTCCAGCAGCGTCACGGGGACCTGAGCCGACTGACGCTGAATTATGACATGACCTTCCTGGTCCTCCTGCTCAGCAGCATGTACGAACCGGAGGAGGAGAGCGGGACGGGGCGCTGCCTGGCGCATCCGATCCACCGGCGCAGCTGGTGGCGCAACCGCTTTACGGACTATGCCGCGGACATGAACATCGCGCTGGCCTGGCACAACTGCATGGACGATTGGGTGGACGAGCGGAAGGTGCTCTCCCTCACGGAGGCGAAGCTGCTTCGCTCGCAGTATGACAAGGTCTATCAGACCCGCCGGCGCCAGTGCGACGCGATCGAGGCCTGCATGGAGACGATGCGCGCCGTGGAAACGTCCGAGAACGCGGTGCCGGATGCGGCGGCCAACGCCTTCGGACAACTGATGGGCGAGCTGTTTGCCGTGGAAGAGGACAGCGTCTGGAACCCCCGGTTCCGCGCCTTCGGCGAAGCGATGGGCCGCTTCGTCTATTGGATGGACGCGTGCATCGATCTGGAGAAGGACAGGAAAACGGGCAGCTACAATCCGCTGATCGTCATGCATCCCGCCGAGACGGTGGAGGAAGAGGAGAAGCTGGAGCTTCTGAAGATGCTGATCGCGGAATGCGCGGCGGAGTTTGAGCGCCTGCCGCTGGTCCGGGACGTGGAGATCCTGCGCAGCGTGCTCTACAGCGGCGTATGGACGCAGTATCTTTTGAAACAGGAAAAAGAAAAGAAAGAGAAGGGGGGCGCCGGGCATGGTCAGTGACCCTTACAAGGTGCTCGGGCTTTCCCCCGGCGCCAGCGATGAGGAAGTGAAGGCGGCTTACCGCAAGCTGGCGAAAAAGTATCACCCGGATCTGAACCCGGGCAATCAGCGCGCGGCGGACCGCATGAACGAGATCAACGCCGCCTATGAACAGATCAAGAACCCGCAGCAGCAGGATCCCTTCGGCGCCGGCTACGGGAGCGGGTACGGCAGCGCCTGGAGCGGCGCTTACGAAAGCGCCGGGGCTTATCAGAGCCGCGAGAGCGGCGAGCGGAATGAACTGAAGGCGGCGCGGAATTTCATCCGCAGCCGGGAATTCGCCCAGGCGCTCAACGCGCTTTCCGGCGTCCCGACCGGCGAGCGGGATGGGGAGTGGTACTATCTCCACGCCATCGCCAACTACAATCTGGGCAACCGCGTCGCGGCGATCGACAGCGCACGCCGCGCCTGCGCCGCGGCGCCCGGGAACGAGCGCTACCGCCAGCTCCTGCTGCAGATCCAGCAGGGCGCGCAGGCCTATGACCAGGCGGGCGAGGGCTTCGGCTTCCGAAGCGTCAACCTCGGCAACCGCAGTCTCTGCATGTCGCTGTGCGTGGCAAATCTCGTGTGCAATCTCTGCTGCGGCGGACGGTTCATCTGCTGCTGAAACCAACCGAAAACGTCCTGCGGGGCCGTCAGAATGACGGCCCCGCAGTGCGTGTGTGTGCACTTCAGTCCTGAAAGCGATCCAGATACGCATCCGCGTCCAACAGCCCGCTCAGCTCGGTCAGAACGGCGGACATGCCGCCGTTGGAGTATTCCGGCTCACCGCTCATCAGGTCCATCATGCCGGGCGGCGACAGAGGCAGAAGGACGCGCACGTCCGTCCCGTCGCCTGCCCGACTCTCCAGGATCAGCGTGCCGCCGTGCTTTTCCGCGATCAGACGGCAGAGACTGAGACCGATCCCGCCGCCCTGCTCCGCGCAGATCATCTCGAGCTCACGGCGCTCCCGAAAGCCGCTGAAGACGCTGTTCAGACGCTCCGGCGGGATGCCGCTGCCGTTGTCGCTGACGGAGATCAGCGCCCCGGAGCCGCTCTTCGAGAGCTTCAGGCGCACCCAGCCGTCCTTCGGCGTGTGCTCCAGACTGTTGGCAAGCAGATTCAGGATCAGCTGTTCGATCCGGTGCGCGTCCAAATACGCGGGAAGGGCGTCGAGATCCGTGCAGAACTCCACCGGGGCGCATTTCCCGCGCGTCAGCAGGGCGGTGCTGGAAACGATGTCCGAGCAGAGCGCCGCAAGGTCGACGCGGCGGAGCGCCAGCTCCATGCTGCCCTCGCACAGGGACAGGAAGGCGTTCATGTTGCCGATGCGGTGGAGCAGCAGATAATAGCTGTGATCCAGCATGGCGAGATATTTTCTCGCGTCGGCTGCCTCCTGCGGGAGCGAGACCCGAAGCCGGCCGGAGGACATGCCGAGATTGAAGAGCGTGGAAAGCATGCCGCTCATCATGCCCTCGGAGAGAACGCCCCGCGACGCAGAAGCGGAACGCTCCTCCGCCAGCGAGAGAAACAGTGCGTTGCCGTCGCGCACGGCGGATACGGTGTAGCGGGTCGTCCCGATCAGGACCGCGGTGAGAAATCGTTCCGCCGGATCAAATGTGATCTGATCCGGGATCAGATCCGCCGAGCTGTCTCCGATCCGGCAGGCGGGAAAGGCCTGCCGCGCGGCGGGATTCATCAGGATGATCTTTCCGGCTTCCAGAACCAGTACGGGGTCCCGGCTCAGCTCCAGTAAGGGATTCAGCGCGTTATCCATGCTCGCCTCCACTCCGCAGTTCCGGCCTGCGCGGCCGTAAACCTAGGATTTGCATGATAGTTCATTGTATTCAGCGTCGCCGCCGAAAAAACTGTCCTGTTGCAGTATAACAGTTTTTCGACAAAAATGGAAGCGATTCAAAAGGCGCGGAAGAAAAAACAGCACCGGCGGAAACGATTCGCACCGTTCCCGCCGATGTCCGGGTTGCCGTTTGGAACAACTTACGCAGCAGGCCGATTCACGACGCCGACGAACAGCGGAAGTCCGTCCGGACCGCTGATCACGAACAGGAAGGGCCGATCCAGGGTGAAGTCCACCGTCTCCTCGGGCGGCATCGTCCCGCCGCTCATGCCGATCACCGTATAGGCGACGGCGACGCAGCCCTCCTCGTCCACCGCGACCCGGGCCGCGTGCTTGGCCTGCGATACGTATATCCCGGCTTCTGCCAACGCGTCGTCCTTCGTCATCAGAGTGAAATCCGACACTGCCGGATCCAGCGCGTCGGTCACACCCAGCGCCGCCAGACCGGGCAGCAGATCGATGTCGGATACCACGTCGAACTTCGGGACGGTGAGTCGGATCGTCAGATCCTTTTGATTCGCCCAATCGACCCGACCGGCCGTCAGGAAAGCGAGGAACTCGGCGTCTTCCAGGAGCGCGTCGGGGGATGAGTCCGCGTCGGGCAGGATGAAATACATGCTTCTGTTGTTCGAAAAATACTGCCGTACCGCGGAAAAACGCTCGCCCCAATAATAGGGACCGGGCTTCGTCCCGTGCATATAGTCGCAGGTCAGATCGCCGCCCGGCGCATGGAAGACGTCCGCCGAGGTCGCGCTCGGATTGAATTCGCTGCTCCATGTCCCCTTGAAAAAGATCGTCGACGCGATCGCCATGACGGTATCCGCAGGCATTCGGACGCCGCCGGCCTGCTCCTTCAGCAGTCCGCCGGTCTGCTTGTTGAGCCAGCTCTGAAGCGCGCGATCGAAGCCCGCGCTGCCCATCTCGCCCCGATAGGACGAGGCGTAGTAATCCTTTGCCAGCGTCTCCATCGTGCTCTGCACGAACGCGATGTCCCGATTCAGCCACAGGGAGTTGGCCAGGAGGCACTCGCCGCGCTCGCCGGTGTAGTAATTGCCGTGCCACAGCGCCTTTGCCCGCTCCCGCTGCGCCGCAATGTCGTCTGCGCCCAGCAGCGACAGGATCTGCGCGCGGGTGTTGCCGTCGGAGAGCTCCGCCAGCATGCTCAGCGCCATGTAGACGTTCAGCGGCGAATAGACCCGGTTTTTGCCGTCCGCGCCGGAGAGGAATTCCGGGATGCTGGCGGTCAGAAAGCCGTCCAGCGCGCCGGAATAGACGCCCGGATCGCCCCGGGTGTGCGCCTTCGGGTACTCCGCCTCCGTGATCGCGTAGGTCGTGACGGCGCCCTTTCCGGACAGCACCCCGATCAGGATCGCCGCCGCCAGCACCGCAGCCGCCGGCCCGATCCAGCGGACCCGGGCGCGCCGCCTCGCACGGCGCGTTTCCTGTGCTTTTTCGATCAGATCCCCGCCGACGCCCGTCATGGCGTCGAAGATCCGTTCACTCTGTTCACTCATGGCGCGATGCCCTCCTGTTCCAGCTTTACTCTGAGGCGCTGTCGGAGGCGGTACATCCGCTGCGCGAGCGTACCGGGCGGGATCCTGCGCTCCTTTGCCAAAAGCGCGAGCGGCTCTCCGTTCCAGTACCGGCGGAGAAAAAGCGCCTGATCTTCATCGGAAAGCGTGCGCAGCCACGCGTCGACGACGGCGCTGAGCTCGGCCGTCTCGACCGCTTTTTCCGTGTCGTCCGGGGCGGGGACGCAGTCGTCCAGCTCGCTGAGCAGCAGCGCAAGCCCTGCATACCGTTTCTGCCGGTGATCCCTGCGCCAGCGGCTGATCGAAAGGTTCCGCACGACGCGCCCGAGCCACGCCTGCAGACGCTCCGGCCGCTGCTCCGGCATGGAGTTCCATGCCTCCAGCCAGGTGTCGTTGACGCACTCCTCCGCATCCTCACGGATGCCCAGCAGATTCATGGCGATCGTCCGGCAGAGCCCGCCGTATTTCCGGTCCGTCTCCGCGATCGCCCGCTCGTCGCGCTGCCAGTAGAGCGCCACGATGTCGCTGTCCTGCATGCACGCCCCTCCTTTCTCCGCCGATGAAAACGCCTCTGAACGTTCAGTCGCCGTTTGCCGAGGAATATTACATGAAAGCTACGTGAAAAATGATGATCCGACGCCTCGCCATCCCGGAGATCAGAGCGTGACGGCGCCGCAGGGATCGGAGATCCGGGAGCGCACGCCGTCACGGATCGCGTACGCCTCTCCCCGCAGTTCCTCTCTGCCGTGATCGATCAGGAGATAGCTGCCGTCCGGGATCGCGTAAATGGTCCTTCCCATACTGTCCGGATATGTGATGTCTTCCATGACGCGCAGGCCGTCCAGCGTCGCGTCCTTCAGGGCCTGATAATGCGGCAGGAGCATCGTCTTCGTCAGCCCCAGACCGGGCAGGAACCTTTGATACGCGGGATCGGATGCCTCGCCGTCCAGCTCCGGCTGGGCGTATACGGTCTCTGCGCTGTTCATGCTGCCCGCGCTGATCCCGACAAGGACGCCCGTGTGCGCCCGCAGCAGGTCCCTTAAGCCGATCTTGCGGAAAAACCGGTTCTGCGTCGGAACGTGTCCGCCCGCGAGGATCAGGAAGTTTGACTCCCGGACGAGCTGCGCCGCCTGCGATGCGTTTCTGCCGTCCAGCACGGAATAGCGCCGGAACACGAATCCGGAATCCTCAAAGCATGCTTTCACATCGGCGGCATAATAGTCCGTCTTGTCCCGGCCGTCCGGGTCGGAACAGATGAAAAGGGCGCGGCAGGGCTCCGGAACGCATCGCCGGAGCTCGTCAACGAAGTGATTTGCAGGATTCAGTGCGCGCCTTTCCGAAAGATCGGTCCTGCTGGTCAGAAAACAGATCATACGCAACCTCCGCATCGTTCATTTCATATCCATCGGCGCGGCTTCGGGCGTCGGCGTTTCCGATGCTTCAAGGCCGCGCCGGTACTTGTATTCTCTGATCGATTATTATATAATAAACTATTCCAAAAGAAAAGCGAGATACAGATGGATTTTGACCGTATGCTCCGCTACTGCGAACTGCTGGAGCGCAACAACAACCGGACATGGTTCCATGACATGGACAACCATGCGCTCTATACGGAAGCGAAAGAGGATTTTACCGATCTGCTGCGGGAACTGAAGTTCCGGCTCTCGGAGGTCGTGGCGCCGGATCTGGCGGAGCGGCTGCTCTATGCTGATCCGAAGGGGATGCAGTATCGGATCCCCCGGGATATGCGGGCCAACCGCGGAAAGCTGCCCTACAACCCCCGATGGGCGGCGGATATCTCCGGCGACCGCCACGCGCTGCTCCCGCTCGGCTATTATGTCCACATCCAGCCCGGCGGACGCACGATGTTCGGCACAGGCGCATGGTGCTGGGAACCGGAGATGTTCCTGCGCGTTCGCACGGCGATCTCCACGCAGTTCCTGCGATTCTCCGAGGCGGCGGACATGTGCGGCTATCCGCTCATGGGCGAGGGGAAGCTGAAAAAAGTCCCCCGCGGCTTCGACCCGGAGGATCCGGCGGCGGAGTATCTGAAATTCAAGAGCTGGCTGGTTGCCCGCGAGTTCGCGGACGCGGAGCTGCAGAGCTTTGACGGCTTTGCTGCAGACTGCGTCGCGGCGGCGGCGCGCATGGAGCCGCTGCGTGTCTTCTTCAATGACGCGCTTTCCGGCGTGCACCGCAATCCGCTGGAAGTCAGCGACTGGGACTGACGGAGGATCCGACATGATCGCACTGGGCTATCTCCTGACCTTCGGCTGGGTCTTCCTGATGCTGGGACTGACGCTGGCGCTGAAGAAAAAGACGGGCGCTGACGACGAGGTGTCGCGCAAGATCGTCCATGTTTCGGTGGCGTTCGCCTATATCCCGATGTACCTTTTCCTCCGCGGGACATGGCATTTCATCGTCCCCACGGCGGTGTTCATCGTGCTCAATGCCGTGAGCTATCGGAAAAACCTGTTCGCGGCGATGGAACGGACGGACGAGAGCAAAAAGAGTCTCGGCACCGTGTATTATGCCGTCAGCATGACCGTGATGGGCGCGCTTTGCGTCCTCGTGCCGCGCTGCCTGCCCTGCTATGCCATGGGGGTGTTCTGCATGGCGCTGGGGGACGGTTTCGCGCCGGTTTTCGGCGCGATCCGGCGCGGAAACCGCCGCTTGCTGGGTGAGCGGACGCTCTATGGGACGATCAGCGTATTTGTGATCTGCCTGATCGTCGCCATCGTGATCTCGGCGATCTTTCGCATGGGGCTCCCCGCGTGGGCGATCGGGCTGATCGCGCTGGCAGCGGCTGCGCTGGAGCTGATCGGAAGCCGCGGACTCGACAATCTGACGCTGCCGCTCGGCGTGTTCCTGCTGAGTACGCTGCTGATGCTGAAAACGGGAGCGTGACCGGGGCATGCTGAAACGGATTCTGATCTCGCTGCTGGCCGCCGCCGCGCTGGCGGGGCTGGCGGCGTGGCGCAAAGCGCTGACGCGCGGCGGATTGCTGCTGGCTGCCGCGCTGGCCGTCGTCATCGGCGTCTGCGGCGGCGTGTCCGGCTTCCTCGCCCTTGCCGCCACCTTCCTCTTCACGATCGCCGCCGGCCGGATCTCCGGCGCGAAGCGGGAGCGGCTGGAGAAGGCGCTTCACGCCAAGACCGGCGCGCGCGACGCGGTGCAGATCTTCTGCAATGTCTTTGTCGGCGCGCTGGCGCTGCTGCTTTACCGCCTGACGTCTTACCGCGGATTTCTCTGGGCCTATGGCGGCGCGATGGCCGCCTCGCTGGCGGACAGCATGGCAAGCGAGCTGGGGATCCTGAGCCGCCGCGGGCCGAGAGACATCCTTACCCGGAAGCCGGTGCAGCCGGGCCTTTCCGGTGGCGTCACCGCGCTGGGCTTCGGAATGAGTCTCCTCGGCGCGGCGCTGCTGGCGCTGGTGCTGGCCCTGCCGAAGGACGGCCCCGGCTTCGGCAGCTTTCTTGACGTGACGGCGGCGGGATTCTTTGCCGCTGTCTGCGACAGCGCCCTCGGCAGCGGCGTGCAGGTCAAGTACCGCTGCGGGATCTGCGGCGCGCTGACCGAAAAGCCGCTGCACTGCGGCGCCCGGGGAACGCCGGAACAGGGGCTTCGTTTCATGACCAACGATACGGTCAATTTCTGCAATAACCTGCTGGGCGCGCTGGCCGCGCTCGGACTCTATGCGATACATCACTGACGGGAGACAGAGATCCATGGCTGCTGACAACAAGAAAATGGCTGCGCAGGAGAAACTGGGGACGATGCCCATCGGAAAGCTGCTGGTCACCATGAGCGTTCCGATGATGATCTCCATGTTTATCCAGGCGCTCTACAACGCAGTGGACAGCATGTTCGTCGCGCGCCTGAGCGAGGACGCGCTGACCGCGGTCTCGCTGGCGCTGCCGATCCAGAACATCATGATCGCGCTGGCCGTCGGCACGGGCGTCGGCGTCAACGCGCTGGTTTCCCGCTCGCTGGGCGAGGGAAATCTGCGCCGGGCGGAAAAGGCCGCCAATGTGCAGGTCTTTCTCGACTTCTGCTATGGCGTCATCTGCGTTTTCATCGGCGTTTTCTTCTCCCGCCGGTTTTTCCAGAGCCAGACCGACGTGGAGACCATCATCGACTACGGCGCCCAGTATGTTTCCATCGTCACGATCTTTTCCT
>JAEEGL010129603.1_pt1 | contig 16861 bp, 13 predicted proteins | sample 9134231 | NCBI WGS metagenome assembly JAEEGL01 (sample SAMN16246548, study PRJNA631951) | gut metagenome | biome: gut microbiome; feature: rumen; material: fiber-attached | host: Bos | place: Iran: Karaj | collected 2018-10
CGGATGCGCCGGGGCCGGACATGCCCTGCGTGTGGTGGAACTGCTTCGATCCGGCCAAGTCGGGGCCGGACGACCTTGCGGTCACGGCCAGGCGCTTCATCCTCGGCGCCGGCTGCCGGAAAGGGTGCGATCCCGCCGGCTTTGTCCAAGCCGCCCTGGCCTTCCTTGCCAGGCACGGCATTGCGGAATCCAGGGTGGCGGGCCTCGCCTCGCTCGACCTGAAGCGGGACGAGCCCTGCATGGCGCGCCTTGCCGAAGCGCTTCACGTGCCCTTCTGGACCTACCCGGCACGGACGCTTGACGGCGTTCCGGGCGCCCGCGCCTCCGCCATGGTGCGCGAGCGCACGGGCACGGGTTCGGTGAGCGAGGCCGCGGCCCTTGTCATGGCCTTCGAGGAGGGCGGCCGGCTCCATCCGGCAAAGCTCAGGGTTCCCAAGGAGGCGGTGCAGGGCAGCATGACCTTTGCCCTGGCTGCCATTCCCCACGGCAGAAGCGCAGCCAGCCGGCCCAAGGCCCTCTACAGCCCCCTGCGCGGCGGCCTCTGCGTGGCAGGCCTGGGATCCGGCGAGCCCGACAGCGCCACGCCCGAAGCCATGCGGGCGCTCAGGGAGTGCACGGTGCTTGCCGGCTACAGCGGGTACCTGGACTATGCCAGGCGCCTGCTGGGCGACGCCTATGCGGCCAAGGAGATCGTCTCCAGCGGCATGCGCGGCGAGACCGAGCGCTGCCGCAAGGCCCTCGAGCGGGCCAGAGAGGGCGAGCGGGTCTGCCTTGTCTGCAGCGGCGATCCCGGCATCCTTGCCATGGCGGGCCTGGCTTTCGAGCTCAGGGAAGCGGATCCCGCCTTCCGGGACGTGCCCGTGACCGTCGTTCCCGGCGTCACGGCGGCAAGCCTGGCCACAGCTGCGCTTGGCGCGCCCCTCCAGAACGGCTTCACCCTGCTCTCGCTCTCGGATCTGCTGGTGCCGGCCAGCGAGGTGCGGGCCAACATCCGCGCAGCCGCCTCGTCCGCCCTGCCCTGCGCCATCTACAATCCGGCAGGCCGCAGGCGGCGCGAGCTGCTGGCCGAGGCCCTCGCCGTCTTCCGCTTTGCGCGCGGAGACGAAGCGCCGGCTGCCTGGGTGCGCCATGCGGGCCAGCCCGCGCAGGAGATCTGGACCGGCAGGCTGCAGGATCTCGACCAGGACCGGATCGACATGTCGACCATCGTCCTTGTCGGCGGCCCCCGCACCGTGCTGGCAAACGGCGCGCTCGTCGACCGCCGGGGCTACGGCGAGAAGTACGGCTTCGGCGAAGGCCAGGGCGGCAGGCCATGACGCTGGGCGAAAGCGCAGGAAGCCAGGGCAGGGAGTCAAGACAGGAAGCCAGAACAGGAAGCCCGCGGCCGGCGGAGCGCAAGGCCATGGCGGAAGGAGCGGCCGCGGCGAAAGCCAAGATTTCGGCGAAAGCATAGCGTTCAGCGAAAGCAAAATGTTCAGTGAAAGCAAAACATTCAGCGAAAGCAAAGGGTTCAACGAAAGCCAAGGAGGCAATATGCAAGCAAGGCAGCGTGCGCAGAACGCAGGCAGGAAGCCGGCAGACGCAGGGCGGCAGGGCACCGCCCCCCTTGAAGGCTTCACCAGCCTCGTCTTCGAGGAGGCTCGCCGGCAGGGCCTCATGCAGGATCTGCTCGAGGCCTTCGGCGACGATTCCGGCAAGGCGGGCGAGGTCCTCGCGCTGGCCTGCTACGCCTGCACGGAAGAGGACGGCTTCGAGCGGGTGTCCGAATGGCTGAACGCAGCGCCTTCCCCCCTCCAGCGGGAGCTCTGCCTGCTCGCCGGCCTCGGCCGAGAGGAGGCTGAATGACGGCGCCAGCGGCTGCCGGCGCCAGGCCTCCCGCAGGAAGCGTCCGCCCGCCGTCCGGGGATGGGCGCTTCCACGCCCTGCTCGTCGCGGCCCCCCGCTCGGGCGAGGGCAAGACCTCGGCGACGGCGGCCCTGGCACGGGCCCTTGCCAGGCAAGGGCTCGCCGTCCAGTGCTTCAAGAGCGGACCGGACTACATCGATCCCGGCTACCTGGCCCTCGCTTCCGGCAGATCCTGCCCCAACCTCGACACCTGGCTCATGGGCAGGGCAGGCTGCCGCAGGCTCTTTGCGAGGCTCGCCCAGGACGCCGATCTCTGCCTCGTCGAAGGCGCCATGGGCCTGTGCGACGGCAAGGGCGGCAGGGCTTTGGGCGGATCGTCCCTTGATCTGGCGCAAGCCCTCGGCATTCCCGTGCTGCTCTGCGTCAATGCCAGGGGCATGGCGGGCTCCATCGCGCCGCTGGCCGCCGGCTTCGCCAGGGCCTGCCGGGACCAGGGCGTGCGCCTTGCCGGCATCCTTGCCCTTGGCGCGGGCTCTGCCCGCCACGAGGCCATGCTGGCAGAGGCCCTGGCAGCCCCGCATCTTCCGCCCCTGCTGGCCGCCATTCCCCGCCTTGCGCACGCTTCGCTTCCCTCGCGCCAGCTTGGCCTTGCGCCGGCTGCCGAGACGGCAGAAGCCGAGGCCTGCATCGACGCCCTGGCGGACAGCCTTTCGGCAAAGGCGGCCCTGCGCGTGCTCGAGGCAGGGAAGCTCCCGCGGCCGGCCAGGCCCGGCGACCCCGCCCTGGCAAGCCCTCCTGGCCGGCACCGCCGCCTCGCCCTGGCCCGCGACGAGGCCTTCTGCTTCTACTACGGCGAAAACCTGCGCATGCTGGAGCGCCTTGGCTGGACCCTCGTCCCCTTCTCCCCGCTTGGCGACGCCAGGGTTCCCGACGCCGATGCCGTCTACCTCGGCGGGGGCTATCCCGAGGTCTTTGCCAGCCGCCTGTCCTCCAACAAGGCCATGCGCGACGACCTCAGGCGCAAGGCGGAGGCGGGCCTTGACGTCTATGCGGAATGCGGGGGCTTCATGTATCTGGCCGCAGGCCTCGCAACGGACCAGGCAAGCTTTCCGATGTGCGGCGCCGTCGACGGCGTCTCGCGCATGGGAAGCCGCCTTGCCTGCCTCGGCTACCGCGAGGTGCGCTTTCTGGACAGGGCGCCCTTCGGCCTGCCCGGCACGCGCTTCCGCGGCCACGAGTTCCACTGGTCGGCCATGGAACTTGCGGGAAGCCCCAGCCCCCTGCTTGTCGACGACGGCGGCAAGGCCCACGGCGTTGCCGCCGGCCCCGCCGGCAACGTCATGGCGAGCTACGTGCACCTCTACTGGGGAAACGGCGGCGCAGCCGGCCAAGGCCTGTGGGAAGGCGATGCCGGCGCCGTCGAAAGCCGGCGCCAGGCACCCTTTGCCGTCCTGCTGGCGGGCCCCTCCAGCGCCGGCAAGACCACGCTGGCCCGCGCGCTGGAACAGGAGCTTGCCCGGCGGGGGACGCCTGTTCTGCGCGCCTCGCTGGACGCCATGCTTGCCGCCTTCAGCCTCGAAGGCCGCGCCTTTGCCAGCCTGGCCGCAGCCGAAGACGCCGGCATTCCCCTCGCCGAGGCCTATGCCGCCAGCCTCGAAGCCATGCTGAACAGGGGGCTTTCCCTTGTCTGCGACCATGTGCTCTTCGAGCGCAAGCCCTGGCGCAAGGCCTTTCTCGCCATGCTCGAGCGCGCCGGCGCCCGCCTGCTGCCCGTGCGCCTTGCCTGCGCCGGAGACGAGCTTCGGGCAAGGGAGCTCGCGCGTAAGGACAGGGCGCCCGATCCCGAGCACAGCCTGGCCCAGGCGGGGCTTGCCTGGGAGCCCTTCCCGGACGAAGTCGTCCTTGACACCGGACAGGACGCCCCCGAATATCTGGCGTCAGGGCTTTGCCAGGAGCTCCTGCGCCGCGGCTGGCTGCAGGTGCGGAACGTGCCGGCTGCCCACGGCGCACAGGGAGCGGAATCATGACGGCAAGGGACGAAGCGCAGGGCATGCCCCGCACGATGCATGGCGGCAACCGCCTGGACATGGCGGCCCGGGCCGGGCAGTCCGGGCTGCCTCTAGAAGAGCTGCTCGACTTTTCCGCCAACGTGCGTCCCGACGGACCGGACCTGCGCGTGCAGGCGGCCCTGATCCGGGGCCTTGCGGACGCGGCCCTCTATCCCTCGCCCCACGCCGAGGAAGCGCTGGCCAAGGCCGAAGCCTGCTTCGGCATCCCCAGGGAGCGGCTCTGCTTCGGCAACGGCTCCGCGGAGCTCATCCACGCCCTCTGCCGGGCGCTCAAGCGCCGGGGATGCCCTCTTGCCCTCATTCCCGAGCCTGCCTTCAGCGAATACGAAGAGGGCTGCCGGCTGGCAGGCCTTCCCGTGCGCCGGGTCTTTGCCAGCCATGCCGTCGCCGGCGACGGCGAGATCGACTGGACGCTGCCGGAAGAGGCGCTGCTGGCAGGTCCCGAAGGCGCGGCCGTCTTTCTGGCCAATCCCGGCAATCCCGCCGGCACCTTCCTTGACCGGGAGCGCTTCAAAGCCCTCGCCCTCGCCCGTCCCGACATGACCTGGGTGCTGGACGAGGCCTTCATCCGCTATCTCGGCCCCGACGGCGAGGTGTCCGCCCTGGGCTGGCTTGCCGGCAGGCGCCCTGCGCTCGGCAATGCCGCGGTGCTGCGCTCGCTCACCAAGTTCGAAGCCCTGGCCGGCGCGCGCATCGGCCTGCTGGCGACCGCAGGGCCGCTGGCCAGCGAAGTCCGCAAGCTCCTCTGCGCCTGGAACCTCAACGGCTTCGCCATCCGGGCCGCCTGCGCCGTGCTGGACGAATCAGCCGAAGGCAGGGACGAAGCGGAGGCTGTCCGGCGGCACTGCCGGGAAAGCCTTGCCGACTTGAAGGAACGCCTTGCGCCGCTTCCCCTCGCCTTTGCCCGCACCGTTGCCAACTACCTGCTCGTGCGCCTCGACAGGCCCTTTCCCGATCTCAACGCCCGGCTGCTTGCCGGGTTCGGCATAAGCCTGCGCGACTGCGCCAACTACCCCGGCCTTGAAGGCGGACGGTGGTTCCGCATCGCCGTGCGGGAGCCGGAAGACCATGCCAGGCTGGCGGAGGCGCTCTCGGCGCTGCTGGCCGAGCCTGGCCGGACGCCTGCGGTCAGGCTGAGCAGGCCCACGCCTGCCCTCATGATCCAGGGCACCTGCTCCAATGCCGGCAAGTCCGTGCTGGCCGCGGCCTTCTGCCGCATCTTCCGCGAGGACGGCTTCGACGTCTGCCCCTTCAAGGCCCAGAACATGTCCCTCAACTCAGGGGTGGCGCCCGGCGGCGGCGAGCTCGGCCGAGCCCAGCTGCTCCAGGCCCAGGCCGCCTGCCTCGACGCCGACGTGCGCATGAATCCCGTGCTCCTGAAGCCCCACTCGGACAAGGGATCCCAGGTCATCCTCCTCGGCCAGCCCCGGGAATGCATCGGCGCCAGAGACTTCCTCAAGGCCAAGGCCGCGCTCTGGGAGCCTGTCTGCCAGGCCTACCGGGAACTGGCCCGGGAGCACGAGCTCATGGTGCTCGAGGGCGCAGGCTCGCCCGGCGAAATCAACCTCAAGCAGGGCGACATCGTCAACATGGCCATGGCCAGGCAGGCCCAGGCTTCCGTGCTTCTGGCCGGCGACATCGACAGGGGCGGCGTCTACGCCGCCTTCCTCGGCACATGGGCCACCTTCAGCCAGACCGAGCGCAGGCTGCTCAAGGGCTTCGTGGTCAACCGCTTCCGCGGCGACGAAGGCCTGCTTGCACCGGCCCACGACTGGCTCTTCCAGGCCACGGGCACGCCCGTCGTCGGCATCGTGCCCTACCTCAAGGATCTCGGCCTGCCGGCGGAAGACAGCCTTGCCTGGGACGGCTGCCTCGAGGCCGGGGCAAGCCTGCCCGATCCCCTCGACGTGCTCCTCGTCCTGCCAGCCCACGCCTCCAACTGCACGGACTTCGCAGCGCTGGCCATGGAGCCGGACGTCAGGCTCAGGACAGCCCGGAGGCCTTCCGAATGGGGAGCGCCGGATCTGGTGATCCTGCCAGGCTCCAAAAACACGGCAGGCGACATGGCGGAGCTGCGGCATGCCGGCCTGGCAGAGCTCGCCCTGGCGCACGCGGCCAGTGGCGGCTGGATATTCGGCGTCTGCGGCGGCATGCAGATGCTGGGACGCGGCATCCTCGATCCCGGGGCCGTGGAGGCGGGAACTCCCCTGGCAGTCGAGGGCCTTGGCGTGCTTCCCATTGAAACCTCCATGGCCAGGGACAAGACCCTTCGGCTTCGCGAGAACGTGGCAACGCCGCTTGGCGTTCCTGCCGGCGGCTACGAGATCCACCACGGCGTCACCCGCCTTGCCGGCGAGGGTGCGGAGCAGGCCGGCGTCTTCGGCAGGGATGCCGAAGGCAACCTTGCCGGCATTGCCCTTGGCCATGCCTGGGGCACCTACCTGCACGGCATCTTCGACAGCGACGCCTTCCGCAGGGCCTTCCTTGACCATGTCCGCACAAGCCTCGGCAAAAAGCCCCAGGGGCGCATCCTCGTGAGCTGCGACGTCGAGCGCGGCCTTGCCCGCCTCGCCTCCGCCGTCAGGGCCAGCGTGGACATGGAGGCCATCTACGCCATGCTGGGCCTGGGGAGGCCGCGGTGACGGCGGCACTGGCTGGCTTCCTTGTCCTGCCGGCGGCGCTTCTGCTCGACAGCCTTTTCTCCGAGCCGCCGGCGCGCGTCCATCCCGTGGTCTGGATGGGACGCCTGGCAGAGCTTGCCGAGCGCTTCTTCCGGAGCCACTTTGCCTGCCCAGCAAGGCTGCCGGGGGACGCGCCGGCCACGGGAGCCTGCGCCCGCAGGGAGCGGACGGCAGGCATGCTGGCATGCCTCGCCGCCACGGGCCCATGGACGCTGGGCGCCTGGCTTGGGGGTAGCTTTGCCGAGGGGCTTGGGCCTGGGGCAGGGATGCTTGCGGCAAGCCTCTGCGCCTGGCTGTGCATGGCCCCCGAATCTCTGGCGAGACATGCTCTGCGCGTGCAGGAGCCCCTCAGGGGAGGCGATCTGGCAGGAGCGAGGCTGGCGCTTTCCGCCATCGTCGGCCGAGAGACCGCCAGCTTGAACGAGGCCGGCATAGCCAGAGCCTGCATTGAGAGCGTTGCCGAAAACCTCGCCGACGGCGTCCTGGCAACGCTGTTCTGGAGCATGGCGGGATGGCTTGCCTGGGGTGCTCCCGGCGCCTGCGCCCTGCCCGTGCTCCACAGGGCAGCCAACACCCTCGACGCCATGTGGGGCAAGAAGAACGGACGCTACCGGCACTTCGGCTACTTGGCGGCCCGCCTCGACGATGCGCTGGGCTTTGTTCCGGCCAGGCTCGCCCTGCCGGCCATTGCGGCCGCAGCCCTCCTTCTTCCCGAAGCCTGCGCCAGCCAAGCCCTGGACGAAGGCTGGACCTTCCGCCACGCCCACGAAAGCCCCAACAGCGCCTGGAGCGAAGCGCCCTTTGCCGGCGCGCTCGGACTCAGGCTAGGCGGGCCCGCCGTCTACCAGGGCGTTCCCGTCAGGCACCCGTGGCTTGGCTGGGGGAGTCCTCATGCCTCCTGGCGCGACATCGCCTCCGCCGTGCGACTCATGCGGACGGCAACCGTGCTGGCCGTGATCGCTTCGGCGACCGCCATGAGCCTCTGCTAACGGCCCTCGCGCCGCGCAGGGCGCGCCCCAGCGGGGAAGCATTAAAAACAACTCAGGAGACGATTGCCTACGGCATCTCCTTCAGGAAGAAACGCTGCGCCGTCAGGCTGCTCGGCTCGACTGGCACCAGCAAGCAGACGGCCGGAAAGCAGAAGGGCGGTCCTCCTGACTGGAGGGACCGCCGTTGGCAAAGCTGTCTTCTGCCGCGCTACTTGAGGCCGTCGACGATGTCCTGAGGCATGGAGAAGCTGTGGGCCGCATCGGGGAAGACGCCTCGTCGCACCTCGTCGCAGTAGGCGCCGACGCCCTGCTTGACGAGCTCGCCCGCCTGGGCGAAGTGCTTCACGAACTTCGGTTTGAAGTCCGAATACATGGCAAGCAGATCCTGGCCCACGAGCACCTGGCCGTCGCAGTCTGGACCTGCGCCTATGCCGATGGTGAGGCAGGAGACGGACTCGGTGACCCGTTTCGCCAGCTCCGAGGGCACGCACTCCAGCACGACGGCAAAGCAGCCGGCCCGATCCAGCGCCCTGGCGTCGTCCAGAAGCTTCTGGGCCTTGGCCTGATCCCTGCCCTGCACGTGGAAGCCGCCGAAGGCATTGACGGACTGCGGCGTGAGCCCAACGTGGCCGCAGACGGGAATGCCGGCCTGGACCATGGCCTGGATCTTGCCGCAGATCTCCTGCCCTCCCTCAAGCTTGACGGCGTTGGCCCGGCCCTCCTGCATAAGGCGGCCGGCATTGAGCATGGCCTGCTCGAAGCCCGCCTGGTAGGACATGAAGGGCATGTCCACGACGAGCAGGGGACCCTGGCAGCCTCGAGACACGGCGCGGGCATGGTGGATCATGTCCTCCATGGTCACGGAGACCGTGTCCTCCAGGCCCAGCATGACCATGCCGAGGGAGTCGCCGACGAGGATCATGTCCGCGCCGGCGGCGCTCACCAGCCGCGCCATAGTATAGTCGTAGGCCGTCACCATGCAGGCCTTGCGGCCCGCCTTCTTCATTTCAGCCAGCGTGGCAACCGTCTGCTTCATGGACGCCTCCTAGGCTTCTTCTGGCCGGGGCCTTTTGCCGAAGGCCAGCTAGTGGGTGTAGTCGAAGACCTTGACTCCGGGCACGCTCTTCTCGATGAGTTCCTTCATCTTGTCCGCGTGCGGACAGGGAAAGTTGAGAGGCAGGCCCTTGCCGATGCAGGAGGCCATGAAGACGGCCTCGGCGCCGCGCGCCTGAAGCAGTCTGGCCCTGGAGCCGGCACGCTTGCCGGGACAGCCGCCGCAGTTCGCGAAGCCCACGAGCTCGATGTCGCCCTCGACTTGGGCAAAGGCGCCCTTCCGGCCTGCTATGGCCTTGAAGTCGGACGTGCCGGGACAGATGTCTTCAGTCTGCATGCACCGGATGATGCCTATTTTCATGCTCTTTTCCTCCTGATTGTGCTAAACGCGATGGCTGCGCCTGACCCGGTGCCCGCAGGAACGCCCCTGCGGGGCCTTGCACGGACAGGCCCCGCCATTACATAGCCACTCTCCGCACGGCTGGCAAGGCAATTCAAGGAACAGCTTGAGTTTACAGGAAAAATTTCTTTCCTCCCCGCACAGCAGCCCTCGGCGGAAACCCCGGAACGCCCTGTACGCGACAGGAGCCTGTCCCCGGGAAGGCGCACAGCTGGCAGAGAGCTGGCTGAAGGCTGAAGCGAATTCCTTGACATGCCAGGCTTTTGCAATATGCTTACATCATCTTCACACGCATCGGAGTAAAACGGATGAAAAGAGTCTTAACTATACAGGACATATCTTGCCTTGGAAAATGTTCCATTACAATAGCACTTCCCGTAATATCTGCGCTTGGATCGGAGACGGTTATTCTTCCCACGGCCCTTCTTTCGACCCATACGATGTTTAAAGATTTCACCTGCAAGGATCTCTCCGACCAGATTGAGCCCATAACTGCACACTGGAAAAGCGAAGGCGTTGCATTTGACGCCATCTACACTGGCTATCTTGGATCAATAGGCCAGATTGACCAAGTCAAACAGATTATTGCTGATTTCAAAGGCCCTTATACCAAGGTTGTCGTCGATCCGGTGATGGCGGACAATGGCAAGCTCTACCCGGCATTCGACATGGACTACGTCAGAAAAAACACTGAGCTCTGCGCCGTGGCCGACATCATCGTGCCGAACATCACCGAAGCCTCGCTGATGACGGGCATGGAATACCGGGAGCGCCACGACAAAGCCTACGTGCAGGAGCTTTTGTCCCGGCTCAACAAGCTCGGCGCCGGCATCAGCGTGCTGACGGGCGTGTCGCTGGAGGAGGGAAAGACGGGCATCATGGGCTTCGACCGCGCCGCGGGCGACTACTATCTCTACCAGAACAGGCGCATCAACGGCGCCTACCACGGCACGGGCGACCTCTTCTCCAGCACCTGCGTCGGCGAGCTCATGCGGGGCCGGGACTGGCGCGACGCCATGCGCATTGCAGCCGACTACACGGCGCACACCATCGAAGACACCATGAAGAACCCCAAGAAGCCCTGGTACGGCGTCGACTTCGAGGCAACGCTGCCGGATCTTCTCCGCATGGCCTAGCGCCGGAGCGCAGAGCGCGGCCCTGGGGCTGCCAGGCACCCCTGCTCCATGCCGGCCGCGCAGGCCTCCCCTGGGGAAACAGCATGCCAGACCTCGTCCTCGGCGATCTCGAACTGCACTACGAAGCCTGCGGCCAGGGAGAGCCCGTGCTCCTTCTGCACGGCAGCTTCTCCACGGCAAGGCACGCCTTCGGCGTCCTCATGCCCCTGCTGGCCCAAAGCCGCCTTGTCCTTGCGCCCGACTTCCGGGGCCACGGCCGGACGCGCTGCCCAAGCCCTGCCTGGGACGTGCCGATGCTTGCCCGCGACATGCTGGACTTCCTCTCCGCGCTGGGGCTGGCATCCTGTCCCGTTGTCGGCCACAGCATGGGCGGCGACTGCGCCATGATCATGGCTGCACTTGCCCCCTCCCGCATCGCCAGCCTCGTCTCCATCGGCACGGCGGGATCCCGCAACCCGGGACTCATGCCCTACCTTGAGAAGTTCGCGCCGCAAAGCGCCCCCGAAAAGCGCTTTCCCCGCTTCATCCGGGCTCTCAAGGAGCGCCACGCGGAAGCCCACGGCGGGAACTGGCAGGAGCTCGTCAGGGCAACCCTCCAGACCTGCATGCGCTATCCCGACTTCGAGGATCGGGATCTGGCGCGCATGGCCATGCCCTTCCTGCTCCTGCACGGCGAAAGCGATCCCTTCGTGAGCGAAGGCGAAGTCGAGCGCCTCGCCCGCCTCTGCCCCCGCTTCAGGCGCGTCCGCCTTGCCGGCCAGGGACACAGCCCCCACCAGGGGGCCAAGGCTGAGGAAACGGCCGGCATCATTCTCCGCTTTCTGGCGGAACAGGCAGAGACAGGCAAGCTTTCGGCACGATCCGCCCCTTCAGCTTGACAAAGCTTTGTGCTATCGGACGAGTTCCCGCCGGCAGTTCCTGCCGGCCCCCTTTCTGCAGGAGCTCTCGTGGAACGTCCCGGACACCCCGACACGCCTGGCGGCGCCCAGCGCTTCGACCACGGCATACTTTTCGACCACGCCCGCACGGCCCGCATCGGCCTGCCGGAAGCCGTCTTCTGCGAGGGCAAGCCCGCAGAGGCGATTGCCGACCTGCTCGCCCGCTTCGGCAGGGGATCGGGACGGCCCGTGCTCTTCACGCGCCTTGCACCCGAGATCTTCGATGCCCAGCCTGAAGCCGTGCGCGGTTCCTACAGCTACCACGCTCTTTCCCGCACGGCCTGGGGCGAAGCCCTGCCGCCGAAGCCCAGGGGACGCGTTGCCGTGGTCTCGGCCGGCACGGCCGACGGCGCCGTCGTCTGGGAGGCTGCGCGCACGCTCGAATACCTTGGCATTCAGCGCGGGGTCTACGAGGACTGCGGGGTGGCAGGCCTGTGGCGCATCGCGCGCAGGCTGGAAGAAATCAACGCCCACGACGCCGTCATCGTCGCGGCGGGCCTCGACGCGGCGCTGGCAAGCGTCCTTGGCGGCCTCACGCCCAAGCCCGTCTTTGCCGTGCCCACCTCCGTCGGCTACGGCATGGCCAGGGAAGGCATGACGGCACTCTCGAGCATGCTCGCCTCCTGTGCGCCCGGCGTCGGCGTCTTCAACATCGACAACGGCTACGGCGCCGCCTGCGCGGCCGCCCGCGTCGTCAACCTCCTGCAGCAGGCCTAAGGATCCTTTGCGCCGCCAGCAGAGCAGGAAAAGAGGAAAGCTCCATGCCGGAACACGAGCACGAACACGATCTCGGGCACGAACATGATCCCGGGCATGAACATGATCACGGGCACGAGCACGAACATTGCCGCGGACACGAACACGGCGATGGCCGCTGGCATGGCCACGGGCAGGAGCAGAGCCATGGCGCCCCCCTGCGCGTTCTGACCGTCAGGGCCCTTTCCGGCATTTCCGGCGACATCCTGCTGGCTGGCCTCGCCCGCATGCTCGAGCTGGACAGCGCGGCCGTCAACGCGCGCGCCAGGCTCGTCATGCCGGAGCTCGACGGCGCCGTCTGCCTCCATCCCCACAGCGTCAACGCCATCGCCGGCTGGCAGGCCGGCATCAGCCTCCCCCGCCAGCACGCGCACAGGACGCTGGAGGACGTGCTGGCCATCATCGACGCGTGCGGGGCTTCCCCTTCGGCCAAAGCGCTCGCCTCGAAGGTCTTCACCCTGCTCGCCCAGGCCGAGAGCGAGGTGCACGGCCTGCCGAAGGAGGAGGTCCGCTTCCACGAGGTCGGCGCTCTTGACAGCATACTCGACACGGTGCTCAACTGCATGCTGTTCGACGAGCTGAAGCCGGACGTCTTCACCGCAAGCCCCCTGCCGCTGGCCGACGGCGCCATTGCCTGCGCCCACGGCATTCTGCCGAGCCCCGCGCCGGCAGTGCTGCGCCTTCTAGCGGGCATCCCCGTGGCGCCCTTCCAGGGCGAGGGGGAGACCGTCACGCCCACGGGCGCGGCCCTGCTCAAGGGCCTTGGCGCCAGCTTCGGTCCGTGGCCAGCCATGACGGTGGAGCGCTGCGCCATCGCCTACGGCACCCGCATCTTCCCCAACGCCCCCAACGGCGCCATCTTCGCCCTCGGATCGGCGGAGCGCGGCTAGTCCAGGCCCGCCGAACGCCCGTGCATCCGCCACACCCCCCGAAACAGCAGGAGCAAACCATGAAGACCGTCGACTGCAGAGGCCTGTCGCGCCCCCAGCCGCTTGAACTCGCCCGCAAGGCCGTTGCCGAGCTGCCAGGCAAGCTGGAAGTGCTGGTGGACAGCCCCGAGGCCGTGGAGGAGATTGCCCGCCTCCTTGCCGGACAGGGCTACAGCGCCCAGAGCGTGCTGGACGGCGAGCAGGTCTACCACATCCGCGCCGAGCGGCCAGGCTTCGCGCAGGCTGACGGCGGGACGGCCATTCGGGCTGGCCAGCCCGAAGGCCTTGGCCAGCGCCCCCGCACCTTCCTTATCCTGACAAGCGAGACGCTGGGCGAAGAGAACGGCGGCCTCGGGCGCGGCATTTTGGAAAGCTTTCTTGCCACCCTGCCCGGCAGGCGCGGACTCTGGCGCCTGGCCCTGCTCAACGGGGCAGTGAAGCTGGCAGCCGAACCCGGTCCCGCCCTCGGCATGCTGGCGAAGCTAACCGGCACGGGCATAGAGATCCTCGTCCACGATGCCAGCCTTGCCCACTTCGGGCTGGCCCATGCCCTGCAGACAGGACGCTGCACCAGCATGAGCGAGATTGCCGCCAGCGCCGAAGAGGCGGACAAGGTCGTCCGCCTCTAGACCCGCAGCATCCCCGCCACGCCCCATGCGCACCTTCAGGGGATACGCCTCCCGCGCGAGCGCCGGCATCCTGGCCGACGACCCGCAAAGCCCGGCCTGGAGCCGGACGGATCAGCCAGGCGCCCAGGCGCCCGGCGCCAGAGGCGGGATCCTTCTTCTGGGGGGATGCGAGGAGACGCACGCCGCCGGCGCCGCAGGCTGCCCAAGTGCGCTTGACGATGCCGGGAGCGGAGAGGACCTGTCTCCCGAACTGCCGCAGGGCTCACGCCGGGGCCTTTTCACCCGGCTTGGCGAAGCCCTCCTTCCCCGCCTCTCCTTCCGGGCCCTCGCGCTGGCCCTCCTCGTGAACGTGCTGCTGGCGCTGGGCTTTGCCAAGCTGGTCGAAGAAGACCTCCTGCGCCTGCCGAAGCCCGTCTTCTGGATTTCGCTGGCAAGCCCTGCCGGCAAGGCGGCCATGGAAGCGCAACCTGCACCCGGCGGGGCCGGAAGCGCCAGCGCAGGAAGCAGGGATGCCAGATCGCACGCCATCAAGGCAGGCGCCTTTGCCCGCTCTGCCGCGCGGCGCCTTGCCGGGAGGACTTCCGGCGGCCCCCGGGACACGCAGCCCCATCGACCGTGACCGCCCGCCAGCATTTGCCAGACTCGCCGCTTTCGTCCTATTCTTGATGGACGGGGGCGCGCCCCGGCCTGCCCCGACGCCGATCCCAAGGAGGTCTCATGTCCCGCCGCAAGACGCACTTTTCCGCCCTTCTGGCGCAGGGCCTTGCCGCCTTCGCGCTCTGCATGGCGGCTCCCTGCCAGGCCGAAACGCTGGAATATCCCGGCACCCCCCTCAAGCGCTCCTTCGACGGCATCTTCTCCTCGCTCATCCCCGGCGCCCCCTCCTCCAACACGGTCATCGTCAGGGATGGCGCCATACCCGGCCGCGTCTACGGCGGAAGCGCCAAGGGCGAAGACACGGTTTCAGGCAACACGGTCATCTTCCAGAACGGATCGGCGACCCGCGGCGTCTTCGGCGGCTTCAACTCCCCCTCGGAGGCACCGGCCGTGTCCAAGGAACAGGCCGCGGGATCGAGCGATGCAGCCGAGGGACTGGGCTCGGCCGAGGCCAACACCGTGATCCTGCTCTCGGGCACCATTTCCGGCGCCGTGGGCGGCTGGGCCAACGGCTTTGCCCAGCGCAACAGCATCGTCGTCTCCGGCGGCACCCTGACGGGCCTGGTGGCTGGCGGACTGTCCTATGCTCCGGTCACAGGCAACATGGTGACCATCAGCGCCGGCACCGTCAAAGCCAACGCCTGCGGCGGCGTCTCCAAATCCGGCATGGCCTTCCAGAACCGCGTCAGCATAGGCGGCGAGGCCGTTGTCCGCAAAGCCACGGGCGGCGAGGGCATGGGCAACGCCGTTCGCAACGCCGTCTTCATCTGGGGCGGCGCCCTCGAGGGCGACTGCTCCGGCGGCCATTCGGACAAGGGCATGGCCGTGAGCAACGAGGTTGCCTTCCATGCCGGCACGGCGGGGGGCCACGTGGCAGGCGGCATTGCCGAAGAGCTGCTGGCTTCGCGCAATACCGTCGTTCTGGGCTACCCCGTCAGGCCGGCCGCGCTCGAGTGCCAGGGCTTTGTCACCGGCGGCCAGAGCGGCCAGGGCTCTGCCGAGTGGAACTCCGTCGTGATGCACCGCGGCGTCGTTGCCGGCAGCCTGCGCGGCGGAGCCGGCACCCAGCAGGCCACAGACAACATGGCCACCGTGCGCGGAGGCTCGGTGGCCGGCGAAGTGTCGGGCGGCGTTTCCCTGCACAAAGCCTGCGGCAACAGCGTTGCCATCAGCGGCGGCAGCGTTGCCGACGTCGTGGGCGGGCGCATTGCCAGCGACGTTCGGGCGCCCGGCAGCGCGTCGGGGATGCTCGGCGCGGATTCGGGCATCGATGCGCAGGACAAGGCAAGTCCTGAGCAGGAGGCAGCCAGAGCCCAGGAGGACCTGGAGCGGCTCGTGCGCGAAGGGCATCCCGTGCCGGCCGCAAGGAGCCGCGCCAAGCCTAGGGAAAAGGCAAAAGACAAGACCAGAGAGCAGGCTCCGAAGGACTCGAGCCCTGCCATGGCCTGCGACAACACGGTTGCCGTCACCGGAGGCCGCGTTCTTGGCAGCGTGACAGGCGGCATCAGCGACAAGGGCATTGCCACGGGCAACACCGTCCATGTAGCCTCCAAGGCATCCTTTGGCGAGGCCTGCGTCCTGCAGGGCGGCGTCGGCAAGGAAGCCTTCGTGGGCAACTCGCTCGAGGTGGAGGGCCCAGTGAAGGCTGGCTCGGCCAGGGCCTTCGAAATCTGGAGCTTCGCCATGCCGCCTGCGGGCGAACCCTGCCTCCAGCTTGCCGGCAAGGCTGTTCTTGGCGTCAAGGGCAGAACCACCCAGATAGCCATCCTTGGCACCGATCCCGCACGCCCCCTGCCCGAGCGCTTTGTGCTCGTCCGCGCCCAGGCCGGCATCGATCTCGCCGGCGGCCGCCTTCAGGCATCCCAGGAGGGCATAGCGCACGGCACGGAGCTCTTCGACTGCGACTTTGCCGTCGAGGGCGACGAACTCGTGGCTATCGTCAAGAACGTCCGCAAGGCAGGCGGCGCCAAGTAGGCGCCTTGGCCGCAGGCATCGTCCCTGCCGGCCCCGCGCTGCTGGAAGGACTCCCAGGACTTGCTTTTTTTCTGCAATGCACTAGACAGGATCTGCCGGGCTTTGCTGTTTCGCCGGCACTATTTCGGGCTAACACCATAGCAAGGACGGAACACATGCGCAGACTGCTTATCCTTTGCTGCCTCGCCATGTCGCTTTTGGCCTTCGGCTGCGTCCACAACGGCGACTACTACGGCGACGACTACTACGGCGACGGCTACTACGGCGGACCGCCTCCGCGCGGATACCACAGACCGCCTCCGCCTCCGCGCGGATACCACAGGCCGCCCCCGTCGGGAGGCTACCACAGGCCGCCTCCGCCTCCGCGCGGCCCCAGGCCCAGCTATGGCGGACATCCGGGAGGCCCCAGACCCGGCTACAGCGGCGGACATCACCGGCACGGCGGGCATGGCGGAGGACACCACGGACACGGACATGGCGGAAGACACCACCGCTAGCCGAACTGCGGTCCGAACTTGGCATTGCCTTTAACGCATGAACAGCAGAGCGGCCGTCCGGCACTTCCGGGCGGCCGCTCCTGCATTGCGGATCGTCGGCAAGGCGCTTCAGCGCCCCTGCTGGCAGACGGACTTGAGCCAGGCCTCGAGCTCGGCCTGGGAGGGACGGGGCTCAAAGCGAATGCCGGAGAGCCACTGGGCCGCGGGTGCCTCGGGCTCGAGCAGCTCCTGCACCTTGCCGAGCGGGCTCGATCCGGAGGTGCAGAAGACGCCGATGCGCTTGCCGGAGAAGTCGCCTGCCTCGAGGA
>JAEEGL012418958.1_pt1 | contig 16861 bp, 17 predicted proteins | sample 9134231 | NCBI WGS metagenome assembly JAEEGL01 (sample SAMN16246548, study PRJNA631951) | gut metagenome | biome: gut microbiome; feature: rumen; material: fiber-attached | host: Bos | place: Iran: Karaj | collected 2018-10
AGTTCCGGATAAAATGCTTTCTTTGCCAGCTGGAGCATAACGGAGCTGTCTTTCCCGATGGAATAGAGCATGACCGGGTTTTCGCATTCGGCAACAACCTCGCGCATGATATATATCGCTTCCGCTTCCAGTCGGTCCAAGTGTGTCATGCTAAACCTCTTTTCTTGTTTTGCAATCTGACTTAATCTAAAGAATATCGCAGATAGTGTCCCGAATGCTGATTAATCTTTCGTAAAACAATTAATTTGTCGTCTGCGCCTGATATCTTGTTGTTGGATTTCATAGTTTTTTCATATTTGCTTGCTAAGATTAGTTCATAGAACTTTGAAAGAAGGGCGGTACTTTTAAAATGAAAGCGAGAGTCAATTTTGCACATCCGCTTACCGTGACAGATTTTCATGTGATCGTGAAATACATGAAAGAGAATCATGCTGATATCGAACGTTCCTTTTATCCTCAGGTTCTTCTTTCCGGCGCTGTCTCTTTATTCCTGTCTCCTTTTCGGATCCTTGAAAGGCTGTTATATGGCAGAAAGGTAGCTTGCTGCACAGTGAAGCGTCCGCTGTTTATTCTTGGCCATTGGCGAAGCGGAACAACCTTGCTGCAGCAGATGCTGGCGCAGGACTCGCAGTTTGGGTTCATCAATCCGCTCATGAATTTTACATTCAGCTTTTATCATCTGTTGGGTTGGGCCTTTGAAAAAGTGATCTCGGATCATTTAGAAGACGGGCGCCCCATGGATAACATGGAATACGCTATGAATTTGCCGTTGGAGGAATACATTGTATTCAGCACCATTGAGGAGAACAGTGTTTATCCCCTGAATTTTTTTCCGCAGGCTTTCCTGAAGTATAATGAGAACGCTTTTATAGACAAGATGTCGGCGGAACGCAGAAAAAGATGGTGCAGGAAATATGACTATTTATTGAAGAAAACCACATTTCTGAACGATAATAAGGCGCTGCTTTTAAAGAGTCCCGATAATACGGCGCGCCTTGCTGCATTGCTTCGGATGTATCCGGATGCAAAGTTTGTAAATATCTATCGGAATCCATATGACGTCATTCGTTCAACGATACATTTGTATGAGAAGATTATGGCTAACTGGGCGTTGGAGAAGCTGCCTTCCCGCGACACGATGGAGGACTGGATCATTGAAACATTCCGGAATATGTATCTGGCATACTTTGAAGAGATGAAGGAATGTGGATCGGATAACCTATATGAAATATGCTTTGAGGAATTCGAAAAGGACCCGTTGCCGATCATGGAAGCGTTATATCAAACCCTTGACTTAGGTGGATATGACCAAGCAAAAGATGCGATTGCGAAATACTGGAATGACCGGGCGGATTACAAGAAGAACAGCTTTGATTTATCCGAAACGTTGATTCTCAAAGTGAATTCACGTCTGGGCTTTTATTTCGAGCACTATGGCTATACAATGCGCTAAAACAAATAAGTGCGGACAGGCTCAGTAGTTATGCGAAAGAGTGATATCGGACAATTGTCAGAGCCCGATAGGAGTCAAGAGTTTCTTTACAAATAAGAAGTATTCTATTGCATAACAAGGACGGCATCAGCCGTCCTTTGTTTGTTCTGTTCAGTTTTACTTCTCCAGCGTCTTCATCGTCGGGAACAGCAGCACATCGCGGATGGCTGCCGAATCGGTCAGCAGCATGCACATGCGGTCGATGCCGAAGCCGATGCCGCCTGTCGGGGGCATGCCGTATTCCAATGCCATCAGGAAATCTTCGTCTGTGGTGTTGGCTTCCTCGTCGCCCTGGGCGAGCGCGGCCTCCTGCGCCTTGAAACGTTCGCGCTGGTCAATCGGATCGTTCAGCTCGGAATAGGCGTTTGCCATCTCCCAGCCGTTCATGAAGAACTCGAAGCGTTCCACATAGTCCGGGTTGCCGGGCTTCTTTTTCGTCAGCGGGGAAATCTCAATCGGGTGATCCATCACGAATGTCGGCTGCAGCAGATGCTCTTCCACATATTCCTCAAAGAACAGATTGAGAATGTCGCCCTTCGTGTGGCGCTTTTCATACTCCACGTGGTGCTCGTCGGCGGCTTTGCGCGCTTCTTCGAGCGTATGAATTTCGTTCCAGTCCACGCCGGCGTATTCTTTGACAGCGTCCACCATGGTGATGCGCTTGAAGGGCTTGCCGAGGTCCATTTCAATGCCGTTGTAAACAATCGTCGTGGTGCCGAGCACGGTCTGCGCCAGATGGCGGTAGAGGTTCTCGGTCAGGTCCATCATACCGTTGTAGTCGGTATAGGCCTGATACAACTCCATCAGTGTGAATTCCGGGTTGTGGCGGGTGTCAAGACCCTCGTTGCGGAACACGCGGCCGATTTCATAGACGCGCTCCAGACCGCCAACGATCAGACGCTTGAGATAGAGCTCAAGCGAGATGCGCAGCTTGAGGTCTTCCCCCAGCGCGTTGAAGTGCGTTTCAAACGGACGTGCCGCGGCGCCGCCCGCGTTGGACACGAGCATCGGGGTCTCCACTTCGATAAAGCCCTGCGCGTCGAGATAGCGGCGGATCTCCGCAATGATGCGCGAACGCTTGAAGAACGTGTCGCGCACGTCTTCATTCATAATCAGATCCACGTAGCGGCGGCGATAGCGCGTGTCGGTGTCGGTCAGACCGTGGAACTTTTCGGGCAGGGGAAGCAGGGATTTGGACAGCAGACGGATGTGCTGCGCGTGCACGGAGATTTCGCCGGTCTTCGTTTTGAACACAAAGCCCTTGATCTCGATGATGTCGCCGATATCCCACTGCTTTTTGAACGCCTGATAATTCTCGGCGCCCACGTCGTTGACGGAGACGTAGGACTGGATGCGACCTTCCTTGTCCAGAATGGTCACAAAGCTTGCCTTGCCCATGATCCGGCGCGCCACAATGCGTCCGCACACGGCAACCTCTTTGCCTTCCAGGTCGTCGTAGTTCGCTTTGATCTCGGCGCTCTCGTGGGTCTGCTCGGCGAGTGTAATCTCAAACGGATCGTTGCCCGCGTCCTGCATGGCCTTGAGCTTTTCCAGACGGATCTGCCGCTGTTCATTAATGGCTTCGGGCGTCTGTTCGACCTGCGGTGCGTTGGTTTTTTCTTCAGCCATCGTTATCGTCCCTTTCTCTTACTTGGAAATCTCAATCACTTCATAAATCACAGTGCCTGCCGGCGCTTCCACTTCCACTTTGTCGCCCACTTTGTGACCGATCAATGCCTGCGCAACCGGAGATTCGTCACTCGTCAGATAATCCGAGCCCTTGTCCTTTGCGGTGGAGGTGGAGGAGATGATCTGATATTTATAGATGTCGCCGTACTCCACGTCTTTGATGGTGACCTTGGAGCCCATCTGGATGATATCGGTGCTCAGCGTGTCTTCGTCAATGATCTTTGCATTGGCGAGAATTGCTTCAATTTCGCTGATGCGCGCTTCCAACTTGCCCTGGTCGTTGCGGGCTTCGTCATATTCGCTGTTTTCCGACAAGTCGCCGAAGGAAAGCGCAACCTGGATCTTTTCCTTGATCTCCTGACGACCGACAACCTTCAGATGTTCAAGTTCGTCCTGCAATTCCTTGAGACCTGCTGCTGTAAGCAAAATTTCCTGTGCCATAATGATAATCCTTTCTGGTATTATAAATTTCTATCAATTTGTTATTATATAAAATATTAGGCAAACTGTCAAGTGTTTTCTAGAGGGATTGAGGGGAGAAGTGACACGGAAAACATGTGCGTAACGGAAAACGCCGTTCCGCGTTGGGAAACAATCAGCGGTCAGCAGTTAGCCGTTCGCCTATACTTGAATGATCTTCCCGTTTGGTTTTTATTTTTCATTTAGACCCTAGTCCCTTAATCCCTTAGCCCCTCAGCCCCTTTTTTCTTTAAAATAATTGTAAACTCTATTCACAAATGCAAAACTTTATGATACAATAGCAAAGAACAGGAGGTGACGGTATGTTTGAACGGCTGATCAATATTGAACGCATGGAAACGGCAATTTCGCTGTTCGGCTCATTCGACGAAAATATCAAGCTGATCGAGCAATCGTTCGACGTGCATATCGTCATCCGCGGCGCCGAGCTCAAGATTCAGGGTGACGTGGAGCGTGTGATGCAGGCGGAAAAAGCTGTGCTCTCGCTTTTGCATCTGCTGCAAAAAGGGGAAATGCTCAGCGAACAGAACGTCCGCTATGTCATCGCCATGGTCAAAGAGGGGAGCGCCGACAGTCTGAAGAGCATGGGCAGCGACTGCGTGTGCATCACCGCAAAAGGCAAACCCATCAAAGCCAAGACGCTCGGTCAAAAAAAATACATCGACGCCATCCGCGAAAAAACCATCGTCCTCGGCGTCGGTCCTGCCGGCACCGGCAAAACCTATCTTGCCGTGGCAATGGCGGTCAGCGCGTTCCGCGCCAAGGAAGTGGAACGCATCATTCTGACGCGTCCCGCCGTGGAAGCGGGCGAAAAGCTGGGCTTTCTGCCCGGCGATCTGCAGCAGAAGGTTGACCCCTATCTGCGCCCGCTGTATGACGCGCTGTTCGACATGCTCGGCGCGGAGCAGTTCCAGCGCTATCAGGAGCGCGGCAATATTGAAGTGGCGCCGCTGGCGTATATGCGCGGACGTACGCTCGACGACAGCTTTATCATTCTCGATGAAGCGCAGAACACCACGCCCGAACAGATGAAAATGTTTTTGACGCGTCTGGGCTTCGGCTCAAAGATCGTTGTCACCGGCGATATCACACAGATCGACCTGCCGGACGGCAAACGTTCGGGTCTTGTGGACGTGATTCGCATTTTGAAAAACGTAGAGGACATTGAAACCATCCGCTTTTCGGAAAAGGATGTGGTGCGCCATAAGCTGGTGCAGGACATCATCAAAGCGTATGAGAAATATGAGGAGGGCAAAAAGAAGAAATGAAGGACCATATCAAGGTGATCATCAGCAACGATCAGACGGTCGAAAAACTGCCGCGCGGTCTGCGCATGCTCATCCGCCGCTGCTGCAACGCCGTTCTGGTCAACGAACAGTTCAAGGGCTCGGCGGAAATCAGCGTGACGATTGTGGATGATGAAAAGATCCACGAACTCAACAAAAAATACCGCAACGTGGACCGCTCCACCGACGTGCTCTCGTTCCCGCTCGGCGCAGAGGGAAAGTACGATATCAACAACGATACCGGCGCCCAGATGCTCGGCGACATCGTCATCTCCATTGAACACGCAAAGAAACAGGCGGAACTGTACGGTCACAGCTTCGACCGCGAAATTGCCTTTTTGACCGTGCATTCCATGCTGCATCTGCTCGGTTATGACCACGAGGCGGGCGGTCTGGAGCTTGTGCGGATGCGCGAGCGCGAAGAAGCGGTGCTGACGCAGCTCGGACTTGAGCGCAGCGGCAGTTATTATACCGTGGAAGAATAAGCCTATGAAAGAACAATACAAAAAGCTTTTTAAAGGCTTCGGCTATGCCTTTGCCGGCATCTGGAACACGATGCGCACCGAGCGCAATTTCCGCATCCATCTGACCTGCATCGGCTACATGCTCGGCTTTTTGCTGCTGACCGACTGGTTCGTGCTCTCGCGTACCGACTGGGCGGTGCTGCTGTTGGCGTGCGCGCTGGTGCTGAGTATGGAAATTGTGAACACCGCGCTGGAAAGCGTGGTCGATCTTGCCACGCAGGAACGCCATCCGCTCGCCAAAAAGGCGAAGGATGCGGCGGCGGGCGCGGTGCTGGTTTGCGCAATCTTTGCGGTGCTGGTCGGGCTTTGCCTTCTGCTGCAGCCGGAAGCGTTCCGGCAGATGTTCGCGTATTTCAAAACGCATTTGTGGGCGTTTTTCCTGTTCGTTTTCAGTATTGTTCCGGCGAGCGCGTTCATTTTCTTCGGCGGCAGAAAGAAAGACGACAATACCCGAAAATAACCGTTATGCCGATCCGTGATCGGCATTTTTGCTTTACAGGGCAACAAAAAAACCGGTCAAAAGACCGGAGAAAAACGAAGCACAACGGCGTTACTTTTTGCGCTGAACCTTTCGTTTGTTGCCGTGCGCGTCCACGATATAGGTGTTTTCAAGCTGACCGACAAGGCTTTCCCGAAACGAGGCGATATACAACTCGCGCAGCATTTTCTGTTCGATGCGTTCCTCGTCAGTCAGTCCGGCGGGCGTCTTGGATTTCCTTGCCAGCTCATTGATCCGCGCAATCTGTTCTTGTGTCACCATCAGCCCTGTGCCTCCCATTGCTTCCAGATTTCCGGCTGCACGCCGAGCGTCGCCTGTTTGCCGTTGCGCACAATCGGCGTTTTAAACCAGCTCTGGTTTTCCAGCAGCTTTTCTTCCTTGGCTTCTTCGCCTGCGAGATAGGCGATCACCGCAGCCTCGCCCTGCTTTGCTTTGTCGCTCACCAGGTCTTCACATTTGCATTTGAGCGCGGTTTTGACGGAACGCAGCTCGCCTTTGCTCATGCCGAATTTCTGCAGGTCGATAAACTGAACCTTGATTCTGCGCTCTTTGAAATAGCGCTGTGCCTTCTTGGTGTCAAAGCACTTGGCAGTGCCGTATATCTGGATATTCATAGATACACCTTTTCCTTTGATTGATCGACTCACTATATCACATTTTTGCCGTTTCGTCAAGCGCGGCAACGTCCGAAAGGAGCGCTTTTCATGACAAGACCCTGTTGTATCATCGGTGCCGGTCCCATCCGCAGGCTGAACGTACCCGCCGACGCGTTCATCATCTGTGCCGACGGCGGACTTGCCGCGGCCGCCAATTTCAATCTCACGCCCGATCTGATCGTCGGGGATTTTGATTCGCTCGGCATTGTGCCGAAGGGTGAAAACGTTATTGTTTATCCGGTGGAAAAAGATGTGACCGATTCGTTTATTGCGATTGAGGAGGGGCTCAAGCGCGGGTTCGACCGCTTTGTGCTGTTTGGCTGTCTCGGCGGCAGGTTCGACCACACGCTTGCCAATATCCAGCATCTGCAGTATCTGGCGGAGCACGGCGCGCAGGGGATGCTGGTCGGCGATAGAGAAACCCTCACCGTAATCAAAAACGCGGCAGTCCGTTTTGACGCCAGACGGACGGGCGGTGTGTCGGTCTTTTCGCTGTCGGAAAAAAGCGAAGGGGTTACGATTGAAGGCTTGTATTATGAAGCGCGTGATATCACGCTGACAAACGGGTTTCCCCTTGGCGTAAGCAATCACTTTGCGGGGCGGCGTGCCAGCGTATCCGTTGAAAACGGTGTGCTGCTGATCGTGACCGAAGAGCGCTGACGCCCGAAGGAAAGCATTGAAAAACCGGACAAGGTATGTTATAATGCAAACGACAAAACCAGAAACACACACGGCGGATTGCTCTCTTGCACATCTGCCGTCGATAAGGGGAACATATGGCAATTTATCAATGTAAAATCTGCGGCGGCACACTGAATGTGCCGGAAGGCAGCAATGTCGGCGTCTGCGACTATTGCGGCACCAAACAGACCGTTGGCGACGCGCCGGATCCGGGTGCGCCGCAGCCCGCGGCAGTGCGCAGCGACAAGCAGACGCCGCAGGAGCCCTCCCAGCTGCAGCAGACACAGCAGACACAGCAGACACAGACGCCGCCGGCATCCGATGCTGCGGTTCAAAGGACGGCGCTGCTTGAACGGCAAAAAGCAGAAAAGAAGCGTCGCCGCCGCAAACGGCATAAGATCGAAGCGCTGGTGCTCCTGATCCTTCTGGCGCTCGGCACCCTGACCGTGACGGTTATCGTACCTGCGGTCAGCTATCATCGTGCGTTGCAGCAGATCGACAACGGGGACTATGCGGCGGCATATCGTACGCTGCAGCTGCTGCGCACCTATAAAGACAGCGAAGAAAAAAGGCAGGAAATTCGTCTGCAGGCGCAGAAGCAGGCGATTGCGCAGTGCGGCGTCAAGGATGAAGTGACCTTCGGCAGCTATGAACAGGACAACAAGGCAGCCGACGGCAAAGAGGATATTTTCTGGATCGTTTTGGATAAGACCGACGATCGTGCGCTGCTTGTGAGCAAATACGCGCTCGATTTTCAGCCCTACGCCAAAGACGGCGGCATCACCTGGCAAAGCAGCAGTCTGCGCGCCTGGCTCAACGACGACTTTTTCCATGCGGCTTTTTCCAAGGAAGAGCGTGCCTGTATCGCCAAAACGCAGGTGCTGCCGGATAAGAATCCTGCGTTCGGCGCGGATCCGGGGGAAGCAACCAAAGACCGTCTGTTTGTGTTAAGCCGCACCGAAGTGCGCACGTTCTTCTCGCTGGCGGAGTCTGCCTATTGCAAAGCGACGGCGTGGGCGTCTTCCCGTGATACCTCCGACTACCGGCTGAGCAGCAAATGGTGGACCCGGACGCCGGGCAGCGCCGCGGACCGTGTGATGGCAATCGGTGCGCTGACCAGCATTGTCGGCGAACCCGTGGAGGATACGGGAACAGCTGTACGACCGGCGATGTGGGTCTTGTTTAATGGCTAAGAACATGTGACTGTCAGCAGATGCCGGAGAAAGAGCGGCAACTGCAAGTTTATTTCAACCGTAGGGCGGCCATCGGTCGCCCGTTTTGCTGTTCGGCTGATCTGCCGATTGTCCCGAATTCCTAAAAATTTTCCAAACCTATTGAGATTCTGATTGTTTTGGGCTATAATATAATATCCATACTTATAATGCAATACTATGATCTTTCGATTCAAGATTTCATAAAAGGAGAACGCTTATGCTTTTTTCACAGGATATCGGCATCGACCTCGGCACAGCAAACACCCTTGTGTTTGTGAAGGGGAAGGGGATTGTCATCCGTGAACCGTCTGTGGTTGCCGTCTATGTCGGGCAGAAGCCCGCACGCGTGGTAGCTGTGGGGACCCAGGCAAAGGAAATGATCGGTCGCACGCCCGGCTCCATCACCGCCCTGCGTCCGCTGCGGGACGGTGTAATTGCCGATTTCGATATCACAACGGAGATGCTTAAAAAATTCATGCAGAAGGCGATGGGCGGCAGCTTCTTTGCCAAAGCCCGTGTGGTCATCTGCATCCCGTCCGGCGTTACCGAAGTGGAACGCCGCAACGTGCACGACGTTGCCATCGAAGCCGGCGCACTCTACGTCAGTTTGATTGAAGAACCCATGGCGGCTGCCATCGGCGCAGGTCTGCCGGTGAGCGAAGCCATCGGCTCCATGGTGCTCGATATCGGCGGCGGCACTGCGGAGGTCGCGGTGATTTCGCTCGGCGATATCGTCTGTTCCCGTTCGGTGCGGGCGGCCGGCGACAGCTTTGATAATGCCATCGTTCAGTTTGTCAAGAAAAAGTATAATCTGCTGATCGGCGAACGGACGGCAGAGGATATCAAAATCAAGATCGGCTCCGCCTGCGAATACGAGGGCGAAGGAAAAATGGAAGTCAAGGGCCGCAACCTGGTGGACGGTCTGCCGATGCACATTACCGTCACGAGCGAAGAGATCCGGGAAGCGCTCTCGGATCCGGTCAATCAGATTCTGGAAGCGGTAAAGGCGACGCTGGAAAAAACGCCGCCCGAGCTCTCCGCCGACATTATGGACCACGGCATTATGCTCACCGGCGGCGGCGCACTTCTGCGCGGACTGGACAAGCTGATTGCCGACGAAACAGGGATGCCTGTCAACATCGCCGATAATCCGCTTGATTGTGTGGCGGACGGCACGGGCATCTATCTGGAATCCGAAATGCTCAAGCTGATCGGCAAACGCGTCTGACGGCGCGGAAAGGGATCGGAAAACTATGCGACAGTTTTTAAAAAGTACTCCCGTCAAAGTTTTTGCAGTCATCCTGGCTGCGCTGCTGTTCGGCGCGGTGTTTGCTTCTGTTTCTCAAAACGATACGTCTCCCGTGACCAAGGTGGTGTCGGTTGTTTTCACGCCGCTGCAGAAGGCAACCTCTTTTCTGAGTGAAAAGCTGCATGCGTTCGGTGCGTCGTTCGCGTCTGCCAACACCTACCGCACGGAGAACGAGGCGCTGCGCCAGCAGGTGGCGGAATATCAGGCAAAGCTTGTGGACTATGACGAGATCAAACATAAGATCACATCGTACGAGGAGATGCTCGGCGTCAAGGCTGCCAACCGCGACTATGTGCTGGAGCCGGCAAACATTATCGGTTCCGACGCGGCAGACCAGTTCACGTCTTTGATGATTGACAAAGGCAGCAACGACGACGTTTCCGTGAACGATCCGGTCATTTGCGGCGGCTATCTCGTCGGTATTGTGAAAAAAGTGAACCCGACCTACAGTGTGGTGCTTTCGCTGCTCAATCCGCAGATCAACGTCAGCGCGATTGAAAGCAAGACACGCGAGACCGCCTATGTGACGACCGACAGCGAACAGAGCAAAAACGGCGCTTGCATCATGGCGGGTCTGGAGCGTACCACGCTGATTGCCCCGGGCGGCATCATCATCACGTCCGGCATCGGCGGAATCTACCCGAAGGGGCTGATCATCGGCACCGTCACCCAGGTGGTTGAAAGTGAATATGATCTGACCAGCTATGCGGTTGTGGAGCCCGGCGTGGATCTGCGCGGCTTGGAAGACGTGTTTGTAATCACGGATTTCTACGGTCAGGGGATTGAATAAACGAACGGAGAATAACATGCGTACATTCGACAAACAAAAGCTGCTCCAACGGGGAATCTTCGGATTGCTCGTGGTTTTGTGTGCCCTTTTGCAGCACACAAAGGGCGCTTTTTTCCATATCGGCGCCATTCATGCATGGCTGCTGGTACCGGTGGTCGTCTGTATTGCCATGCATGAAAAACGTTTGCCGGCAAGCTTGTTCGGTGCGCTGGCAGGCGTGCTTTGGGACTGCGCTTCGGTTGGCGCGGACGGCTGGTATGCCGTCTGGCTGTTTGTGCTGGGCTTTGGCTGCAGCACACTCGTGGCGCTGTGGGTGCGCAACAATCTGCGCGCGGCGCTGCTGCTTTGCGGCGCGGCGCTGCTTTGCACGGCATGCTTTCAATGGCTCTGCTTTGTGCTGCTGCCCGGTCAACCGGGCGCGGTGCACGTGCTGTTTTCGTTTACGCTGCCGAGCGCACTGTTTACCTGGGTGTTTGCTTTGCCGCTTTATTGGCTGGTGCACAGCGTGCATCAAAATTGTGTACGGCGGCAAAACGCCTGAAAGAATCATACTATGAAAGAAAGGATGGATCTTCGTTGAGACGCAAGGGCAATCAACGCAGAGGACGTGCGATCACGCTCATTTTCGCAGCGCTGCTGCTGATCTTTCTGGGTCGTATGTTCTATATTCAGGCGGTGCAAAGCCGGGAAGCGAAGCAGACGGCGGTGTCAACCGTCACCGTGCCTGTGGAAGCGATGCGCGGCGAGATCCGCGACCGCAACGGCGAACTGCTGGTGGCAAACAAGCAGGTTCGCACGGTCATCATCGACTTTCAACGCTTCCCCTCCGGCAAACAGCCGCAGGAGCGCAACCAGATCCTGCTCTCTTTGCTCAAGCTCTTCCGCGCCCACAAGGCGGAATGGAAGGATAACCTGCCCATCCGGGTCACACAAAGCGGCACGCTGCGCTTTATCGGCGGCAAAGAGAACGAAGTGAGCTATCTCAAATCCAAGGCATTTCTGCATCTGAACCCATATGCAACCGTCAACAACTGCTTCGACGCCATGGTCAGCCGCTATGAACTGGCGGATTTTGATCTCGCCGATGCGCGCGACATTGCGTCGGTCTATTACTCCATGCACAAAGACGGGTTCAACGCTACCACCAGCTACACCTTTGCCGAAGACGTCAGCGAGGAACTGGTCGCTTCCCTCAAGGAGCGCTCCGATCAGTATCCGGGCGTAGACGTACGTATTGACGCCCAGCGCGATTATATCGACGGCACCATCGCGCCGCATATTCTCGGCATTGTGGGCGCCATCAGCCAGGAGGAGTATGAGAGCAAAAAAGAGGAAGGCTACAGCCGCGACGACGTGATCGGCAAGAACGGCATCGAATATACCATGGAATCCTATCTGCGCGGCACACCGGGCGAAAAAATGATTACCACCGATGCCGAGGGACATACCACGGAAACCTATACCGTGCCGCCGCAGCAGGGGAACACGGTTGTGCTGACGATCGACACCGGACTGCAGAAGGTGGCGCAGGATGCGCTGCGTGATCTGATTCTCGAACAGCAGATGGCGCGCAACGTGACCTCGGGCGCGGTGGTTGTGATGGACACGCGCACCAACGACGTGCTCGCGTCGGCGTCCTATCCGACCTTTGATCTGCGGACCTATCAGAAGCAGGCGGGCAAGCTGACCGCCGACCCCGCAAAGCCGCTTTGGAACCGTGCGCTGCGCAGTACCTATGCGCCCGGCTCAACCATCAAGCCCTGTGTGGCAATGGCGGGTCTGGAAGAGGGCGTGATCACGAAGGATACCTACATCACCTGTTACGGCAAATACCGCTATTTCTCCGACTATCAGCCGGGCTGCACCGGCATTCACGGCGGACTGAACGTGGTGTATGCGCTGTTCCACAGCTGCAATATTTTCTTCTACGAAACCTCGCGTCTGGTCGGTATCGAAAAGCTGAACCGCTATTTTACCATGTTCGGTCTGGGCGAAAAGACCGGCGTGGAGCTGAGCGAGGCGGAAGGCACTGTAGACTCCTATCTGCACCGCACCACCCTGGGCGAAATCTGGACACCGGGTCTCACGATTCAGGCGGGCATCGGTCATGGCGACAACGCCTTCACGCCGATTCAGCTTTGCTCCTATGTTTCCACAATTGCCAACAAAGGCATTCGCCGCAAAGCGCATCTGGTCAAGTCCGTGCTTTCGAGCGATTTCAGCAAAACGATCTATCAATCGAAGCAGGAGATTCTCTCGCAGGCGAATTTCAAAGCCGAAAACTGGGACCTTGTCTGGCGCGGCATGCTGCTGGTGGGTACCAAGAGCTATGCCGATTTTTCCGACGTACCGGTCCATGTGGCTGCAAAGACCGGTACGACCACGGTTGTCAAACGTATCAACGGCTACAAGGTTGACACCTACAACGGTCTCATTATGACGTTCGCGCCGTATGAGGACCCGGAAATCTGTGTGGCGGTTGTGATTGAAGGCGCCGGCTCCGGCGGTTCCACCGCACCCGTGGCGTCCAGGATCATGGAATATTATTTTTCCACCAAGACCACACCGCAGGAAGCGCCGGAAGAGGGTACGTTGCTGCGCTGAGCAGAGCAAAGAAAAGGAGAGACGGAGTATGGCAAGGAGAATTGTGATCGCGTCCGGCAAAGGCGGCGTCGGCAAAACTACGGTGACCGTGTCGCTCGGCAAAGCGCTGGCAAGCATGCAGAAAAAGGTGCTGCTCATCGATTTCGACAATCTGCGCAGCATCGATCTCATGCTCGGCGCGGCACAGGACGTGGTGTTTGACTGGGGCGACGCGGCAAAGGGACGCTGCGAAGCCGCAGATGCGCTCCTGCAGGCAGGCGGCGTTTCCTTCATGGCTTGTCCGCCGACCTACGACGGCATCACCGGCGAAGACGTCAAACGGCTGGTGCGTGCCCTGGAGGACGATTATGACTATCTGCTGTTTGACGCGCCGGCTGGGATCGGCACCGGGCTCAGCCTTGCCTGTGCCGCTGCACAGAAGGGGCTGGTTGTTGCAACGCCCGACCTTGTGTGTGTGCGCGCCGCGGGCCGTGCCGCACAGCAGATGGAAACGCTTGGCGTGCGTAGCAGCCGGCTGGTCATCAACCGCGCCGTCTACCGCGATATCCGCCATAAGAAGCTGCTGAACATCGACGACGTGATCGATGAAACCGGTGTGCAGCTGATTGCAATCATTCCCGAAGACAAGAAGCTGCGTCGCGCCGGCATGAGCGGCAGGCTGTTCGGTCCGCGCGATCTATCCTATGAACCGTTCCGCCGGCTTGCCCAACGGCTGCAGGGAAAGCACGTGCCGCTGTGGTTTGTTTAAGTCGTTTCCTAATGATTTCAAAAATGTGACATAAATTTGTTCTTTTTTCTCAAAATGCTTGCCAAAGAGGAGATTATTTGTTATAATAAGACAAGCAGATTCGACCCTTCAACGGAACGAAAAGGAGATGACAGAGGAATGAACATCGCACTGATCGCACACGACGCAAAAAAAGAACTCATGACCCAGTTTTGTATTGCCTACTGCGGCACGCTCAGTGAGCATAATCTGTGTGCCACCGGCACCACAGGCAAACTTGTCAGCGACGCAACAGGGTTGCAGATCACGCAGTTTATGGCCGGTACACAGGGCGGTGAAGAACAGATTGCGGCACGCATTGCCTGCAACGAAATCGACCTGCTTTTGATGTTCCGTGATCCTTTGAATCCAAAGCCGAACGAGCCGAACGAGGCAAATTTGCTGCGCCTTTGCGACGTCCATTCCGTGCCGGTTGCAACCAACATTGCAACGGCGGAGGCGTTGATCCATGCGCTTGAGCGCGGAGATCTCGACTGGCGCGATATCATGTATCCGAAAGACTGATTCTTTCTATACGCACAAAGGCAACGACTGAAAAGAGTACCCGGCATCCGCGCCCAGAGAGGGAGGCACCACGCTGCAAGCTTCCTGCGTCAGGAGAAGGCGAAGACATTCACGAGCCGGCCGAAGGGCCCGTTCGCCGCGTTAAGGCAAGGAGTGGGACCGCATTGCGGTTCAATCAGGGTGGTACCGTGGAGCGCTGCTTCATCCCTGGGGCAATTGTGCCCGCAGGATGAAGGGCGCTTTTCTAATTGTGAATTAAGAATTATGAATGATGAATTATCAACCGGAGGTTTATCATGGCTCTCATTACAAAATCCATCAAAGGCACACAAGATGTGCTGCCGGGCGACAGCCATAAGATTCAGTTTCTGGAATCCTCGGCGAAAGAGATCGCCGCGAATTTCGGCTTTCGCGAAATCCGCACCCCGGTGTTTGAGCATACCGAGCTGTTTCAGCGCGGCGTGGGCGACACCACGGACGTGGTGCAAAAAGAGATGTATACCTTTCTCGACAAGGGCGGACGCTCCATTACGCTGCGTCCCGAAGGTACAGCGGGTGCGGTGCGTTCGTTTTTGGAGCACGGGCTGTATAACGAACCGATGCCGCAGAAGCTTTGCTACGTGACAAGCTGCTACCGCTATGAAAAACCGCAGGCAGGGCGATTGAGAGAATTCCACCAGTTCGGTGTGGAGTGCCTCGGCACCGCCTCGCCGGCAGCGGACGCAGAGGTCATTGCAATTGCCAACGAGCTGTTTTCGTTCCTTGGCGTGCGCGGGCTGGAGCTGCAGATCAACTCCATCGGCTGCAAGGAATGCCGCAAGGAATACCACAAGGCGCTGCACGATTATTTTTACGGTCACAAGGACGAGCTGTGCGGCACCTGTCAGGAACGGCTCGACCGCAATCCGATGCGCATTCTCGACTGTAAAAGCCCGGTGTGTTCCGCCATTGCGAAAGACGCTCCGAAGGTGCTCGACTATCTGTGCGACGACTGCCGCGCGCACTTTGATCAGGTGCAATCGTTCCTCAAAACGATGAACATTCCGTTCACGGTCAATCCGACGATCGTGCGCGGTCTCGACTATTACACGCGCACCGTGTTTGAATTCGTGTCCACCGAAATCGGTGCGCAGGGCACGGTCTGCGGCGGCGGACGGTATGATGGACTGGTGGAAGAAATCGGCGGTCCGCACACGCCGGCGCTCGGCTTCGGCTTGGGGCTGGAGCGGCTGCAGCTGCTGATGGAAGCGCAGGGTTTGCCGTTCCCGGAACCGGAACGCTGCAATCTTTATGTGGCGTCGATGGGCGATCGCGCACTGCAGCGTGCGGCGCAAATCGTCTCTTCGCTGCGGCAGGAGGGCGTGTACGCTGAATTTGACGTGGTCGGACGCAGTGTGAAAGCACAGATGAAATACGCCAATAAGATCGGCGCAAAGTTTACGATGGTGCTTGGCGACAGTGAACTCGACGGCGGCAAGGCGATGCTCAAAAACATGGAGACGGGCGAACAAAGCGAAATGTCGCTCGATACGTTTGAAGGCGATTTCATGCGTCTTTCCATCAGCGAAAGTCTGAAAGAAATTGAGGCGCTCGGTGTGGATACCGATATTGATATAAATGCGATCATGAACACAAATCTATTTTAAGAGGTGCAAACAATGGATACAATGACAGGACTCAAACGGACCGATTACTGCGGCACGCTCGCCGCAAAAGACATTGACCGCGACGTTGTTGTCTGCGGCTGGGTACAGCGGCAACGCAACCTCGGCGCGCTGATCTTCGTGGATCTGCGCGACCGCACGGGCATCGTACAGCTGGCGTTTGACGACAGCACGGACAAAGCCGTGTTCGATAAGGCGTTCACCGTCCGCAGCGAATACGTGCTGATGGCACACGGCAAGGTGCGCGAGCGCTCCAGCAAAAACATGGACATCCCCACCGGCGAAATTGAAGTTGCCGTGGACGATCTGCGCATCCTCGGCGCAAGCGAAACGCCGCCGTTCGAAATCATCGAAAACTGCCCGACGAGCGAGCTGACCAGACTCAAATACCGCTATCTGGACCTGCGCCGTCCGGACCTGCAAAAGAATATTCTGCTGCGCCACAAGATCACAAAGGTGACGCGCGACTATTTTGATGAAAACGGCTTCATCGAGATTGAAACACCGATGCTGATCAAATCCACGCCCGAAGGCGCCCGCGACTTCCTGGTGCCCTCGCGGATTCATAAGGGCAGCTTCTATGCGCTGCCGCAGTCGCCGCAGCTTTACAAGCAGCTGTCGATGGTTGCCGGGTTCGACCGCTATATGCAGATTGCCCGCTGCTTCCGCGACGAGGACCTTC
>JAEEGL016921769.1_pt1 | contig 16861 bp, 14 predicted proteins | sample 9134231 | NCBI WGS metagenome assembly JAEEGL01 (sample SAMN16246548, study PRJNA631951) | gut metagenome | biome: gut microbiome; feature: rumen; material: fiber-attached | host: Bos | place: Iran: Karaj | collected 2018-10
GGAAACGCGGGGACAGTCCCTGTTTCATTAAGTATATGATCTAGGAATAATCAATAGTTTGTCAATGCCAAGGCAGGCAAGAGAATCATCAGGAACTGGCATCTATCACGTGATGATGCGTGGTATCAATCACCAGAACATTTTTGAGGAGCAGGAGGACTACTACAGGTTTCTCAACACCTTGGACATGATGGCTCAGTCGTATGAGTCCGATGGCACTCTTTCGGGAAGGAACTATATTCTATATGCTTATTGTTTGATGTCAAATCATATCCATCTGCTCGTTCGTGAACGTGAGGATAAAATTGGTATGGCAATAAAAAGGATAGCTTCCTCCTATGTATACTATTATAATCATAAGTATTTAAGAGATGGCCATCTGTTCCGCGAGCGCTTTAAAAGTGAACCTGTTGACGATATGGCTTATTTTGTGACGCTATTGAGGTATATACACCAAAACCCAGTGAAGACAGGAATGGTGAAAGAGGTGAAGGATTACGAGTTCAGTAGTTGGCATGAATACATAGATAAAAACAGTACTCTGTTTCCTTTATGTGACACTCGTACTGTCTTGAACCGGATATCATATGATGAACTGAATGACCTTGTGAATGAACCATTGCCTGATGACGTGTCTTGTCTTGACATAGAAGATGCTTCGAAAGGTCGTCCTTCGGATGATCAAGTAATGCTGCTGATAAGAGAGATGACAGGTGCAACGAATAGTAGCGCATTTCAGCAATTGCCTGATGAAATAAAAAGGTCTGTATTGATTGAATTGAAGGGTAGAAGGGCTTCATTGCGCCAATTGGAGAGATTGACGGGAATTGGGAAAAGCATGATATACCGCATGTGATGAAATAGGTAGCCGCCCCTGTGTTTCCGTCCCTGTGTATCCCTGTTTCCCAAAATAAAAACAAATAATAACTAATATGAGTAATCCAGAGAGAACGCTAACAAAAAACAAAGTTTCCACGTTTATTATTCGTATTGACTTGGATAAGTCTAGTGTGTTAGATTATAATGAGATTAGTGATGCCATCGGGCAGTTATTTCCCAATAGGCAGACTCAGATTTTACCGCACTTCAATGTCAATTTGGATAATGGGTCTATTGAAAAGGTTGAAACAAAAAAATTCTTGTACCTTATTCAACCAAATGTAAAATTGGAGATTTCGCCAGTTGATAAGGCAATAATCTTCTCTTCATCTTACTATACAACGAATGATTTATATAAAGTGCGACTAAGACAAATAGTAGATGTCTTTTCTGCTAGGACAGGGGGCGGATTAAAGGCCGGAAGGATTGGGATGAGATTCATAAATACTTTCCCTTCAAATAAAGATGGCAATCTACCTACTGTATTAAATGCCCCTGAGACAAAGTTTTTGAAAGACTCTTTAGCTAAGAAAAGTGACCTTTCTCGCCTGATCATTGTCGACGAATATCTTAAGGATGATTATCGTATTAGAGTACAGTATGGCGTTCCGAATAAATTTTATCCCAATAAGATAAGTAGCCAAGACATGATTCTTGATATTGATGTGTATTCGGAAGGGCTTCAGCCAATAGAAAACTGGTGTGATATTATTTCTAATTATAATCATGCTGCTTATGAAACCTTTATGGGATATGTCCGTGGTGATATTATAGACTCTTTAAGATAATGGATGAATCCGGAACCGTTGTATTGCAGGATTTAGAACCCGCTTACAAAGAACCTGAGATTGAGGTACAAACTGACATCACATTTAATGTAGATTATTATAAGAGTCATTTTGTTCCTGTACGAGAAGTTGTTGAATTAAGAAAGGCCAATCATGATTAAAGCGACTATCGTAAAGCGCCCCAATGAAAAAGTTGAGAATGATCGCATCATGCAGGGCGACATTTTTCACAATATTGAAATTATTGAAGATGTTATTGTAAAACAGGATGGTGCGATACAACTAAAAAAGATAACATTCCCTTTAGTAATATGTTTGACACAGGATTGTGACCTTCATACAGACTTTATTCATAGAGAAGAGAATAAATCCGGTTCTCTATTACATCTAATAGTTGCACCTCTTTTTGAAATACAAAGTTTTAGAGAAGGTAAAAACTGGGGTGAATTGATGAATGTCGGGGACCATATCAATAGCGAGAAAAGCAAGAGTATTAAGAATAATGATAACCCAAGGTATCATTATCTGGTTTTCCCCGAAAAAGAAATGCCAGAGTTAATCCTTGATTTCAAGTATTTCTTTACGGTTAACCGTGATGCTTTATATAACAGGTTAAATCATAAGGTGTGTTCAGTAGATGATCTCTTTCGAGAATTGATTAATCAGCGTTTTTGCGATTACCTAAGCAGAATAGGATTGCCCGAAATCGAAGTTGAAGCGAAAGAGTAAAAATGATATTGTGTTCGTTGAGGCGGACAGTAAAGAAAGACGGTGTTGTTCTCTCGCGGCTGTACGGTCTTTGTGAAGAGCGAAAGGCTCTAATGGATGTAAGCCATTGGTGACACGGGAACAGGTTCTTCGTCACAACGCTAACATTATGAGATGCTTATAAAGGCACGAAAACCTTTATACGAACACGGATCTTACGGATAGCATGCGGTGGAATATTTAAAAGTTTGCAAAAATCCTCCATCCTCCAGGATTTGGCGTAAAGGGCTGTGGAAGAGGTGGTTGTGGATGGAGGATTTGGCTAGAGGATGGAGGCAATAATGGGCAAAAATGGGTAAATGGGATAGGGTACATATCTTTACAAGGCAGAAGTGATGGAAGATGTTGTTGGAGTAGAACATCACGTAGAGATTCAGCCATCTCCAGAGCAACTTGATGCAGAAGCAGCACAGCGGCATGTTGCAAGATTGTCCAAGATGGTGCATGAATACTTTGAAAAGAGAAAGGAAGAAAAAAAACGAAGTTAATAATGGAGATGGAGCAAAGAAAATTTAAGGGCTATTGGTGGCTACCATCAGGGCCTGAAGAGCAGATAGCAGGTACGCTGACCATTGATTCCAGAGGGAATGTGAAATTGGAATTATACGGTTGCTTCGGACCTGCAGATGACTATGTGATATTAGACAGGAAGGATGATTCTGCTATTTTTGGGCGATGCTATACACCCGATTCAAAAATGACGGATGTATCGTTGATTGGATGTAGCTCTACATTAACGCTGTATGTCAATGATAACACATTCCCCCTCACTAGATATACATGCCGATATGCGCTGATTGGTATACATTGCCAGAAAATGGAAGATGCTATGTTCTTTAAAGCTCATGTGGATTTTAAGGAGTTGGCTTTCTGGTGTCCACCTAAGAACGTAACCTTTACGATGAGGGAAGATAGTATTTCTGTGAGCATAGAAACGAAGATTGATGAAAAGGCTCCCTTGGTATCAGTAGAGTTAGATGGAGGATTGAAGATTCAACTAAAAGAAGGTGCTACGTATAAGCCAGACTATCCGAAGCTGTATATTGACCAGTCAACATACTTGGAAATATTAAAGGATGATATGGATGCCCTGTTGGCACTATCGACAAGTAGGATGTTTGAACGCTTTATGTCCGTGGCAACTCTGGCTCCTGTGGAGCATGGTAGAATAATGCTGTACTCAAAGCGGAAATGTCAAAAGTTTGAAGGGGGTAAAGTGATATATCACCCAATAGAACTTGTTACTTATCTTTATTTGGATGATGTGCAAGAAACATATAAACAGCATGATTTCCTATTTCAATTCACTGATGTCGCCCAGGAATTAGGGCTAATGTTAGATAAGCTAAATACGGACAAGAGTATTGCACAGATATGGAGCAATCTGGTAGATAGCCTGGAGAAGAAGCGGGTGTTCACGAGTAATGATTTCCTTGTATTGATACAAGCTATTGACGGTTTTGTAATAAGGTATAGGAAAGACCAGAAGCTGTTACCAAAACTTCAAACCTTAAGAGAAGAATTTAAAGATATAAAGAAACTCAAATTGACTGATGAGGATTTGGAAGCTGCCAAAGGGTCGCGGAATTACTATTCGCATATTCTCAAACTGGAGGAAAAAGAAGATAAACATGCTTTGGAGGGGTGGGAGCTATTCGATTTAACCAAGAAACTCAGGGTGCTACTGATATGTTGTGTCCTGAACTTCATGGGCATGGATAACGACAAGATTAATCAGTTGCTGAACAAGAGTAACAATTCCCTTTTGAAGTGTTGATAGAGTGGGATTGCCATCATGGCAGAAGAAATACTGATAGAATTGCGAAAATTGACAGATTTTGTTCATTATCGCAAATGAAATAACAAAAAACCTAAGCGAAAAAAGGCAGATGAGAAAAGAAATCACCAAGTCAGCATCCGCCCCTTGGACCTGACCTGATTTTGATTGAGATATAATATTTTGCCAATTTTGCGCAAGATTTTATTCACTAAAGCTATGCGCAATATGGAAATCAAAGATGATGTAAAACAATTTCGTGACTTGCAAAAGAGTCACTTGAAAGTGAGGGTAGCGGACTTCTGCCGCGAAAACATGCTTGACTAAATGCAGACCGACGCTCAAGAAAATATAACCCAGGAGAATTCATCGGGTGCTTACTATGGAACGTGAACAGTATCAAAACCAGATAAAAGATCTTCTTCAGGCCGCGGAGGCTCTCTTGAAGTCCAATAAGGCTATGAGCGAAAGAGTGGCCCAGTTGGAGAAGATAGTCGATGGCTGTGAGGATTTGAAGGCCAAGAACGCCAAGTTGGAGAGGGAACTTGCCATTCACAAACGCGGCCAGAGCTGATTATGAGCTCATCGCCCAAGAGGTATTAGATTAAATACACTAAAAACAAAAAGACCCTGATTATTTTTAAGACTCTCTCCCCCCCCAGCAAACGCTGTAGCTAGGGGCTATGGGTAAAAAAATGGGGTGGATGCTTACGAAAGGAACAATAAATCGGATTTTGATATGAGTGAAACATTTAGCCAATTATTAGCAAGTTGTTCTACAAAGCTCTATAGCTGGGGCTTGAAGCGCTTTGCATTTTGGATTATCAAGAAGGCCTATATGTCAACAGGTGTGTCTGAAATATACCAAATAACATCTGAAATCGCCTTAAAAGAATTATTTCATAAGGATGAGATTGCTTTAGCCCAGAATAGAAACACAATTCTGACGGAGTATGCAGAGTATCTGTTTGTTAAAAACAGAACCCACAATCTGCTGTCGGCCCAAACATTGGCTTTTGAAGCAAAATTCAACGAGATACTGCCTAAAACCTATCCCGCTGCCATGATGTACTTTGAGGCCCACAAGGCCGCAAAAAGAGAGGAGACAACTGCCATCTTACTGAAAGAAATCAAAACGATGATTGCAGATTTGACAGCTCAAGACCCGATTTTACAATTCGCACCATTGTTTCCCATTAGGAGTGTGCTTGTTAAAAGTACTTTCCAAACACCTTTTAAATCAACAGAGTTGTTTGAGGAATTAAGCGCAAAGATAGAGAAAGGCCAGTCATTCAGATTGCTTGGACTACCAGGACTTGGGAAAACCCGCATGATATGCGAGGCTTTAAGAGGTAGGGACAACGATGTTTATTTCTGCGATTGTAGAATGCCATCAAATAAAGAAGTGCTTGATGCAGTGGTGAAATTGATGTCAAGTCGTGGCGGCAGTAAACAACTTATCATCTTGGATAATTGCAGCCAGATGCTATGTGGTTATGTAAATGATGCTATCAAAGAAAATGGCTACAACTGTCAGCTAATCACTATTCACTATGACCCAAGCGAGCATGTTGATTCCGGAATCGAAGGAATTATCCTTAAAATTGATAATAACAAAGATGTTATCAAGGCTATGGTTGACCAAGTGAAGGATATGCCTGAAAATGTGAAATTATCTATCGTTGATTTGTCTGGAGGATTCCCGCTAATGGCTAATATTATGATAGAGAACTATCTGCAAGGGATACCAATTGCTAATGTGAGTAGAAGTAATGTTTTTAACAGAATGCTTGGTGTTAAGCCAGAAAATGCAACAGACCAAGATAAGATCAAAGTCTTGACCGCATTTTCAATATTCAAATTTATAGGCCTATATGGACTTCAAGAGAAACAAGGCCGATTTATAGCAGGTAATAGAATTATTACAAATATTAGAGGAACGGTAGAAGACAATTTGCAACTCTTCAAGGAGGTTCATGGCTTTTATCAAAAGACAGAAGTATTGGAAAGACAGGGTAACCTTGTGTTGATGAGACTTATACCCCTTGCCATTTATCTATGTAAATCATGGTTTGATAAACAGACCACAGAATCGATAGCTGACCTTATAAATCAAATTCGTTCATGTGAAGATGAAGGCACAAAGACTATGCTGATTGAGAGTTTGTCAAAGCGTATTACTTTGCTTGCAGAGGTGCCTTTGGCAAAAGAACTGAATGATGGCTTGACTGATCCAAAGAACAGCCCTTTTCTAAATGAGGAAGTTGTACTGACAAAACTGGGTTCACGCCTCTTCCTCGCATTTTCAGAAGTGAACCCAGAAGCATGTGCCTATGCGCTCTATCAAATTATCAGAAAGAAGACCGATGAGGAACTATTAGCCATTGAAGATGCTAGAAGGAATCTCTCATGGGCTTTAGACCATTTGGCATTTGACAAAAGAAGTTTCAGAAATGCTATGTTGACACTTGCTCGTTTATCATTGGTAGAAACAGAAGTTCATCTCTCTAATAATACAACTGGGCTATTTATTGACAGATTCCCTATTTTGTTGCCAGGTACAGAAGTGTCGTTAATGGATCGGGTAGATGTGCTTAAGGAATTGTCTGCTGATGGGCGTTATGAGGAGTTGATAAAGCGGTCACTGCATAGGGCTTTGATGTCAGGCCATTTCCAACGATCTGGGGGCGCGGAAAAACAAGGAATAAGGACTTTGACAGATTACGTGCCAACCTATAATGAAGTGGCTGATTATTATAACGTATGCTTTGATATGTTGATGGGGTATGCCAAATCTGAGAAAGATATAGATGACATAGCTAATACGCTGACGAGTAATGCCAGATGGTATTATATTCATGGCATGGAAGATTTCCTAATAAAGGGATTGGAAACCATTGCTCCTAAAATAAATTTTGTTTGGGAAGACATGAAGGGGGCACTCACGTATATTATTGACTATGATTCCAAGAAAAGGGCTAACCATAGAAAAGATGAATTTGAAGCATGGAAAAAGAAATTAACGCGCGATGATTATGTGTATAGGCTCCTTCACATAAATGAAGAAATCAATCGCCATTACGATTCGAGTTTTGAAGAAGAACTTAAGAAAACTCATGAGCGATATGGAGAGATGGCAAAGGAACTTATTGATAATAGATTGTATGATAACCCAGCCATCATGTCAGGAGTGATGAGGGGGGATTGTTACAACTATAATAGCTATGGCTTGGCATTGTCGTCGTATAGTAAAGAGAGAGGCATTCAGAAGGAAATATTAGCCCTGATACTTGACTATGTTTTACATAAAGATGTATCGAGGGACGGAGAGGTTATGCTGATATATTTTATGCTGAATGTAGAAGACAGAACACTTGTAGAGAACACATACGATGCTATTTTACAATCGGAAAAGAAAAGGCTGCTTACTTCTGTCTATGCTATAAAGGCTGAAGGAAAAGACAAACTTGAGCAATTATTTGACTTACTTGAAGGAGGGGGGGTTGTTATTAATGACTTCTCAGGTTATTTTAATTATAGAACATTAAATGATTATGATGTCAAGTATGTTGCTAGAAGATTATTGGAATATGGTGAGAAAGGTGCAGCATTAGTACTTTCGCACTGCCATAATCTACTATTTGGAGAGAAAGAGCCTGATAAAGAGTATCAGGATATAGGTAGGAAATGCCTCCTGCTAACAAACCTGCAGGGCATCCGAATGGATGACTATGTCTATATGCAAAGCATGAATAATTACTTAGCGAGACATCGTGACAAGGAGATGGCTATGCATATACAAACTTTGATGGAGAGGAGTTTTGAAACTCATTATTCTCGCGCTAACTATTATATAGGACGTTTGTATAGGAAGGTACTTAAAAGTTATACAGAATTACTAAAGCCCTGCATATTTGAATTACTTGTGAGTGAAGGAGAAAGACATTCTTGGATAGACTTACTGAGAACAAGCTACCCTGAAGACGAGGGTGATGAAGAACCCGGCTATACTTTGATAACTGAGGAGGATTGGTTTGATTGGCTGAAAGGAGATGAGAATAATGAACGTGCATACGCATTGGCTATGATGTTCAGCTATGCGGAAGACCATAGTGCAAGTCCAACCATGTTAAGGCTTATAGATGGCTATTGGTGTGAAGATGTTAGAGACGCTCTAAGTTCAAGATTCCATACCTTTGGATGGACTGGCTCTGGTATCCCCTTGTATAAGAACAGGATTGCTATTTGTAAGGATTATGTTGCAAAATTGAAGAATAAAGAAGCTAGGGAATGGTTTGAAAAGGATATCGCTTTCTGGGAGAAGGAAATAGAGGACGAACAATTGCAAAACGCTCATGATAGGGCTATTTATTCGTAAATTAATACAACAAATACTATCGGCAGTAGCCCTCAAACAATAGGCAAAAGAGTTATTATTTCTATTTTACATTTCTCGCCCCCTGTAAATTTGGAGAGGAGAATTCATCGGGTGCTTACTATGGAACGTGAACAGTATCAAAACCAGATAAAAGATCTTCTTCAGGCCGCGGAGGCTCTCTTGAAGTCCAATAAGGCTATGAGCGAAAGAGTGGCCCAGTTAGAGAAGATAGTCGAGGGCTGTGAGGATTTGAAGGCCAAGAACGCCAGGTTGGAGAGGGAACTTGCCATGCACAAATGCGGCCAGCATGGCAAGAGAATCGAAAAAACCAAGAAGTAACTGTCCAATCTCGAACATTTACTACAACGACAATATACGATGAAGATAACACAAACCATATTGGATAACTTGACGGCGCAGGCCAAGGAAAATCCTCGTCTGAGGATGCATCTGGACCTACGCGATAGTGCAGAAGACCAGTCCCAAAGAATGCTCAACGCCATTGAGCCTGGTTCACCCATGCCTATCCATTGGCATAGGCACTCCTCTGAGACCATGGTATGTCTTAGGGGAAAGCTGGTGGTCGAGTATTACGACGAGTTGGAACGGATGTGTACCGACTCTTTTGTTTTAGAACCCAACGGGTTCAACGTCGCAGTGTGTATTCCCATGGGCCAATGGCATACTGTACATGCCATGGAATCGGGAACCGTCATCCTCGAGATGAAGAATGGCGCCTATGAGGCGATTTCAGATGTGGATATATTGAAGTGATCTTGAAAATGCAAAAGGTCTTAAGAGATTATCAGAACGAGATGCTTGAACGGCTGCATCAGTCTTGGGAGGAATACCAGAGCGTGATGGTGCAGATGCCGACAGGTACGGGAAAAACGTACCTGATGGCAGAGGCAATCCGTACAATAACCAATCAACAAGAAACGATTATCGGTGGTGGCGTCCTTATCGTGGCACACCGCATAGAACTGATAGAACAGATTTCCCAGACGCTGGACCGTTTCAGAATAGAACATGGATTGATAGTCAGCGGAAAACCGATTGATCGGGCGAAACAGGTACAGGTGGCAAGCATACAGACGCTGACACGGAGAATCGGAACCCAACCATTTTTCTCACCTTCGCTCATCATTATCGACGAGGCACACCATGCAATAGCTAAGACCTATCAGATGCTGTGGCAGTGGTGGCCAAAGGCGAAGTTCTTAGGACTGACGGCCACGCCATGCAGGCTGAGCGGAGAGGCATTTACGGACCTCTTCGACACGCTGCTTCAGTCGTGGAGCATCCGCGAGTTCATACAAAAAGGCTGGCTGAGCGACCTCGACTATGTTTCAGTTCGCTCGGACAGCATTGCCGTGCGGAAGGTGGCCAGCCTGAACAAACGCGGTGCCGACGGTGACTACCAGACGAAGCAGGTCGCACTGGTGCTGGACACGGAAGAGAGCATCGAACACCTGTACTGGTCATACAAGGAGTTTGCCGACGGGAAGCGCGGGATTGTCTATGCCATCAACCGCGACCATGCAAGGCATATCGCTGAGTACTACTCAGAGCGTGGACTGCGTTGTGCCGTGATTGACAGCAAGACGCCGGCAAAGGAGAGACGACGGATTGTCGAGGAATACAGGAACAACGTTTCTTGCACATTAAACGATTCCAACAGTCTAAGTGATAGAGGAATCGACATCCTGGTGAATGTGGACATTTTCTCTGAGGGCTTCGACGTGCCGGAAGTGGAGTTCATCCAGCTGGCCCGCCCTACCCTATCGCTCTCGAAATACCTGCAACAGGTGGGCCGCGGCATGCGCGTGGCAAATGGCAAGCAAGAGGTCATCATCCTCGATCAGGTGGGACTCTATCTGATGTTCAGCCTGCCGACAAGTGACCGCAACTGGCAGGGGACTTTCCTCGGGAGAATCAGCGGCAAAGGAAGCGCGTTGGACAATAAACGTGAACCAATAAACAATAACCGTGAACCAATATACAATAACAGTGAACCAATAAACAATAAACGGCTCGTCAACGAACAGATGTTCCGCATCAAGTCTGTTGTAGGAGGAAAGAATCAGGAAAAAGACCTTCAATCTTCTGTTTCCAGCGGAAACAGCGAAGCACAATATGCACTGTTCGCAGGAGATGACAACCCATCGACCATGGAGTTCTGTGAGGAAACAGCAGAAAAGCTCAAAGGGGCACTGCAAACGCACAGGAAAGTGCTGGTCCAGGTTCCTCCATTTATCGAAAAGGCCCAGCTCATTGACTATCTGATGCTTAAGGATGTGGGATGCAACGAGGAACACCTCTCTACGGAGCCACAGCTGACGATGGTAGTAGTAAAGCGCAGCAGTCTGATAGGCATGGTAGAACACGAAATCAACAAAAGGAGATGGTTGAGAGACCATCTGACGAACAGTGATGACACCGGCATGAAGCGCAGGCCGCTGTATGTCTGCTACGAGTCTTATCTTTCCAACTATTTGATTGACCTGGTCATATCCTACAAGCCATCGATGATTGTTGTCTGGGATGCCAACACTGCACGGCCAAACGTTTACAAGAACGCCCTGCAGGTATGGCCAAATGCTAAGCTGGTAGGTCTGTCGTTGGCACCCTGTGACATCAAGTCAACACCCAACTTCAGGCTCTTCGACATGGTACTGCCATCGATGAGTATGAAGAGCTATGTTGACAAAGGACTGGTGAAAGCCGTGGAATACGTGTCCGTTCCCCCTACAGGAATCACAAATGTCCTCCTTGGCATGCTCAAGCCCAGGATGCGTCCAGAAGACTATGTGTCGAAGGAGTTATTAAACAGGCTGACAAGCCTGGAGTGTATGGCCAGCTTGTTCAAGGCATACAAAGAATATGCCGATGGCAAGCGGGGCATCGTCTATGCCTACGACGAGACACATGCAGAGGGCATTGCGGAATACTACTCACGCCATGGTGTTCCAGCGAAGGTGTTCTATGACGATGCTCCGTCGAAGCCGAGATTCCCGACAAAGGACTTCTATTCAGGAAAACTGAAGGTCATCGTCGACGCGCATGGCATGAGTATCGACTACCCTTTGTCGGAAGTGCAGTTTGTACAGTTGGCATACCCCACACAGCTGATAGGCGAATACCTGAGTCTGGTGGCAGCACGTATGAGAGTGACTACGGACTTCACCAACAGTGAACGTATGGTGGATAATGACAACAAACTCTTGGTCATCGACCATGTTAAGAGAGTGACTACAGACTTCACCGAGGGTGAACGTAAAGAGTACAGTGACAACAAACTCTTGGTCATCGACCATGTCAAGATGGGAGAAGCCTTCGGCCTCCCCACAGACGAGCGTGACTGGCAGCGCCTGTTTGATGAGCGTCGCGTCAAGACGGAAAAGGAACCTGAAAAGCCGAAAATCAACAAGCCCGGGAAAAACAACATTGCCAACGGCGACACGACAGTAACCACCAAGTGGCAGCAGAGGAAGGAAAGGCTATTAAATGCCTCTCCAGCCCAAACCAACCATCCAGACGACCCATAAAGGTCTGAAGTAGGAACCATCCAGATGTGCCATAAAGACCTGAAGCCACCATACCATACGAGAGCCGAGCCGCATACCATGCTGCCCGGCTCTCGCCGTTTCTATACCACCATTCTACTCAAAACAAATACTACTCTGACATAAAATCTAATGACCGATTTGGGATAAGCCAAAAAGGAATGATGAGGGTCGAAATCTGCATAAAAAAGTAAGATTTCGACCCCGATCGTTTGTTGTTTCGAAAATAAAATGTATATTTGCACCAAAATTTCAAGGATATGGCAGTAATCATTGGAAGAAAACAAGAGCAAAAAGAACTCGACCGTCTTTATCATTCGGGCGAGGCTGAGATGGTTGTTGTATACGGCAGACGCCGTGTCGGCAAGACATATCTGGTAAACCAAGTGTTTACTCAAACAGGATTTGCCTTCAAGGTAACTGGACTATATAAGCAAAAGATGCCAGTACAGTTAAAAAACTTCTCCATGGCTATCGATGAGTATTTCCACGAAGGAGAAATAAAACATCCTGTCTCATGGATGGATGCCTTTGCCCAGTTGAAAGCCTGTCTCAATAATACTAAGACGGGCACCAGGCGGGTTCTTTTCTTCGACGAGTTGCCTTGGATGGACACAAAAGGTAGCAAGTTCCTTAACGCCTTTGAATGGTTTTGGAACGGATGGGGATGTGCTCAGGATGATTTGATGCTTGTAATATGCGGCAGTGCCACCAACTGGATTATTAACAAGCTTTTCAAACAGAAGGGCGGGCTCTACAATAGAGCCAACAGCAAGATGTATCTAAGTCCTTTCACATTGGCCGAAACAGAGCAGTACCTTCAAAAACAAGGGTTCGAGATGGAACGCTATGACATCGCCCAAATCTATATGATCATGGGAGGCATACCATACTATCTGAAACAATTGGAGCCGGGTCGCCCGCTTGCAGACAACATCGATAACTGTTTCTTCAGGAAGAATGGCAAGTTGTGGGATGAGTTCGACCACCTCTATGAGACACTCTTCGACCAGTCTGAACTATATCTCCGAATCGTCGAGGCTCTGTCTTCAAAGAGAGTTGGGCTTACCAGAGAGGAAATTGTGACAGCAACTAAACTCCCTGAAAACGGTAAGTTGTCAAAGGCGTTGAAAGACCTGGTGAAATGCGGATTCATAAGAGATTACAACTATTTCGGCAAGAAAACCAAAGGCAAGACTTATCAATTAGCCGATTATTACACCTTCTTTTATTTGCGATTCATCAAAGACAACTACGGGCAGGACGAACATTTCTGGACTCACATGCTCGACAATCCTAAGAAAGATGTCTGGCAGGGTTATAGTTTCGAGCAGTTAGTAAAGGACCATATAGAACAGGTGAAACGGGCTTTAGGGTTCGGCTCAGTGCTGACTCAGCAGTCAAGTTGGTTTATAACAAAAAGGACTCTCGAGGAACTCCATTCCAATGATGACGAATCAGATCACGATGATATAAACGGCGCACAGATTGACTTGCTGATTGACAGGCGAGACCATGCCATCAATGTATGCGAGGTAAAGTTCTCCGATGGTGAGTTTGTTATTGACAAGGACTATTCGCTCCGACTGCGAAATAAGATTGCGGCATTCAAGGCTGCTACTAAAACAAAAAAATCATTGGTTCCGACAATGATAACCACATTTGGAGTAAAAAGGAACCAATATAGCGGAAAAGTCCAGCAGGAAGTTGTTTTGGATGACCTTTTTGAAGGGAAGTGAAATGATTGAGGTCGAAATCTATATAAAAATGGAAGATTTCGACCTCTATCGTTGCATACAATAATATAAAGAAACTAATAGAAGTTAAATGTTTATCTTCGCGGAAAAATAAGTAGAATGGCAGAAATTAGTGTTAACGGTTGGATTGCCGAAGGTGGGCATACTACTGTCAAGGGGAATAAGAACATCATCATCCTCTTTGACGTGATAGAGGATGCAATGCCGATAAACGGCATCGATGACGTATTTAATAACAACAATGCCTGGTATCATTGCAATTTTGAGATCAACATAGATCAAAAAGAGGTGGTATCTTTCATTCCCCCAGGTCATACCATCAACAGAATAGAGTCAAATGGTCGGGCAATACTATTGAAAGAAGGTACAAAACACGAATGGAGTCTAAACGACATGTTCCTGACTGGCGAACAAGTTGCAGATTACATCCAGGAAGGCAAGAGAGTATGCGTGAAAGGTCGTATCTTCCTGTTGAAAGGTGCCGACGACAAGATACTTAAAGTGATCGATGTTAGCGAGATATATTTTGACATGTTATGGAGGCAGGAGAAGCCCAAACTCCTGAAAGTTCCCTATCGGTACGATTTGTACCTCAACAAGACCTATCCCCAACCCAACGAGACACCAGGAAACACAACACAGACCTGAATGAACAAACGAACGAAAGGCGTATGACAAAAGGCACTTGTATTTCTTGTCTTTTCAATTCCCTATAACTACAATAAAATTCAATATGCAGAAAAGAACAAAAATGGCTATCTTGTGCGGCATGCTTGCCCTGATGGCACTGCCTGTAAAGGCTCAAAAATGGGAAGGACAGGTCCTGACACAGATATCCCATCCATGGCAGGGTAAGCGTGTGGCTTATTTTGGCGACTCAATTACCGACCCGAATAATAACGGCTCGAAGAAGAAGTATTGGGGATTTCTTTACGACTGGCTTCAGATAGAGCCATACGTGTATGGAGTCAGTGGACGGCAATGGAATGATATTCCTCGTCAGACAGATCTCCTTCATGCTGAGCATGGTGACAGCGTGGACGCCATTATCATCTTCATGGGAACCAATGATTATAATAGCGGCGTTCCCATCGGACAGTGGTATGCCGAGCGTAAGGAACAGGTGATGGCAGGCATCCATGAACAGAAACACATGGTAGATCGGATCCGCCGCTACCCCGTGATGAGCGACTCTACATATCGTGGAAGAATAAACCTGGCTCTGGACTATGTAAAACGCCAGTACCCCACCAAGCAGATAGTGCTGATGACACCCATACACCGTGCCGGGTTCTATGCCAACGACAAGAATTGGCAACCCCGCGAGGACTATACGAACCGCTGTGGAGAGTATATCGATGCCTACGTGGAGTCTGTCAAGGAGGCCGGAAATATCTGGGCGGTGCCGGTCATCGACATCAATGCTTTCTGCGGCCTGTATCCTTTAATGGATGAATACACACAGTACTTCAAAAACGCAGACAGCGACCGTCTGCACCCCAATGACGAAGGCCACAGACGTATGGCATTAACCATCATGTACCAGCTCCTTACACTTCCAGTATATTAATTCCGCTGCCTACGCCTTTTTTCTTAAAATCTTTGGTGATTTCAAAAACAATAATTATCTTTGCAACGCATAAAAGGTTTATTGTGTTATACATTTAATGTTTGTCTCATCCTGCTTGCTGGTCCGGTTCCATTCCCTGGACCAGCTTTTTTGTTTCTGGACAAGACATCCTTAAACCCTCGCCCCGCCTCTTTCCGTCGTCACTCGTACAAATAGAACATACGGCGCATCATCTGCCATTTCTCGTCACTCGTGGCTCCAGGCTTGCACCGCTGGAAGATGGCCATGTAATCCTCCCACTCTTGTTGCCGCGGCAACGTAGCCAGCCGCGCCATGGCACTGTCCCAGTCGAAGTCTAGTGGTGTCTCCACGATCATCACCAGCTGCGTGCCAAGGATGAATATCTGCATGTCCAGAATGCCAACCTGCCGTATGCCTTCCAGTATCTCCGGCCATGCCTCACCCTTGCTGTGCCTCCGCTGATATTCCGCTATCAGCGCGGAATCGTCCTTCAACTCCATGGTCTGTACATAGCGCTTCACCGCCTGACCATACTTTTTCACACTATATCCTTCCATAACTGTTAACCTATCTGTTTATCAATATTATTGTAAACCAATATAATCCAAAAGTTTCCTTATTATGACGCCAAAATTACACCATTTCGGTGAGAAAGTATTACAAATCCTTGGTATTTTCCAAAACAATGCCTATCTTTGCACTAAATTATTGTTTTTGTTTTATTATCATTGTTTGTATTGTTGCTCTTGCTGGTCCGGTTCCGTTCCCCCGGGCCAGCTTTTTTATGGTTGCTGACACAAGAATATCGTATTCTGCTACCATATTTTTATGAATAATACCGCGTTTTACATATCTTCTTCGTGTCTTTGCCTTAAAATAACGCATATTTTGCGACGTTTCCGCAAGAAAAACGTCCGACATTCACTCGTAATTGGCAATTCTTGATAATTTCTGGCTGAACGCCGAGGTGATGCTCACGCTCTTATCAACTACGAGAATCATCTTGTCATTTACTTTTCAGGGGTTATTCTGACTGTCGAATGAAACGTGTTTTCCGCTCCTCTATAACACGCTTGTAAATGCGTTTCATCTTGTCATTCAAGAAGGAGCGGTCGATGAGAGCGTATGTCTCTTGTGGAATCTCCATAAACATATCGAGCACGGAGGTAGCACGTTTCTTCGGCAGTCCGATTCTTTCCGCGAATCGTTCAAAGTCCACCCTGCAGGGATGCAACGTCCTGTCATACACATCGCTTTTCTCAATATCTGGCGAAAGCCCGTCCATCAGTCCCAGGTCGCTGCCACTTTGGATATGGATGCAGGTATTGATAAGATCGTATGCAGGAGCCAGGAAATA
>JAEEGL011387828.1_pt1 | contig 16860 bp, 17 predicted proteins | sample 9134231 | NCBI WGS metagenome assembly JAEEGL01 (sample SAMN16246548, study PRJNA631951) | gut metagenome | biome: gut microbiome; feature: rumen; material: fiber-attached | host: Bos | place: Iran: Karaj | collected 2018-10
ATATCATGATACGGGACACCCTTAATGACGATCTCCGCTTCGCATGGGCCTTCTGCGGTCTCCGTGGGATTAAAGTCTTTTTCGTATTTGTGCATCCAGGCTCGTTCATGTTTGGTCAGGTCGATCCACTTATAATCATCTGTATTCCTAGGATTGATAAGCTTCACTTTCGTCTCCAGAAATGAGCCATCCATCATCTCGATGGAGATCATTCCGTTCACGCATATAGCCTCGCCTTCCTCCAATTCCACAGACATATTGATTATCTGCTTCATGTAGTCCCTTTCATATGGGCAGCGTATGCACGACTTGATCTTCATTATCGGATTCCTCCTTACCCAGGTCCCGGTTATGTTGGTTTCTTGGTTTCAGAATATCATTTGTTGAGTCCGATAAACTCCCGGTTTCCGCAAATCTTTGTTCGAGTTGTGGTGTTCGGGCTACGTGATAGACATGATCATAAAAGCAAAAGAGAGTAACCGCCTTTAGCCGAGGAACGGGTTACTCTCTTTAGTAGCTCACTAACAAGGCGAACCGTTTGCTTTACGGTAATGCCTCTTTATTTATATTTTTATTCTCCGGCACTTTTGTCAACGTGATCATTGCCCCCGCGGTGGTCGCCCCGGGGCGGCGTGGACTTCGAGAGCCTGCAGTCTAAGGCGCCCACATTTCCATGTCTTGCTCTACATGTTAAGCGGACGCAGTTTTCCTGTAACGAGCACCTCTGCAAGATACTCAAAGCCACAATAACCTTCTAAATTGCACATATTCACTGTAGGGATCTTATTGTTGTTATATGCAGGGATCGTAACACTCTTTGCCTTGTGCATATAATTATACTTGATCGTTACAGGTATACCCAGCGCCGTAAGCTTATCGATCTTCTCATATAGTTCTTTCTTCAGGCTCACCCAGTTGCCGGCTTCGATCGTTATACCGGTCCTTCTTAGCGCATCTGATCCTTCGGGAGATGCTGCATTATTCAATGCATTGTTCAAAAGCAGATCCGTGGCGGCCATGAAACTCTCAAAACTGCCTTCGTTATCGGAATCATTATCTTCATTATTGTCATTCTGAGACTGGACGGAAGACCGATCTTGCCGTTTTGGAGCAGGTTTGGGCTTGGGAGTAGGATCGTGAGCAGGAACTGTTTGATGTTGTAACACAATTGTTATCGTATTATTCTCTATACTATAGTTGCAAGTATAACCATCGGGATTATTATTTATTGTGCATGCATCAAGACTAGTATCTGCAGGAACGCTTACACGCTCACTCCAATCATTAATGCTCAAAAGAGTAAATTCTATACCGGCAAGCGAACCGCTTAGGGAATTCGGTCTTATCCCATCGCTATCATCATCATCATCCCATACAACGACCACTAAAACATCAATGTTTTCCGGATCAGCATGTGAATCAATCTTAGGCAGGACCATGGCCATAACAGCTAACATCATCGCCAGAAACAAACTGATCATCCGTTTTGTTTTTCTCATATGCGCGATTGAGGTAGTATTCATAAGCATATACCTCCTTTCCTCGACTACTATTGTACATCATTTAGCAGGATTTGTCCCCCCGGTAATCGTGACGAGGGGACGTGGACTTCGAGGACCTGCAGTCTATTGTACCGGTCAAAGATTGGCCCTTACTTTTTTACATCGGCCTCTGGGAATTTTGGCGGTCGTGTCCGAAAGCCCGCATAAATACTGGGTTTGTTGGCGCGTCAGGGGCGGATATTTTTACATGCTCGGCTGTAATAATTCCTCGATCAGCAGGTCTGTGACGGTCTGGACATCGTTTTTCACTCTCTGATAGTTCTCCGTCTTATTGATATCATGATCAATATACAGACGACGGTTTATCTCTATCATCACCGACATTACTCTGCGGTCTTTCCTATAATACTTAAGCGGAACTAAGCTGCCTGCAAAGGGGCGGTTGAACTCCACGGAGTATCCGCGCTTTAGGAAGTGATCACACAGAGTCACCTCGATTTTTCCCGGTGTATGGTAGCTGTCAGTGCCAATGCATATATCCGGCCTGTCGGTATCCTGATCCGACTCATACGGAAGCGGAGTGTCATAGAAGGAGTGCCCATCGATTATCAGGCACTTTCCGAACCGGTCAAGGCGGTCGCTTACAGCGGACTCAAGCCTGCTGTGATGGCTGTCGTAATACCTTGTCATGATCTCTTCCCTGTGGTTGTCCGGGACACGCTTAAGCTCCTCTCCATCAGAGCATGAAGTGTAGACAGCGCCCATTCCTACGCGCGACATGATCTCATCACGGTCATCGCGGAATCGTTCCGGGTCGCAGACAAGCCGCGAGATCGGGAACCTTATCATCTCTGCTGCGGAATCGTACAGGTCATCACAGTAGTGGTCTGTCATCACGTTAAGCTCTCTTTGCAGGTGCAGGGTCGTGAAGTACTGCATCTCATCGGGCGGAATGTATGTCGATGAGTGAGGTACGTGGATGATAACGGGGTTGTTATTACGGGTGTTTGTGGTGTTTGGGTTCTTTTGGTTCTTCTGCATTTTCTGCCTCCTTGTCTGCTTCTACAAAGAGGCTGCAAAAGACATCTTTCCCATGAAGTGCTCACTGATTCCGGCAGTGAGTTTTGAACACAGAAAAGACCCATCGTCTCGATGGGTCCCTAAAAGCGCTTATATTCTCTCCCATCGATCAAGCTTTGGCACCTTACCCTTACAACATGGATGTTGCCGGTCTGTTCGCAAGTACATAGATGTACCTGCAGACCTGAGGCAGGTTGTCGTGCGGTCATTGGGCTTGTCCCTCGCGCACTCTTCATAGGCATTATTCTTATGTTGTTAATCTATCACATGTAGGGTTGTTGTGCAAGTAGCGGTTTTCGGTGGTCGCCCCGAAGGTGATCCGGCTTCGAGTACCTGCGTCTTAAGTGCACTCATTTTCCCATGTTCTATCCCTTGAAATATCCCAGTTCGGTGTATATCATCCCGTTCTTGCCTCTCTCGGACTTCATCAGGGAGACGCTGTCTATGGTTACATCAAAATCGGGGGTTATGTCAGGCAGGTTGCCCGGTTTGCCGTTTGCGAAGTTTACGCCGCGTGCTAATGTGATGTGCGGCATGAAGTTCTTCTTGTCAAACGGGATACCCGCTTCAGCAAGGGCCCTTCTAAGTCTCTTAACATATGCCGTAAGACCCGGGTTCTGCTCATACCGAAGCAGATACATATCCCTGTAATATGACAGGCCTTCGACGCGGAGTTCCACGGGACGCAGAGCCGACTCATCGATGACATCCATCACCTTATCGGGATCACCGTATTCGCCTATGAAGGCAAGTGTCAGGTGGAGATTCTCCACGGGCGTAAAGCGTCCGGAAGCGCCGGCATTTTTAAGTTGTTTCTGAAGTTTAACATATCTGTCTGTCACTTCATCATCAAATGTTGTAGCAATAAAGAGTCTCATGAGGGTATTATAGCACGGTTGCTCCACAGGGACACAGAGCAAAAAGGACGCTCACCGTTTATGCGATGCGCGTCCTTTCATTTATCATTTTCAAGGAGGTATATGTATGGTTACTTTATTGCATTGAATCCGTTCTCAAGATCCGCAATGATATCGTCTATATGCTCAGTTCCGATAGAAAGTCTTATCGTATTCCTGTTGATGCCCTGGTCCTTAAGTTCCTCATCAGACAGCTGTGAATGTGTTGTTGAAGCGGGATGGATCACAAGGCTCTTAACATCCGCAACATTGGCAAGAAGCGAGAAGATCTTGAGATTGTCGATAAACTTCCATGCCTCATCCTGGCCGCCCTTGATATCAAAGGTGAATATCGAAGCTCCGCCGTTGGGGAAATACTTCTCATACAGCTGATGATCCGGATGATCTGAAAGCGAAGGATGATTGACCTTCTCAACAAGGGGATGTTTGCTTAAGTATTCAACAACCTTCTTAGTATTCTCTGCATGTCTCTCAAGTCTAAGCGACAGAGTCTCAATACCCTGGAGCAGAAGGAATGCGCTGAAGGGTGAGATGGTCGCACCCGTGTCACGTAAAAGGATCGCACGGATGTATGTCACAAATGCTGCGGGACCTACCACATCATAGAATGATACGCCGTGATAGCTGGGGTTTGGAGCAGCGATACCGGGGTACTTGCCGCTTGCCTTCCAGTCAAACTTGCCCGACTCAACTATGATACCGCCAAGTGTTGTGCCGTGGCCGCCTATGAACTTCGTAGCTGAATGAACCACTATGTCAGCACCGTGCTCGATCGGACGGAACAGATAAGGTGTTCCGAATGTATTGTCTACTACAAGAGGTAATCCGTGCTTGTGTGCAATGTCCGCGATCGCATCTATATCCGGGATATCACTGTTGGGATTGCCGAGTGTCTCAAGGTAGATCGCTCTGGTGTCATCCTTTATGGCTGCCTCAACCTCTGCAAGGTTATGTGCATCCACAAATGTGGTGCTTATACCGAACTGCGGAAGTGTGTGTGCAAGGAGATTGTAGCTGCCGCCGTAAATTGTCTTCTGCGCCACGATATGTCCGCCGTTTGCTGCAAGGGCCTCTATCGTATATGTGATGGCTGCTGCACCTGATGCAAGTGCAAGGGCTGCGCTTCCCCCCTCAAGAGCAGCTACCCTCTTCTCCAGAACATCCTGTGTCGAATTGGTAAGTCTGCCGTAGATGTTGCCTGCATCTGCAAGTCCGAATCTGTCTGCTGCGTGCTGGCTGTTTCTGAAAACGTAAGATGTTGTCTGGTAAATAGGAACTGCTCTTGCATCTGTAGCCGGATCGGCTTCTTCCTGTCCTACATGTAACTGTAATGTCTCAAATCTGTAATCGCTCATATTTTCCTCCTCTTCTCTCGTGCATACCGTTATAACGGTGCAGCTGATATCTCTTTTTTGCTATTCCCTACTATCTCAATAGGGATTGTATGTTTTCCTGTTGGCAATAATATAATACCCCCTGACTTATATGTCAAGGGGTATTTTGAAAATTTTTTGTTTTTTATTTATCAGTTGTATGAGTCGGTATATTCATCCGTCATATGCCAGAGTTTCGACGTGTCATAACTATCCGGCAGATGCACCCAGTTTCCGTCATCTGTTTCGATATACCAGGCACCTTCTCCCATGTCATATTCCATCCAGCCGTAATCACCGTAGTCGGAAGATATGCCCTCATACCAGTACTGCCACTGATAGGGTGATTCGTCATCGTTATAGTAGAACCAGCATTCGGTCTCGCTGTCATACCAGTCAGCACCGTCCCGATAGCAGGTTCTGCCGATCTCATCTACATATACGGAATTCTTAACAGATTCTGCCGCATATCTTTCTGCGTTTCTGTTGCCTCTTCCAAAGGCCATAACAAGCGTTGCGCCTACAACGATAAACGGCAATGTCAGGCAGAGTAGAAATGTGATCACTGCGGCCTTTCCGATACCCGGTGTCTGGCGCCATACCTCGGATGTACCTGCGCCGATCTTTCTCTTCTCTTCCACTTTATCGGTTATATCGATCACGAGCTGGGCCCCGCATTTGTCACATACGGGCAGAGCGCCCTCTTTCCACTTATACATCATGCGGTTTCCGCAGTATGAGCACTTGAGCATTGTCGTTCCGCCTTCCATGATCACATTGTCATAGTGGCGGCCCTTTTCATCATAGTAGCCTTCCTCAAACTCCTTACCGTCAGATGCTGTCCAAGCCTGTGAATAATAGTCATAGTCATGCGATGCGCCAAAGTAGTGCTTGATCACGCCATTCGTCGCGATATTCCATCCGTACGGCTGAGAGGTACGGCTTCTTCTTGCCGGCGATGCCGTTCTGCTGTGGTAGATGTTTCCCACCGGAGTATATGATGAGCTGTGATGGCTCGATGAATGACTCGAGTGGCTAGAGTAGCTCCGGCTGCTCGAATGATGCGATGAACTGTGTGAACTGTGATGACTGCTGCTGTGGTGACTGCTGCTGTGTCCGCTTGGTGGCATATTCTTATCCTTCTTTTCCCGTATTTTTAAGTGCCCGTATTTTGCTATACAGACCATATTTAAGATTACATCAATACAACAAAAAATGAAATATCTTTTTACAAAGGCTCTGTCACAAATAGTGGTTGATATTTAACAAATTCAACTATAAGTTGATAGAAATCCAACGCCTCCCGCTGTACAATATATGTATACGGGAGGTATTTCATGGCTACACTTGGCTCTATATTAGCAGATATCACTACATTATCATTAACCGAAAGGGAAATGCTTAAGAATCGCTTGATCCGTTCGTTGACTAAGCATTCGTCGTCGCTTGACGAGTTCGTCAAAGAAACCCGTTTTTCTAACGGGATGGCTTGTCCAATATGCGGATGCGCCCATGTGGTCAGGAATGGACACCGAAACGACAGAGCGCAACGATTCGTATGCAAAGATTGCGGCAGGTCGTTTGTCGCAGCATCAAACACTATCGCGGCTTCCACAAAGAAAGATATTTCCGTGTGGGAGAAATATGTAGATTGTATGATAAACGGCTTTTCCTTACGCAAAACCGCCAGGATATGCGGCATCCACAAAAACACCGCTTTTATATGGCGACACAAGATACTTGAAGCCCTTCAGAACATGGCCGATTCCGTTATTCTTAACGGGATTATAGAGGCTGACGAGACATTCTTCGCTGTGTCTTATAAAGGTAATCATAAGAACAGCGCCACGTTTACTCTGCCAAGAAAGCCTCATAAGCGCGGTGGCGTTACAAATATCAGAGGAATATCTCGCGAGAAGGTCTGTGTTCCATGCGCCGTAAACAGGAATGGCCTTTCTGTTGCAAGAGCGACCAATCTCGGTCGAGTAGCCACAAAAGATTTACATAGCGCCTATGACGGCAGGATTGAATCAGACAGCATTATCGTCACAGATCTGATGAACTCATACCGGCGATTTGCGACAAGAAACAATTTGGATCTCATACAATTAAAAGGCGGTAAATCCAGGAAAGGTATCTACAACATCCAACACATCAACGCTTACCACGGTAAACTTAAGCAGTTTATGAGCACGTTTAACGGTGTATCGACGAAGCACCTAAACAACTACATCATCTGGCATAACTTCGTCAATTATGCCCCGGAGAGCGAGGTCGATAAACGTTCTATATTACTCAGGTTTGCCCTGACGCAGAATATAACTATACATTCGAGCGATATTTCAAAGAAACCGCCATTACCATTTGCGGGATAATGTTGAATTTTACGGGGTTTGTGTTATAATATAAGCATAATTACAATGATAGTAATTAGACTTCATTCATATTCTTCATCGACCGAGATTTATATAAATAACATTTATCACATACTTTATCTGTCATATTTAATGATAGATAACTTATAAAAGGAGAACTAATTGAATACGGGTAGTCCCGTGAAAATATTCAGGGACTGCCGTGTGGCTAGGCTTTCCCTGTTTATCTGATAAATATTATGATAGAAAGGAGAAAGCACTATGAGAGGTAAACATATGGTATTAACAATGAACAAAGTGAGAAAAAGTCAAATCGACGATCTTAGCAAGAAATTAGCAGACAACACAATTTATAATGTCGTTATCACTGCTGACGAAGAAAAAGATCCACAGGCGGTTGCTGATGCTTTATCGAGATTAAAAGGGTTTATGCGAACAAATGGTGCTAATGAAAGTATAGCATTATGAGAATATACATAGACACCAATATAATACTCGATTTCCTAATCCCCAGGGATGAGTTTCTTGAGGATGCAACGGCCGTTCTTGAATTAGCACAGAATTCCGACGTGTTTGAATTTATGTCCGCTTCTATCGTTACAGATGTTTTCTATAACGCAAAGAAGAATACAAACTTAAATTCTTACGATACTCAACAAGCTATTCGAGACTTACTTATCGTTCTCGATATCTTACCTACTACCAAAGCAGATATATTGTCTGCTCTTAATAAGCACTGGAAAGACTTTGAAGATGCAGTACAGTATTCGGTAGCGGAGAACAATGCTATAGATTATTTTGTAACTCGCAATCAAAAAGATTTTACGGAGCTTGGCGTTCCTATCGTTACGCCGGATGAATTTGTAAGGTTATACGGAAATATTACCGGACAAAAAGAACCTTAAGCCACACGAATAATCAACTAAAATAGCCCTTGTTAAACAAGGGCTATTTTTTACTCTTTTTCATATTCTTCAAATATCAACCGTTTATTGTGACAGAGCCTTTACAAATAATAACAAGGCATCTGCGGCGTATTGATGGTACAATACATCTATGAGACTTGGAACATCATCACCTTTAAATCATATATCCCCCATGGAATGGGCAGAGAATCAGGTTAAGCTCGGCTGTTCGAGCGTTGTTTTTCCCGTGCAGAGCAATGAGGCGGAAGCTAAGATCGTCGCATACAAGGGGGCTGCGGATAAGGCAGGGCTTACCATAGCCGAAGTCGGCATATGGAGAAATGCGCTCTCTAAGGATCCTGATGAGAGAAAGGCCAATCTTGACTACTGTGTTGAGCAGCTTCGCCTTGCCGATTTCCTGGGCGCCAGATGCGCTGTCAATGTGGCAGGCGCATTCGGTCCGCGCTGGGATGGCGGATACAGGGCAAACTTTACCGACGAGGCATGGAAAGAGACCGTTTCGATGGTACAGACTGTTATAGACAGAGCCGATGTAAAGCGCACATATTTTACACTTGAGCCCATGCCATGGATGATCCCTACAGGGCCCGCCGAATATGTGAAGCTTATCGAGGCGGTCGACAGAGACAGATTTGCCGTCCATATGGATATCATCAACATGATCAATTCCGCTGAGCGCTATTTCCACCCGGAGGAATTTATGGATGAGTGCTTTGATATCCTGGGTGACCGGATAAGGAGCTGCCATATCAAGGACGTACATCTGGATGACAGATATACCCTGCGCCTGGAGGAATGTGCTCCGGGAGAAGGCGAATTCCCGCTCAGATACTATGTCTCAAAGATCAATGAGGCGGATCCCGAGATGCCTGTGATACTTGAGCACCTTAACACGGATGAAGAATACATAAGATACATGGGGTACCTTAAGGAGGAGTTGGATGGATTATATAAGACAGTCTGATGCAAACGAGATTACCGCGAGATATATGGATTCGATACTGATCGAGGAGCGGCTTATTGATTCCAAGGTGGCTGATCTTAAGACGGAATTCTTCGGAGAGACCTTCGATATGCCAGTCATGACCCCGGCCTTTTCACACCTTGGTTGCTATAACGGCAGGGCTCTGACCGGTCTTGAGGAGTATTCTGTTGCAGCTAAGGAATGCAATATCCTTAATTTCTGCGGCATGATGGAAAACGATATGTTTAAGAAGATCGCGGATACCGGGGCCAAGACTGTCAGGATCGTCAAGCCTTATGCGGATAACGGCAAGGTAAGGGATCAGTTCGCATTCGCCGAAGAAGCAGGGGCTTTCGGCGTAGGTATGGATATAGATCACATCTTTGGAGAGAACGGATATGATGTCGTGATCGGAGAAGAAATGGCAGGACAGACTGCCGATATGCTCCGATCATATGTGGAATCGACTTCTCTTCCGTTTGTCGTTAAGGGCGTATTGAGCGTTGCTGATGCGTTAAAATGTGCCGAGATCGGGGCTAAGGCTATCATAGTGAGTCATCATCACGGACGCCTTCCCTATGCTCTTCCGCCAATGATGGTACTGCCTGAGATAAAGGAAGCACTTAAAGGCAGTGATATCCGGATAATCGTTGACTGCGGGATCTCAAGCGGTGCTGATGTATTTAAGGCGATCGCTCTGGGCGCTGATGCTGCGGCGGTCGGCAGATCCATGATGCCCGCTCTTGAAGCAGAAGGCGTGTCGGGAGTTACTTCATTCCTTAGGAATATAGGAAATGAACTGAGATACATAATGAGTTCAACGGGCTTTGAAAAGCCCTCTGATATAGATTCGTCCGTGTTAAGGACGATGACCGGTGAGCGGTTTTAGACCTTTTACCTTCCCTTGATCTCGATCCGGTCAAGGATGCCCTGAATGGAGATATTCTGATGCGTCAGATACATCCGCATGACATCCTGTATGAACTGCTCATCGGCACCGGTCTTCTTACGGATCTTACTAATATCCCAGCCTTTATCGATAAGTTCGATTATGCTTGCAGTGAGCGCATGAAGGTCGGGGTTTTGTGTGTCGGTTGTGGTGCCGGTCGACGATGACAGTATCCGATCTCCGGCAGCATTGCTGTTGTATTTGGCGGTGTCGCTAATTGTGGCCGTCTTTGCATGACCGTAATATATCCTCTCAGGCTTAAGTTCCAACAGCTTATTCCAGCTCTCTTCTATCTGTGTTCCCTTATGTAGTTCAAGCTCATATAAGGGATTAAGATCTCCGACAAATAAATCCCCGCTGTCAAGATACAGAGATATACTGTCATCACTGTGACCTGGCGTATGTATGATCCTGCCGGCAAGTCCGATCTCACTTAATATCTCAGAGCTTTGATCCATGTCGATCTTTCGTATCTTCTTATCCCTGATCGGTATAAATGCCCTGTTTTTTTCCTTAATGAACACCTGATCCGATGCATGCAGATACTCTTCCTGTATATCGGGAACCAGCAGTACAGGGCCGTGATCCGCTATCTCCTGAGCGATCCCCATATGGTCCGGATGATAATGGGATATAAGTATATAGTCTATACTCTGGAGCGTGACCTTAAGTTCACCAAGGGCAGCACAGAACGCAGGGAACGTTCCGGCCCAGCCGGTATCGAATAACAGCCTGCCCCCATCCCCTTCGATCAGATATGTATTTGTATTGGAATATTTAAGGCTGTGGATCTTCATATTTTGCTCTCAGTATTTCTTCGCTATCCTGCCTTCAATGCCATCAGCCGGCATAGCGCGATATTATGCGTGCTGCCGCGCTCAGATATCCTCCGCCGAATAGATTGTAGTGATTGAGTATATGGTAGAGATTATAGATGTCCCGCCTGTCCTCATAGCCGTATTCTCTCGGGATCTTCTCATAGTATCCGGAATAGAACGCAGCCGGCATCGGATTAAACATCTCCGTCATCGCGATATCCGCCTCAGGATGACCGACATATGTCGCAGGATCTATGAGTACGGCATTGCCATCCTTATCTATGAGGTGATTACCGCCCCACATGTCACCGTGCAGAAGTGCAGGCTTTTGTGGTTCTGTCAGGAGATCAGGAAGACGGTCAAGAAGGCTTAACATGCTTCTTATCATCTCTTTATCAAATGCACTCTCTGCCATCTTAAACTGAAACTCCAGACGGCACTCCCTGAAAAAGTCGATCCAGTTATCCTTAGGCGTGTTGATCTGCTTTGTCGCACCGATGTAGTTATCCCTTACAAAACCGAACCGGCCACCTTTCACATACGCACTCGCATCAGCCAGATGCATGTCGGCATACTGCCTGCCCATGTTGACCCAGGTGTTCGCCCCCGGGCGTCCGGTCTCTATGAGTTCCATCATCAGAAAGGCGCAGTTTTTTCCCTTATCGGTACCCTTCGCATACAGGTGCGGAGTAGCGATCGTGTCTGTTGCCGCAATGGCGCTGAGACCCGCTTCTTCCGCATCAAAAAAGTCCCTGTTGGCAATGGAGTTGATCTTGAGTAAGACCCTGTGTCCGTCAGACAGAGTTAAAAGAGCCGTGGAATTGATATCGCCGGATGCATAGCGTGAGTAACCCACTATGCTCACGTCCTGCCCGAAGCATCCTGCCACGGCAGCATCTATCGAATCATACGAAGGTATCGCCATCAGAAGTTGCTCCTTTTCTATTGGCCGGATTTTACTCCGGAATATGAGTGTGTTTTATCAAAGTCCATGTTAAAACAGATGTCAACACTGAACGATTCGAGGTCATAGATTGCTGACCACTGGGTGTCGCGGCTGACTGAGCTTAGTATCTCCATGGCTTCAGCGGACGTCAGCGTTTCGGCTTCATCTATGCTCCTGTGGATCTTTGTGTATCGCTGGTCGGGGTCAAGGGTCGACCTGCCCGGATATAAGAAGAAGTTGGTGACAGCCGTGTCTTCGATCACAGTCATCTCGCCCTCGTCTGTCCATTCGACCGTTACGGCGCGTCCGCTTGTATCCGTCATGAACACATGATATGTGTGGTGTCCCGGAGAATAGATATCGTACTCCTCAAGCAGCTTAACAGCTTCATCAACGGTCGCACACTTATCGATCACTACGCGCATGACTGAATACAGCAGGAGATCAGGCTTGCCGGAATCATTTACCTTATGCTGGTTACTGAGTGAAAGAAGCGATGCACCGAAGCCCTTCTCATTGACAGCATCGCAGATACACCATGGCGCCGCGAACAGCAGTGACCTGCTGCTCTCATCCTCTATATCATACTTGCCGTATTTACCCAGGTTCACATGCGACAGGTCCACTATGCCTATGGACGAATACCCGTCCTCGGGATATGTGCGTATTATGAGCGAATCGCCATCCTTTGCCATGTCATAATTACGTGCAAAAAGGTGATCGCCCTCAGGACTTACAGTCACAAACGAACTGCATCCCATATCGGGGATATCTCCTGTCGGCACGCCATCTGTCAGATTCTCAGTCATCCATATATCAAACTGCTCAACGTCCGTAATACCCTCTGTCAGATACTCATCCACCATATAGTCCGTATAGCAGTCCATCATATATATCTTGTCCGATATCTTACTCAGCGAGTCCAGAGTCTTCTTCTTAAGTTCAGAGTCTGCAGATTGTTCACCTTCCGGCTCTTCGCCTGCTGCCTGCTGCTCTCCCGACTGTTCGTCTCCGGCCTCTGATACCGCCTCCGGTTCTGCCACAGTCTGAGTCGCCTCATTTTTTCCCGCACACGCCATGACACTTAATGCCACCACTGCCGCGAGCATGATCATTATTGTTTTATTCTTCATCCCTCATTACCTTAACAGCGCTTTTACGCATCCTTTTTTCTTTATCAGATCTGCTATCCTCAGGCTTTCAGAGAAGCCCTGTTCATTGAGCTCATACGCAGCCTCTTTAAGTGCATTCTCAAAGCCGTCGCATAACCTGTCATATTCCTTCATCACGAGTTTTTCACCAATCCCGATCGTCCCTGACAGTTCACTAAATGACGCCCTGGTCACATCCCGGATATTCTTTGCTCCTCCGATACCAAATGACAGCTCATCCGTACTGCTCTCGTATATTACCGTACTTATCATATCATAAGCCGGTGAAAGGCGTATATCCTTCATATCAGTCCCGTATAACAGCGAAAAGTTCTTGATGTGCGCATCTGTATTGCCTATCAGACAGTTATATATGATCCTGTCAAGGAGTTTCATCTGATCTGCTATGGGATCTGCGGAATGCTTTCTCAACAATTCAAAAATGTCCTTCGCATACTCATCCTTCTCGGATTCATACTTATATTCCGAGGGAATACCCAACGCCTGCGCAAAATCCTCCTGATGCAGTCTGTAAGGTCTTGCAAGACCATCTATGTATTCCGCATCTGCCCCTATCACCCTGTCATACCGCTCTGTGGCGAAAAGAACTTCAGAGTCTTCTCCCTTGCCGACATTTATGATAAAACTTTGAGGAACATCTATCCCAAGTTTGCGCGCCGTAAGCATTGATAACTGCTCATTTGTCACTATCCCCTCAAGTCTTATATGGCTCTGTTTCACTATATGCGTACTCGGAGCTGTCCCTATCGGAAGGAACCATTTGTCACGCTCCTTTTCATAATACAGACCGACCTTACCTGACGCACCTGCAAGTGACAGATGCGACTTAATCATCAGTTCCGTTGCCTTAGCCGCTCCCTGCGAAGCCAGATCCGCAATCTGCTTCCCTTTTAGCTCCTTATACGCCCCTCCCGGTTCCTCTGCCTCATCACTTATCCGAAGCGCTCCGTTACACTCTCTTCCCAGTCTCAGAAGCATTCCCAGATAGTCATTTTCATCAACGTGAAAATGCTGTGCGACTGAACGCCTGGTAAAGCCTTCAGGTAACAGACCATCGAAGAAAGCCTTGGTAGCATAAGGAGAGAAACTGCCCTCTCTGAAGGGCAGACTTATAGAAACAGGAACAGCACCTTCTCTCTCCATGTATCCTTTATCATATGAAAAGCAGGCGTCGGTACTGTCATTACCTGTGATCATCCCGACAGGGACCTGGTTTTGTCCGATCTCTATACTGACATGATATCTGATCATACATTCCCCCTGGCATCAAGCTTAACATCCAGGCCGAGCATATTGGCATAATGAAGTACCTTGCCGATCTCGGCAGTGGCTTTGCCATTCTCGATATCCGAGATGAAGCTCACGGAGAATCCCGTAAACTCTGAAATATATGCCTGTGTGTAACCCAGCTTCTTTCTTTGTTTCTTAAGTTCTTTACCGAATGTAACTACATCTGTTATGAGCATGTTGTCTCCTTGCCACTTAGCCGTACGCACAAATATCACTTTCTGTCCGGTCAATTTAGCCGTACGACTTATTTTTTGTATTTTCAGTATAATATGAGCCGTACGGCTATGTCAATCAAATTATCAGGTCAAGGCGTGTACTCTCTTTAATGAAAACAGCCACCCTTTCGGATGGCTGAAGATGCATCTATGGTCGATCGGTCCTGATCATTTTCTGTTGCTTATTTCTTGATCGCATTGAAGATGGCGATGACTATACAGGCACCCACTACTGCGACTATCAGCTGGCCTATGATATTGGTCGCACCGAATCCTATAAGACCGAATATAAGACTGCCGACAAAACCGCCTACGATACCGAGAATAATGTTTAACAAAAGTCCGTTAGCCTTCTTCATTATAAGGCTTGCAAGCCATCCTGCGATCGCTCCGATCAGTATTGAAGCTATTAATCCTGTAACCATTTTTATTCCTCCGTTTTCTCCTGGAACTGAATCCTTATATATCTATATTATCTGTTCAGTATGTCATTCCTGTCAAGTATTGTGCTCGGCATATGATTTCCACTTGCACTAAGCGCTCTCAGGCGCAATAATATGATATACGGAGATTATGACATATGAAAAGAACAACAAATAATAAAATACTTACAATACTTATGATCGCAGCACTTGCACTCGGCTCAATAAGCGGATGCGGATCATCTTCAGATAAGGACGGGATCGATACAGGCAAGCTAAAAGACCGGATCGATGACATGGTTGAAGCGAATGAGCCTGTGAAGTCAGAGGATGAAGCTGATACTGAAGATCCTGAGCCTACAGCCAGCGAAAGCGGGAATGAATCCGTTGTCGAAGAAGCTCCTGCAGAACCCGAGGAAGAGAACGTCTGGGACGGCGGTCCCGACTTTACCTCACTTGCGACTCAGTTTAACGGGATCTTCCATGATATGACCATCGAGGATGCGGTAAGCAGATATGCGATCACCCTTGTAGACGGCGGCAGATACTATAACTTTGAAGGCGATATCGGGCAGATCATACCCGAATACAGGGATCTTGATCTTGACGGAGACCATAAGACAGATTCGATCCGCAGGGAAGGCTCGCACTATGTCATTGAGTGTTCGCGCGCGGGCTCCTTCACTACCGGCGACTACTCTAATTCACCCAATGAAGGCGAAGTTTTCGAGTTCGAGGATACTGCATGCAGGAATATCGATGAGATCCTGATCGCTCACTATACCTTCGGGACCGGCGGCCCTGTTGTGTGGGATACCGCGATCTATTCCAACGCAAGCGGCGAATGGAAGGCATATCCTATAGTTGATGCGGACAATAAGATCTGCTCGGAAGGATTAAGGGATCATATAGCTGCCAGGACAGGCAAGCCTTATGAGCCGTCTTCCGTGACAGTATCATCTGTTGATATGCAGACAATCCTGCTTAATTACGGGCATAAGGATGGTCCTGTTGTTACGCTTGATTACGAGCCGGTATATCTTAATAAGACATTTTTTAAGCAATCCATCACGGATGATGAGTATGAGTATTATGATTATTCCGACGGTTTCGATACGATGACCATGATCAACCACTGGCCTCTTGAGATAGTCGGGACCAAGGTACAGTTGACACCTTCACTGCAGAGTGAGCTTAACACCTACCTGTCAAACTTCTCGGAGCAGAATTATAACGGCAGATACACGCCTGCCAGTGTGGCTCATTTTGCCATGGAATGGGCCAAGATCAATTCGCCGTCCAAGCTCGAATATGATAATAACTACTGCAAGATAAGCCATGCTTCCGTCAATGAGATACTGGGACGCTACTTCGGATCCAATATGGAAGAAAGCGAGTTCTACAGCAGTGATGAGGATAATGTTCACCGCGGATTCGCTCAGGATGAATACTACTGTGAACCCGCAGCTGACGGTGAGATGTATGCTTATAACGCATTCTCCGTAGTCACATCAGTCGAAGAGCTCGGCGAGGACTACGGAAATAAATATCTGCGTATGCAATTCACGGTATACAGCCTTGATACCGATGATTATGATGAGACCGGGATCACGAAGGCTCACTATGCTCTGTCCGCGGATGAAGCGAAGGCACTTGCCTCTTCAGGCCGTCTGTATGAATCCTACACCGGTACGGCGATCGCCAAGAAGGTCGGCAAAGACTACTGGCTGTTGGAATACTCCGTTCCGCTTGATTATTAGGCCACTGAGTACTCCAGCACGATGTTCCTGACGGACCTTTGCTCTTGCCCTTCCCGGACAACCCTTCACTTACAAAGTATGAAGGCACTCTTGCTATCACACAGGATATTTCGGAAAACATGGATGCCGACAGTAATGCCATTTCGCTTCC
>JAEEGL013172991.1_pt1 | contig 16860 bp, 13 predicted proteins | sample 9134231 | NCBI WGS metagenome assembly JAEEGL01 (sample SAMN16246548, study PRJNA631951) | gut metagenome | biome: gut microbiome; feature: rumen; material: fiber-attached | host: Bos | place: Iran: Karaj | collected 2018-10
GAGCCTCGCCAAGAAGCGCGTCTGGTGGGACGAGGAAGACGAGTACCAGACCCTCTTCGGCGGCTTCTTCGGCGAGGCGGCCACGCCCTGGAGCCGGGCCCGCTACGACAGGGAGCTCTGCCAGGCCTGCCGGGGCGGCGGGTTTGCGCGGCGCATGGTGGCAGGCCCAGCGGGCCAGTCCCCGCTTCGCCTGCACGCCTACCTCGGCCGGGAGGACATGATGCCGGCAAGCACCGTCGACGGCATGCCTGTCTCGCAGGGCCTGGTCCACTTCACCCTCTGCCGGCCAAGGCAGCTGTGAGGGGCGCTGCCAGGCTGGATCGGCATGGCGCAGGCGTCTCCGGCTGGGCAGCCTAGGCAGCCTGGCGCCTGAGAGGGCCAGCCCTGATTCAGGCCTGAGCCAGCCCTCACCCAGTCCTTATCCAGTCTTCGTGCAGCCTTCATCCCAAGTTCATCCAGACCTCGCTGCTCGCTGGGGCCGCAAGCCGCCCTGCCTTCACCGGCAGCCTGCAGCGGCACGAAACCGGCGCACGAACCTGGCGGCAAGGAGGAATAACGGAATGCAGCTTTTCGATGCAGTCATAGCCTGTCTGGGGCTGGCCCTCGCCTGCGGGCTGGCAACGGCCCAGCGGCACGAGGAGCAGAGCGGCCATGAAGCCAGGCGCTGCGCCTGGCAGCTGGCCCAGCTGGGCGCAGGCGCCCTGCGTTCTGCCGAGGCACTACGGGAGGATCTGGCTGCAGGGGAGAGTCCCTGCCAGCGTCTTGACGCCGAGGCGCTCCGCCAGCAGGGACAGCTGGTGCCAGAGCTTCCTGCCGTCAACAGTCTTGGCCAGGCGCTCGAGGCCTACGCCTGCCTCAAGGAGGGAAGGACCTACGGCATAGCCCTGGCCAGGGGCCTTCCCCGCAAGCCCCGTGGCGAGGCAGGGCCTGAGGCCGACCCAGATGTCCAGCTTAGCCTCTACCTGCGCTATGCCCTGCCCGTCAGCAAGGCTCTGGACCAGAGCTTTGCCCTGCCTCCTGCGGAACTGCCTGCGGCAGCCATGCAGCCAGTCACCAGCCAGAGCGGCACGGCCTCTGGCGCCAGCGAGCCTGCCCAGATGCTGGCGGACTTCGGCCTGGCGCATCCCGGACCCGGCTCTGTCTTTGTCCTGCTCGCAGGCACAGCCTGCGGCGAGGACGCCGACTACCTTCGCCGCGTCTGCACGCCGGGGCTCGAAGACCGCTCGGCCATGGCCGCCCCGCTTTCCCTGCAGGGCCAGGCAGCCAGCGGCGCGGCCGGCCTCCAGCTTCTGCCCCTGCAGCAGGGCAGGCTCGTGCAGGCAGGCCGCCTCATCGCCGGCCCCGCGGCCTTTGCCGAGGCCTGCCAGGAAGCCTCTGCCGATGCCGCAGGCTCCCTTGCCTCCCTGGACGGCAGGCTGGCCTTTGCCTGGACGGCCGCCCGGCACCAGCCTGCGGCGGCACCGCCCTCAGGGGGGAGCGGCGAAGGGGAGGAAGACAGCGGAACAGGCCAAACAGGCCAGACAGGCCAGGCCGGTGATCTGCTCGCCTGTCTGGCCTCGAAGCCCCGCACCCTGCAAGCCACGCCGGCGCTCTTCCAGCCCCGGGACGCGCGCCAGGTCCAGCAGGGTGGCCTTGTCCCCAAGCCCTGGTGCCCCCGGGGAAGCCGGCCCCGCCTGGATCTGCTCCCTGCGGCCTCGGAAAGCGGCGTGGGCTCTGCGCCCGGCACCCATGTGCTGACACGCTTCACCGCCAGTGCAGGCAGCACGGGCAGCTCTGCCAGCGGCATAGTCCTCAGCACCGTCCCTTCGCTCGAGGACGCGCGCCTCGAAGGCTTCAGGGCCAGCGCCTCGGACGAAGGCGAAGCCTGGCGGGTCCGCATCGAACGCCGGCGCACCAGCTCAGGCAAAAGCCTTGCCAACTGGAAGCCTCTGGCCTCCTGGCGGGGCATGCTCTGCCAGTCCTGCCTTGTCCGCGAGGCCGAATGGGAGGAGGACGCCGGGGCCAGCGTCCTCGCCCTGCGCTCCTGCGTCCCCGAAGGCCAGCTTGAGGCCAGCGCCAATGCCGGCCAGACTGCCGCGCTGGCACCCGCGACTGCTGCCGTCGCAGCCGCTGGAGGATCAAGACCATGAACCTGCTGGAAACCCTGCTCGCCCTGCTGGCGGGCCTGGCCTGCGCTGCCGCCCTCGCCCTGTGCGCCCACGATCTGCGCGCCCGCACCCAGGCGCTTCAGGAGGCGGAGCTGCTCCAAGGGGCCGCCAGGCAGGCCCTTGCCTACGTCAAGGCCCATGCCGGCGAGCTGGCAGAGCGCCTGAACGATCCCGGGGATGCCCCTGGAGATGCGTCTGGGGACGCCTCCGAGACATGTCTGCTGCCCCTTGAGGCAAGCATCCTGCCCGGCCTGGCCCAGCCGCCGGAAGGCCGAAGCCTGCACGTCGCCCTTGCCGCATGCCGCGTCGCAGCGGGAACAGGCAATGACGTCAATGCCAGCCCAGCCGAGCCTGCCAGCCCCAGACCGCGCCTTCGCCTCTTCGTCTGGCTTGAGGGCGCAGACCCCGCGCTGGCAGCCAGAGCAGCCCTGGCCCTGCCCCGCGGCTGGCACGCCGACGGCCAAGGCCGCCTTGTCTGGCCCAATGCCGGCGCAAGCTCGCGAACCAGCCTTGCGCCTGCATGCGCTGGGCAAGCTGGCCAGACCTTGCCCTCGCCCCTTCCCGGCGCCTTCGGCACGGAGCTCCTCGTCCAGGTTCCTGCCAGCGCCCTGCCTCTGGCCGTCCAGCTCGCCCAGCGCAGGGAAGCGGCCGGCGCCCGCCATTTCGTGCGCCGGACCTGGAGCCCTCCCTCGGCTCTGAGCGCCCAGCCGGCGTCTTCAGGCGCACAAGGCGCAAGCGTGCAGGCCAATGGGCCTGCCGTCCCCGCCATGCGCCAGCCCCTTGACCTGCAGGGCCACAGCCTGCTGGCGACCGCAAGCCTTGGCCTTGGCCTGCTCGAAGCCGGCGCCAGCAGCGCCGCGCCGGAGAGCGTGCAGCAGGCTGCGCTGGCTGGCGAGCAGACAGGCGAGCAGGCAGATCAGCAGACAGGCCAGCAGACGGGCGAGGCAGGAGCAAGCCAGGCCGTGCGCCTGCAGGCGCTTGCCGAAGCTGGTCTGGACGCCGTGGAGCAGGCCTGTCTGAACGGTGGCCTTGAAGGCGTGCTCGCGCGCGGGCAAGAGCAGCTCTTCATCTGCCGCCAGCGCCGGCTCCTGCCCCTGCTTGCCAGGGAGGACCGCCCCAGCCTTGCCGGCATCGCGTCCTTTGCCGCAGGCGAGACCCCGCCCGGCGAACCGCTGGCCTGCCCTGCCGGCAGGAGGCCCGCCGTGTTCTACACCCCTGCGGCTGCCGAAAGCCGCAGCCTGGAAGCTGAACTCAGCCTCGGCACCACCCGGGTCTTCCGGGCCCTCTTCGAAGGCCCCGTGGACCAGAGCTTCCAGTGGCTGGCCATCCAGGCCTGCCTCTAGCCGGCCCTGCCCTGTCTTGTCCTGGCGGTCCTGTCTTGTCCTGCCCCTTTTGATAGGAGATGCGCCCATGCCTATGGTTTCCCTGGCTCTGCTCTGCCTGCCGCCCCGGCAGCCCCAGAGCCGACTCCACATCCAGCCCTCTCTCCGGCCTCTCCCCCGGCGCTCCTGCCTGGCTCAGCCTAGCCTCCTTCCCAGCTTGCCCGGCTTGCCAGCCCTGCTCGCCCTGCTTTCCTTCTTGATCCCGCACGCCCTGGCGGCCCTGCTTGCGCCAGGCGCGGCGCTGGCCAGCGCGGCCGGCGTCGCCCAGCGCGAGCAGGCCTACCACGTGCTCTTCGACGCGCCCTGCCGGCGCTTCGGCCTGCCCAAGGACGTGGCCCTGGCCATCGCCCGCCAGGAGTCGGACGGCCACCCCCTCATGATCAACGTCGAGGGCAGGGACCTGCTTCCCTCCAGCCTTGCCGAGGCCTGCGCCCTGGTCGACAGGCTCTGGCGGGAAGGGCGCAGCTTCGACGTGGGGCTCATGCAGATCAACGTCCAGTGGATGCGCCGCTACCGCATTCCCCCGCGCCTGCTCCTCGAGCCCAGGAACAACGTCTTCATGGGCTGCTTTCTCCTGGCCATGCAGACTAGGCAGGCGGGATCCCTGTGGAAGGGCGTGGGCCACTACCACTCCCGCACGCCCTGGCGCCGTGAGCGCTACATCGCCCAGGTGCGGCGCCATCTGGAGCGGCTGCGCAGGCAGACGGACCGGCGCTGGCAGGGCTGAGGCAGAGGGCCGCGGGCTCAGGCATGCCCAGCGGGGCGAAGCGGTGCCAGGCCTTGCAGAGCGCAGGCACTGGCCAGCCGGGCCATGGCAGTCATGGCAGACATGGCAGGCCGCAGGACCTGCCCTGCGCCGGACCTGCGCCCCTCATGCCCTGCACACGCACTGGTCCTGTTCCGGTCCTGTACTGGCCCTTTTCAGCCCTGTTCCGGCGCTGTTCCTAGCGGGCGGTGCATTTCCCGGCATCGCCTCTTGAACATCGCTTCGCTTTAGGAGTAAATGGAACCACACCCTATCCTAGCCAAGGAGGCTAACCATGATTAGACAGCTGCTGCTCATTGCTGCCATCGGCATGGCCCTTTCCCTGGCCGCGTGCGCGCCGCCGCCCCCGCACCACCATCACGGCGGACCGCCACCGCCGCCGCATCACAATGTTGCTCCGCCACCGCACCATGGCCCGCATCATGCGGGTCCGCCCCCGCACGCCGGCAAGCCCCACCAAGCTGCTCCCTCCCACCATGGCGCCCATCACGGAAAGCCTAAGGCTCCTCACGGAAGCCACGGGAGTCACCACCATCACTACTAGCCTTGCATAACCCCAGACCATGACGGCCTGGCGATAGCCCTTAGTGCGGGACGCCCTGGACCCCAGGTTCAGGGCGTCCCTGTCTGGGGGCGCCAGGCATACTCCCAGATTTTCGCAGATTTTTCCTAGGCTTTCTCCCAGACATTCTTCCACGCTTTCTTCCGGTCGCTCCCCTTCTGCGCATCAGACGCAAGCCAGAAGCCAGCCCAGGCGCCGTCCCAGATGAGTTCCCCCTCGCTGGCCGCCTGCGCCGCATCTCCTGCTCTGCATGCCCCCTCCGGGGCCCAGCTCCGAGGTCCACTTCCGGAATCCAGCTCTGGGGCCCGCGCAGATAGCTCGGGCCAGCAAGCGCACGGCAGAGGCGCGCCGCGTCAGCCCTCAGCCCTCTCAGCCAGCGAGCCTGCCTCTCTGCCTGCCTGCCAGTCTCTCTACCTGTCAGCCAGCGCAGATCCCTCGCGAGCCCTGCGCCAAGCCAGGCACGCCCAAGCCGGCACGCCTCGCAACTTCGGCACATTTGGCAAAGTCGGCAAGCCCGGCACGCCCAGAGCCGGCTCTCCCCTGGCCGGCAGCCCGAAACACTCCGACACCAGCCCTGCGCCTCGTTTGCCGCGAAGGCCTGCAGACGCCCGGCCGCCTGCGGCCGGCTGTCAAGCGGCGAAAAGCTCCCCACCCTGAGCCAGCGTGCCTGGACCAGCGGCCAGGCTCATTGTCTTGCTCATGGACTGGGCTCAGCGACATGGCTCAGTAGCCTGACTCAGCGACCAGGCGCCCTGGTTTCCCAGCAACAAAAAACTTTTGTCTTTTTAAAACATTTTTGCTCTTGCCTGCCTCTGGCCACTTCAACCCGCCACTTCAGCCCGCCAGTCCAGAGGCCTTTCGTGCACCCTTCCCCCGCGTTGTCCTGCCTTCCCCTGTTCTTCGCTATGCCTATGGCGCGCCTTGGCGCAGGAGTCCGCATGTCCGACCGCCCCCGCAGCGATGTCTCCGCTTCCTCCGGCCTTCTTGCCTGCCTTGCCTGCGCAGCGGCCCTTGCCCTTGCCCTGCGCCACTTCGGCCCCCAGGCCAAGGCCTGCCTGCTCTGGCTTGCCGGCGCGGCCTGCCGGCAGGCTGGCCTCGTCTCGGCGCGCTATGCCGAGGCCGCCCAGCGCATCGAGGCCCTTGATCCCGCAGCCCTCAGCCTCGGCTTCTGCATCGAGCTCGCCAACCGGGCCTGCTTCTGGCACGTCCTGCTGCTGGCCTGCCCCCTGGCGCTGGCAGCCCTGGCCTGGTCCTGGCGCATCTCACCAGCCGACATCTTCCGCCGCACCCTCGGCATGCAGGACCTGCTCAGGGCAAGCGCGCCCTTCAACGCCTGCGTGGCCCCTGCCCTGAACTGGCCTGGCGGCATCCTTGCCGAGCCCCTGGACAGCGGACCCTGGATGGCTGGACGCCAGCCCATCCAGTGCGCAGCCGCCCTTGGCCTGCTCAAGGGGCCGGACGGACGGGCCATTCCGGCCTCCGAACTCCTCGAGGAGGGAAGGCTTGCCAACCCCGCCTCCCCGTGGCTGCGACCGGGCTCCCAGGCCAGCTTCGACAGGGAGAAGGCCGCGGCCTGGCTGGCCAGCCAGCTGGGCGCGCCATGGGAGGGCTGGGATGCCCTCCCGCCCCATCTGCGGAAGCTCTCTCTGGCCTGGATGCTCTTTGCCACGGACCGCAAGCGCGAGGCCCAGGCCCTGCTCGACGAGCTGAGCCTCTCCTTCCGGGCGCCTCAAGCCCCGCAGAAGGCCCGCTTCGTGCGGCGCTTTCCCTTCGTGGAGCGGTCCAGGCCGGGCCATCCCTACCTGCTCAGCTGCCGCCTGCCCGGCGAGCTGGCCTCCCTTGCCAGGAGGCTGTGCGCCGAGGGGCCCTGCGCCGAAGCTCTGGGGCCCCACCGCACCTGGGCGAACCTCGCCCTGCTCAGCCTCTACGAGTGCGCCCGCCGCAAGGGCGTGCTGCCCACGTCCGAGTTCATCTGGCTGAGGCCCGTGGACCGCCGGCTCTACTACCTCTGCAACAACCTCGGCCGGCGATCCGTGTGGCCCGAGATCGCCGGCGCCTGGGCCCACTACCAGACCGAAACGCTGCTCGGCAGCTCCGATCCAGCCTTTGCCGGCCTTGCCGATCCCCATGTCGAGGAGGCTTGCGACGCCCTGGAGGCGGCCCTCTTCGACGAGGGCTGGATTGCCCCGGAGAGGCTCTCGCCGAAGCTTGCCCAGCGCCTCCAGGCAGGCTGAGCCCAGGTCTGGCCCAAAGCTGGCCCCAGGCCTGTCGCAGAGATATCGCGGGGATATCGTGGAGGTATCGCAGCACCTTCGCCCCGCTTCACGGAGAGCCCGCCAAGCCGCCACAAGGTCGTGCCAGGCCTGCCGCGAGCCTCAGCCCCCTCCTGTTCTGCGTCCCGCCATTCCGCCTTGCACGCAGGCCCCCTGCTCTGCAGGCCCGCAGGCCAGGCCCTCGCCCTTCCCCGGCCTTCACCGCCCGCCCCCCTTCCGCCTTCAGGAGGTCTGCCATGCCGCGACGTCCCCGCCAGGCCCGCTACGGCCTCAATCCCAGCGAAGAGCACGCCAAGGAGGAGCTTGTCCGCGACATCCGCCCCCTCTGGGTGCGCCTGCACGACGCCCTGCTGGAGCGCCCGGGCTTCCTGGCCGCCATGCTCGCCGGCATGGGCGCCATGCTTCTCTGCCCGGCCGCCAGTCCTGTGCTGCTCCCGCTCCTGCTCGGCCTCGCCCTCAGGCGCCGCTTCGCCTGCCGCTTCGACTGCCTGCCCATGCGCGTGCCCCAGGTCTGGCCAGGCCCGGACTTCGGGGACGTGCTCCCCCAGGGCGGCTTCCACAGGGCCCGCGGCACCTTCTACGTGGGCAACGAGATCGACACGGGCCGCGAACTCTGGATTTCCCGGGAGGACATGCTCACCCACATGCTCGTGCTCGGCACCACCGGCGCCGGCAAGACCGAGACCCTGGTCTCCCTGGCCTTCAACTTTCTGGCCGCCGGCTCCGGCCTGCTCTACGTGGACCCCAAGGCTGCCCCCAAGCTCGGCGCCCAGATCTACTCCATGTGCCGCCTCGTGGGCCGCGACGACGACTTCCTCCTGCTCTCCTACATGGCCGACAAGAAGGCCCAGGCCTCCATGCGCAGCTTCGGCCACATGCGCACCCCCCTGCGCCAGTCCAACACCCAGAACCCCTTTGCCGTGGGCACGGCCAACCAGCTCACCCAGATCCTCTTCTCCCTCATGCCTGCCGGCGACGACAAGGGCGGCAACGCCATCTTCTCCTCCAATGCCCAGACCCTCATCTCCGGCCTCATGGCCGTGCTCGTGGAGATGCGCGACCGCGGCGAGGTCCCGCTCTCCATCGGCGTCGTGCGCCGCTACCTGCTCAGCATTCCCGAGATAACCAGGCTCGCCCTGCGCGAGGACCTCTCCGAGAAGAGCATGCTCTCCCTCCAGGCCGCCCTCGCCACCGTGGGCTGGGAGAAGGGCCTGCCCCTGGACAAGCAGCCCCGCAGCTTCGCCGAGCAGTACGGCTACGCCAGGGCCTACTTCGGCCGGGCCCTCTCCCTGCTCGTGGACAGCTACGGCCGCATCTTCATGACCTCCCACGGCGAGGTGGACGCCGTGGACGTCATCACCAGCCGGCGCGTCTACGTCACCCTCATCCCCAGCATGGACAAGGACCCCAAGGAACTCAAGAGCCTTGGCCAGATCTGCCTCTCCTCCATTCGCAACGCCTGCGCCGTGGGCCTTGGGGACGTGGTCCAGGGACGCCTTGCCGACGTCTTGGGCGCCCTGCCCACGGACGCACGCACGCCCTTCGGCGTGATCGTCGACGAATACGCGGCCATCGAGACGCCGGGCTTCGAGATCCTGCTCACCCAGGGCCGCGGCCTGGGCATAGCCTGCGTGGTCGCCTCCCAGGACTTTGCCGGCATCAAGCGCGCCTCCCCCGAGGCCGCGGAGCAGATCGTCGCCAACTGCAAGCTCAAGCTCTTCATGTGCCTCGAGGATCCCAGCCAAACCTACGAGCTCATCCGCTCCCTGGCAGGCTCCGGCTTCACCTTCGAAGCCTCGGGCTGGAAGGGGGAGCCTGGAAGCACGGCCTACGCCGACACCCTCGGCGCCAAGGCCGCCATGCGCCCGCGCGTGGATTTCCGCGACCTGCAGAAGCAGGTCGAAGGCCAGATGACGGCCTTCTTCAAGGGCGAAATGATACGCGGACGCACCTTCTACGCCTGTCCTCCCCTGGACATGCACCAGGAGCTGCGCCTCAGCTACCACCTCAAGCTCCAGGCGCCGGATCCGGCCCTGCTGAGCATGCGGGAGGGAGAGAGAGCGGCCCTGTCCCGCGCCTGCCGGGCACTGGCCCGGGGACGCGTCCCCCAGCCTGTCCGGCTGGGCGCCCTGCCAGACGGCCTTCCTGCCGCGGGCCGGGCCTTCGCCCTCTTCGCAGCCCTCCCTGCTGCAGGTCCAGCAGGCGGCAACGAGCGCGCCCTGGCGGCGCTCCTTGCCCTGCCCCTGGAGGCGGAGTTCCAGCAGGAAGTTCAGCTCAAGCGCCAGCAGGGCAGCGCCGCCTAGCGCAGGCCAGAGCCAGCCGCCTTCAGGGAGGCTCCCTGCGCCCCTGGTCCCTGGCTTCGCTCCCCTGGTCCATCGGAAGACCACAGCCCCGGATATCAGGAAACCCGGCACTACGGCAACGAGGCAGCAACGCGTCTAGGCTTCTTGCGACATGGCCCCATTTTGAAAATGAAAGCCCTGAAGGTCTTTCCTGAAGCGCCGCATCTTCAGGCAGGAGAGGCCTGGCCTTTCGCCTGCCGCCGGCGCAGGCCAAGGCTCCGCAACGCTCTTCATTGGAGCTTCGCTGGTCATTCTCTGGTCCTTCCCTGAACCTTGTCTGGGGCTTCTCCGGACCTTGTCTGCGTGCGACGCTGGACGGTACGCCACCGCCCCAGGCATCCCCCAGACATCCCCCGGCCGTCCCCAAGGCAGTTCCCAGACCTTTCCCAGACAGGCCGGCAGACACAGCGCAAACCTCGCCGCTGAACCTTCTGCGCCAAGCAGGCATCTTTCTCCCGCAGGCGCAGCAACACGCCCTGTCCCGCACGGAGCAGCACATTCCCTCGCTCAACGTGAAGCATATCTTGGCAGGTTACTCGTTTTTTATCTGGACAGCGCAAAAAAAAATATTTGCTTGTCTTGCCGTCTCAAGATATAGAGAGGAAAAACGAGTGGGCAAGATCTGCCCGCAACCCGTTGACAAGGAGTCTCGCTTCATGGCTCAGCAAAAAACGCAGAACCAGCCCTCTACACCTAGCCTCCGCAAGCTCTTGGCACAGTGCCTGCAGAGAAAGGGCTACGTCTTCTCTGCGGAAACCCTTCTCCACGAGGGGGTGCTGGAGCGCATCCCCGAATTGATACGCGACGTCTCGGACACGGAATTCATCCTCGACGAGATCTTCGGCGAGCGCTTCGAGCGGCTGCTCACTGACCTTGCCGACTACGGCCGGCGCCGCAGCTACGAATTCAACGAAGAAAGCAGCGACCCAGCCGACCAGACGGCCCAGCGCTGGCTCAGCGGCGACATCAGCGACCTGAACATCAAGATCAGCCGCGGCAAGCGCAGCGAGCCCCATCTCATTGAAGGCCGGCGCCTGACCTTCGGCGAATGCCTCACCAGGCTCGTGCTCGAGTCGAGGGAGCGGGAGCTTTCCCACAGCATGCTCTGGTGGCTTTCGGAGTATCTGGACTACAGCCTCGACTGGCTCTTCTTCGGCGTGGGCACCATTGCCAAGTCCTCCTTCCACGACACCTACGATCCCTCGGCCGCCATCCTGAACGCTGCTCTGGCAGCCGGTGCCGACGGCAGCGACGATGCCTCCGTCGACGGGATGCAGTCCATCCTCCAGACAGTCTCCGAAATCAAGGCCATGCGCGGCACCACCACCTGGCGGGGCGCGGACTGGAACTGGCTGATGAACGGCAAGACCCACACCGCCCACCAGTTCAAGTCCCCCACCCTGCCCCTGTGCGCGCGCTGCGTGAGCGCCTGGAACATCCAGCCCGTCATGCCAGAGATGCCGGACCTGCTGGCCTTCATCGACTGGCTCTACGTCTTCATCCTGCGCGAATTCTTCATGCTCGCCCCCCTGCCCAAGAGCGACTGGCGCCAGCAGGTCTTCGCAGCCATATCCCGCGGCAAGAACAAGGTGCTCCTGCTCCTCGGCACCACGGCCCAGGCCGGCACCCAGTACCGCCTCGGCAAGGCCATGCCCAGCAGCTCCGTGGTCAAGCTGGCCTACTTCCTCGAGCTCATCATACGCCGCTTCGGCCGCAACGGCTTTCTCCAGTACATCGCCATGGTCAACGAGGAGGCCCGCGCCCGCAACTTTACCAACCTGCTCGAGGTGATGGAGCGCAAGTCCTGGCGCGAAGACAAGAAAGCCGGCTTGGCTGAGGACTTCGACGACGATGACCTTGAAGGCGGAGAGGCTGGCGATGCTGCCGGCGGGGAGGCTGGGCAGGACGCCCCCGCGGCCGCCGAAGCCGGCGGCACTCCGGCCGCGGCGCTGTCCCGGCCTCGGAAGAAGCCGAAGAAGGATGCCGAAAGCCTGCTCTTCCCTGATGCAGACGGCGGGGACGGCGAAGGCGACGCCGGCGAGGCCGCCGCGGCCATAGCCGCCATGACGGAGGGAGAGACCAAGACGGCTGCAGACAGCGAAGCCGAGACAGCCAAGCCCGCCAGGAGCAGGAAGGCAGCCAAGGAGGGCAAGGAGGGCAAGGGGTCCAAGGCTGGCCAGGATGCCAAGGGGGCCAAGAATGCCAAGGGAGCCAAGGGCTCCAAGGCTGGCAAGGGCGCCGAGGAGGCCAATGACGGCAAGACCGCCAAGGCTGACAAGGCTGGCAAAGGCGCCGTCCGCAGAAAAACCGCCCAGGCCGGCGAGGCCCAGGAGCCTGCGGACCAGCCTGCCAGCCAGCCGTCTGGCAAGGCGCCTCGAAAGCCCGCTGGACAAGCCGCTGGACAGCCGTCCGAACTGGACGCTGAAATGAACCCTGGCCTGAACCCGCAGCAGCCCGCCAGGCGGCGCCGTCCGGCACCTCTGGCCGGCTTCCTGCGGCGCCGCGGCAAGGCCCGCGACTAGGGGAGTGCACACGCTATGAACGACCGTCCCGACACCTCGCCCTTCTTCCCCGAAGACAACGACGCCGTCGTCACCCTCATCTCCTGGGACACCCTTCCCCCGGAGGACAAGCGCTTCGTGAGCCTGCGCGGCCTTGACGGCAACTTCCTGACGCCCGGCGTCCTCTCCGGCCTGCACGGCGCGCGCAGCAGCAACCTCGTCATCGGGCACATCAAGTACGCCCTGGCCCGGCAGGGCGAGATCCAGCACTTCAGCATCAAGGCAAGCGACATCATCGTACCTATTCCCAAGGACAGCTCGTTCACCCAGATGATGGACCGCAAGGAGGCGCTCCAGGGGCCCCTGATCAACCTCAAGCGCCTCAAGGCCAAGGCCGTCAAGCAGATCATGGGTCTGTGCACCACCCCGCCCGCGACCTCCGCAGGCTTCCTCCCCTGCCTGCGCGATGATCCGGGAGGCTTCTTCCGGCGCTTCTTCGAGGATCCCGCCTACCAGGGCGTTCAGGCCGTCTACTGGGACTGCCAGGGCTCCCTCTTCGGCGCCGGCCTCAACCCCACCGAACTCTTCTCCGTGGTCACCGTGCGCCCCAGCTTCGCCCGCACGCTCCGCAGCCTTCTGCCCCCGCGCCCCCTCCTTTCCGACCGGGCCCGCTGGAACAAGGAGGTCTGCCTCGAGGAGCTCAAGGACAAGTTCATTCTCGAATAGGCCAGCGTCCCGGCCCGTGTCCGTCCCTCAGACGCAGCCGCCGGCAGTCCCGCGCTGTGCGCAGAGGCCGCAGATGGCGCAGAGGCCTCGTTTGGCCGGGGCGCCGCAGCGCCACGGTCTGCGCCGGCAAGGCGCCTCGCTGTTTCGGGGCAGGCCCAGAGAGGATTCGGGACAGCTTGAAGCCAGGAGAGAAAGGGCCACGGGAAGCCGGCTTCCTCAGCCTTGTGCGACAGCCATGTGCCCCGCCATGAGCACCCGGATGCCTTGCTGGCGCAGCCTCTCCTGCAGCCTGCAGGCGTCCGCACAGCCTGCAGCCTCCCCGTCCCCGCTGTGCAGGTCAAGAAAGGCCTTGACCCTGGCCCAGTCGGCCAGAGCCTCCCTGCTGACGTCGCTTTTGGAGTCGGCGTCGGCAAGCTTCCAGAAAGCCGCCATGGCGGCCTGGCCGTGCCTGGCGACGGCCAGGAGCAGATCGTAGCGCGTGCCCGGACGGATGAGGCGGTAGCGGCCCGCCTTCATGTGCTCGCGGGCAGCCATGCACCCGCAGGCAACCATGGCCCCCGGCAGGTCCAGCGCCTTGCCCCAGGCTTGCGCCAGCACTACGCCGCGCGCTTCATGGCCGTAGTGATGCGGCAGGATCTCGGGCGGCGTCTCGAGCTTGCCCGCGTCGTGCACGAAAGCCATCCAGACGGCAAGGCTGTCGCCTGCCACGGCGTCCATGACCCGGCCTGCATGCTCGAGCACCGAGCCCGAATGGTAGGCTGCCGGGCCTGCGGGAACGGCAGGCATGGCGGCAAGGGACGGCAGGCAGGGCAGCCGGCCTTCGCTGAAGGCGCAGCGCAGCACGGCCGAAGGCCTGGCTGCGGAAAGGAGCCTGGCGGCAAAGGGATGCATGGCTCGTCGAGTGCGTCGGCAGGCAGTGCGGCGATCTGGCTAGTGACAGCGGGCCTCGAAGACCTTCAGGACAGCCTCGGCGTCCTTCCTCTCCTGGAGATGCTGGCGCAGCGGCTTGCCGCTGGCGGACACGGCCTGGCAGTGGTCGTCTTCAACGTCGAGGATCACGTCCAGAGCCTCAGGCGAGAGCTCCGCGAACACGATGGGCTCAGTCTTGGCTCCGGTCCCGCTCTGTGCTTGATCCTTCTGCGCCTCAAGCTTCTGGGCCTGTTCCTTCTGCGCCTCGGTAATGGCCCTGCGGGCAGTTTCCGTGGTCGGATCGCCCTTGCAGGCATCCTCCATCCGGGGCATGCCGGCAAGGTCGTCGAAGTCGCGGCCGAAGCCGCGCTTCAGGATGTGCCTCGCCGCTTCGGGCCTGCCACAGAAGAGGGCGTAGTAGACGGCAACGTCTCTGGCATCGACCGTCGTGCCATTCCAGGTCTTCATGACGAAGATCTTGGCCGATCTGGCGAGCACCGTATTGATGTCGCCCTCCGAACCGCGCAGGGCCGCGGACACGATGTCGATGGGCTGTTCGTCCGCTGAGATGCGCTCCAGAGGGACAGCGCTGGCCGGTTCGGGAAGGGAGGTCAGAAGCAGGGCTGCCAAAGCCAGCGAGACAGTGCGGTTCATGGGGCGGACTCCTTCATGCCGTCTGCGGGCGCATGGCACAAGGCATGGTGCAAGATACAATCCAAGCGCAGGCAGAATGCTCGGGCTAGGCTTGTGTCACAGGCGTTACTTCTCCGTCAAGCAGAATTTTGGATTGCTTCATTCCGCTTTGAAGCATCCTGCACGGAATGTCCCCTGCCTGCTCTGACCTTTTTCTGCCGCGCCGGCCCTGTCTTGCGGGGGCAAGGGGGCAAGGGGGCAAAGAAGCAAGGAAGTGTCGAGCCAAGGGGCCACGGTCCAGCCTGAACGGGCTTCTTTGCGCAGTCAAGGAAGCGCGGGCTGCCTACAGGCCGCATCTGCGCAGGGTGAAGGCGTCCTCGCCGTCGAGCCCAAGCTCGTTCAGCACGGGCTTGCCGCCCTTCTCGACGATCTCGAAGCGCTTGCGCAGGCAGCCTGCGATGCGCTCGCCCGTCTCGGCAAGCTTGTCCCCTCTGGCCCGCACGCCTCGGAGCGTAAAGTCGGCGTGCACCAGCCACTCGCCCTGGCTACCGGCCTCCTTGGCCAGGGCGATGGTCTGGGTCTGGACGCCGCCCCTGCTGTCCGCGAGGCTTCCCTTGGCCGCTTCCTTGCCGTTCAGCTTGATGCTGTAGTCGGCAGGCGTCCTGGCCGTGAAGCGCACGGCGAGGCTTGCGCCGTCAGGAGAGAGGGCGAGGTCCAGCGCCGGCACGGTGCCGGGATAGCGCTGGTGCCACTGGGCCACCTTGGCCGCGCGGATGTCCTCCTGCGGGGAGGCCATGTCGGCGCGGGCAGACATGGCCGCGAGGCTGGCGGCAAGACAGAGGAGCAGGCTGGGCAGGCAGCGGAAAGGCGACATGGCTTTCTCCTTGAGGACAGGGGGCAGGACTCGCGGGCAAAAGCTCGAGGGCAGGCGCTGGCGCGGCCTGCAGGAAGCGCCTGGCTTGCGGGGGGCTTTCGGCGAGCAAGGCCGGAAAGCAGTACTGGGGAGTGCGGCCGGCGAAGGAGGCTGCTACAGGCCGCAGCCTCGCAGGAAAAAGTAGTCCTCGGCATCGAGCCCGAGCTCGTTGAGCACGGGCTTGCCGCCCTTCTCGACGATCTCGAAGCGCTTGAACAGGCAGCCGTTGATGCTGTCGCCCGACTCGGCAAGCCTGGCACCGTCCTGCTTGACGCCCTTGAGCTTGAAGCTGGCGGCAACGCGCCACCGCCCCTGCCTGCCGGGATGCTCGGCAAGGTCGATGTGCTGGGTCTGGACGCCGCCCTTGAGATCAGCAAGCTTCCCCTGGGCCGCGTCCTTGCCGTTCAGCTGGATGCTGTAGTCGGCAGGAGTCCTGGTCTCGAAGCTCACGGCGAGGGTCTTGCCGTCTGGCGACAGCGCAATGGCCATCGCCGGGGTCGTGCCGGGATGCTTATGGTGCCACTGGGCCACGGCCGCCCTGCGGCGGTCGCGCTCAGGAGAGGCAACGTCGGCCTGGACCGGCAGCGCGAAGGCGAAGGCCAGAAGACAGGAGAGCAGGCCGGCGAGGCGGGCTTGGCTGGACATGGCTTCCTCCTTGAGAAAACGGGCTTGAGGAAAGGGGCTTGAGGTGAGGAACTTGACGGCAGCAACGCGTGCGCCAATGGACAGCCGGGACGGCTGGCGCAGTCTATGGCTCTGCGGAGCATTGCCGGATAACAGGGCGATCCGGCCACGGGACTGCCCAGACGCCGGAACTGCCGGGACAGGCCAGGGCTCAGAGGCCGCAGCGGTTCAGGATGTCGGCGTCCTCCTCGTCCAGATCCAGCACCTTCAGGACGGTCTTGCCGCTGGACGTGGCCATGCCGTAGCGGGCGCGCAGGCAGCCGGCTATCAGGTCGTCCGTCTTGCGCAGGACGCCGTCCTCCTGCGCCACGCCCCTAAGGGAGTAGTCGACGTGCACGATGCGTACGCCCTGCTCGCCTGGATGCTCGGCAAGGGAGATGGATTCGGTCTGGACGCCGCCCTTGAGTTCCGCGATACGGCCCTTGGCCGCTATCTTGCCGTCCACGCGGACGGTGTAGGACGTGGGAATCTTGGCCGTGATGCGCAGGAGCATGGCTTTGCCGTCGGGCGAAAGCGCGGCCTCCATCGCCGGCGCCGTGCCGGGATAGGCGCGGTGCCACTGCTCGACCTTGCCTTCGCGGATGTCCCCCTCGGGCGAGGGAACGTCGGCTGCTGCCGGCAGCGCGAGCAGGCAGGCCAGCGCAAGTGCAGGCAGAGAGCAGAAACGGGGTGAAAGCGACATGGCCTTCTCCTTGCTGCCGGGGTGGCTGCTGTGATGGTGTTGGGAGGAATGAGAGGGAGGTGCTGACGAAAGAGGCAAGCGGGGGGCCGGGCCGGTCCGCTGCAGGAGGAGCCTTTCAAAGAACCTGCAAGGAACCTTCCGGCGCCCCCGCCCAGCCACCATCATAGACGCCGAAGCCCCCCTTGACCAGATCCTCGGAAGGAGGCCAAGGGGGGCTCGATATGTGCTGCTTCAGCAGAGCCTGCTCAGGCGAGGCCAGGCAGAGGCTACGAAGCGGAGCTGCTTAGAAGGAGTAGGCGAAGGAGAGGCTGAGGTTCCAGCAGTCGCGCACATCGCGGGA
>JAEEGL015730469.1_pt1 | contig 16860 bp, 20 predicted proteins | sample 9134231 | NCBI WGS metagenome assembly JAEEGL01 (sample SAMN16246548, study PRJNA631951) | gut metagenome | biome: gut microbiome; feature: rumen; material: fiber-attached | host: Bos | place: Iran: Karaj | collected 2018-10
GACATCGAAGCTATCAAAGAACAGGTAAAGTCTAACGAACTGTAAACAAGAAGAACTATGGCAATAGGCGCAATAACAATGATACTCACCAATGTTGGGTTGCAAATCTACAACAATTGGTGCGGCAGTCGTCAGAACGAAAAACTCCAGCAGAAGCGCGAGGAGTTTGAGCGTGCTGCCCGTGAACGTAACACGGAGCACATGTGGAAACTCCTGCGCGAGGGTCAGGAACTGACGATGGAGTTGGAGAGGGAGAAGCATGATGACCGATTGAGGGAATTGAAAGATGAGGTTGACCACCTCTTGGAGCGACTCACCTATGAGGCCACCATTACCAATTGGCCATTGAAGGTACTGCCAATAGTGATGAAGAATCAGGCCTTTGGAAATCTTCTGGCTAAGCAGGAAGAGCATGTCGCACTGCACGTAATCTTCACTCGCTCCAACTATGACAAGTTTAATAAATTGGTTTATCCCATTGTGGAAAAAGAGTTGGAACAGTATTGCGATAAGCACTGGAGTACTGTGAGCGACCATCCCGTTCTGTTCTATAGTGGAGCATGGAAACCAATGAGCAGTCCTACAGATGTTCAGATAACAGCCATGCGTGAAGAATTGAAGAACCTACCTACACTGATGATTACTCCCTTCTTCCGTCCTGCTAACGGCAAACCTGATGATGGCAAACTCGTGTTCCAAGTCCACATGTGGGGCGTAGGAGCCAATAGTTCAGATCAATTTATTGTACCAGAGATAGAACCTGTGAGCGATGAGTTCCATTTCCAACGTCCTTACACCAATCAACATGACTATGAGAAAGAGAAAGGTCTCTTAGACGAGATTGTTGAAGACCTCGTTCCCTATCTGGAGTGTATGATTGGCTATATGGCCGACACCTATTTTTGGGCTTATGCTGGTTTGGCTCCGCATCTTCCTCTGCTAGTTACTAACGGAACCATCAATACAGATGGAATGAAGTATCTCATTAGCGATAGCCGTGAGTATTATAACCAGCTACTTTTAACAAGTGAAGAGAAAGCAAAGGAGAATCCCTTCATGCAAGAGAATCTGCTGAATCTATATGAGGGTAGTGCTGAATTGTGGGATGAGGTTGACCAATCAAGAGTCTTAAATGATATTTTCTTGAATTATTGTGAAAAATATTATGGCAAAAGATATGAATCTGTCATAAAGGCAATTGAAGAATGCCCATTATCCCCAAAAGATGCTGGCTTCATTTCGACATTTTTAGGTGTCTCTAAGGATAAGAACATTGCAAAATCAATATGTGACAAAACGGCTTTTAAGGATTTGTTTTATCTGTCAACAGATGGAACATCAATTACATCTAAATGCTCTTTTATCGATAAGGAAAAGTTCAATGATGACGTATTTATCAGATCAAAAGAAGACAACTATGATATAGTAAATACCCTTAACGAGTTTAAAAACTTCATTGCCATTAATAAGTACAGAATACCTATTAAAGATCCTTCTTTATACATTGAAATTGTCAAGTATTCACAATTTATATATCATATTTGCGATCCAGAGTCAAAAAAGGTTTTATTGATAAATCCAGGCTTTGATCTTATGATAGAGTGTGCTAAGATAAAGCATGAGAAACAAATAAAGAGCATATTCAAGCATAGTGAACATGCTTCCATTATATGTAGATTCTCGAGAATTGAAAAGTTGATAAGTACTATAAATGATAACACCCTAATTTTTTAATTTATGGCATGGTATAAGATTTTATTAGGAGCTCTTGCCTTAATTGGAGGGGCTGCATGGTATCTTAAAAAGAAGATTCCTCTAACCTTTGAGACCTTTTGCGAAGAATGTATTGACAAAGCTATTAAAGACAATGCCAATTATAACTCTCAGGAGGTTGTGAAAACTATCGTTGTTCTCACGTGTGAAAACAACAAAGATGTGATACCTTATATTTATAGGCGTTATACGAATGGCGGGGTTAAGAAAAAAAGGATATATTCAGAACCCTTCCCTATGGAACTTTGCCCGGACAATGTTAAGGATGCTATAAATAAAGGAGAATATGTTTTAAGAACAATTTAAATATTCAATATGGGATACTCTATCATCGATAATAAAGGGAAAGGAAATACGGATAAGAAAAAATCAAATGTGTCGTTCATGGCAATAGAGCCAGAATGGACATTAGATGAAATAATCTTTTCTCAAAGGATAAAAGAACAACTTCAAGATGTGGTTTCTTTCTGTCAAAAGAAAGATCAGATAGTTGAAGAGTGGGAGCTTAACAAGTTCTTAAAGGGGAAGGGCTGCATTGGTATTAATCTTTGGGGAATACCTGGAACTGGAAAAAGTATAGCAGCAGAGGCAATTGCTTCAGCTTTACATAAAAAGTTAATTCAAGCTTCGTATTCTACCTTAATGGACAGCCTTCAAGGTAATACAGAGAAGAATATAACTTCGCTTTTTGAAACTGCTGTCACTGAAGATTGTGTGATTCTTTTCGATGAAGCGGACGGTCTATTAAGTGCTCGAAAAACAGGAGGGGCGAACTCAGACTCCACCAATCTGATTAAATCCCACATGTTGAACATTCTAGACAGAAGTAATGCTGTAGTTGTGTTTACTACGAATCTTTTCAAAAGTTATGACCGTGCTTTTGTTCGTAGAATTTTGTGGAACATAGAAGTCCCTGCTCCCGGTTTTGATGAGCTGGTTAAAATTTGGCAATTACATCTGGGAACAAGGGTTCCTAAAGAAATGACATACGAAGAACTTGCTGATATTACAATCAATATAAGCAAGGAGAAATCTATACAAATAACTGGAGGAGATGTGAGAAAGTTGACGCTCATGTTCTGCACACAACTTGCATCTAATAGATATTCGAGCATTACAAAGGATATAGCTGCCTCTGTCATACGAAAGTATCTCGATGACCTTCAAGAATCTTCACCTGCAAAAAGGCCTGTTGAACAAGAATTATCACAAGAACAAATATCAGATAAAGTTAAAAATGAATTAAATTCTTAGAATTATGGGAGTTTACATTATTGGTGTAGCAATTTTTGCTCTTTGCACTTTAGTTTTCCAATACTTTTGGAAAGCAGTTCTAAAATTCTGTTATTATCTTCTTTTGAAGTCTATTGATGTGATCAAGAAGATAATTGTAGCGACCAAACGATTCGGCAAATGCGTTATGTATCTCTATCGGAGATATAGGAATGGAAAGGTCGTTCGCGTCAAAGTAGAACCTGAAGAAGAAGAAGTGGATGTTGACATGCTTCCTCAGGGACTTCAAGATGAATTAGAAGTTCATGACGAAGTTATCGTGAGAAGAGATGACATTAAACCAGAAGAATTTTAGCTATGTTAGACTTGATATTTCAGATTGGCGCCTCTCTTTTAGGTGGAGCATTATTAGGCGCCGGAATAGGATACCTACTATCTCAATATCTTGACCGGGCAAAGGAATGGTTCGATAGGGCATGGAGGCAAATCTCTCGAATCAGTAGGGCTGTAGGCATTCTGGTAAGACGAGGGAATCGTTTGTTTAAGGTCTTTGTAACCCAACTTTTTAATGGAGAAATAGAATCATACGAAGAGGAGGGTGATGAAGGTGTTGAAATAGATTGGGATGACCTGTCTGATGAAGCAAAAGAAGCTTTAAGCGAAGATGAGTTTATTCCCGTTTCAAGATATGAATTATAAAACTTAAAGTATTATGCAAAAATTTTTATCATTCTTGAAAGAATGCTTAGATGCATTCCAAGTCGCATACAAATATGCGGAGTTAGATTTTTATAAGTTGAGAGGTGAGGTTACATCACTTCTTGATAAAGCTCGTTCGAAAGGATATGGTAATCCTGATTATTGTGAAATGAAAATTCAAGTTGTTAGTTCTTATGAGACTGACGTTACCATTCAATCTTTTTATAAGGGAAATAATGGCAAATACTATCGATTCAAAACGGATTTGGATCTTGGGAAACTGACCAACGTACCATACATTGTAAGAAGTCAATTGAGAAACGAAAAAGAAGTCACAATAAGACTTACTGATTTTCATACTCTTTATGCTATTGGAGATAATGAAATTGTGCCGATTGGTGACTTTAAAAGACTGCACATTTTCACCTTTAAAGACGCGAAGGGTGTTCCAAGTCGTAAAGAAATGCTCATCAAGGATGATTTGTTCTATTATACAGTGAAATGCTCTTACATCTATGATAATGGAGAGAAAGAAACGAGAATCAAGTATTATGGAACAATTCAGAACTTGCCACAAGATATAATCGACAAGATTAATAATGATAGCGAAAAAGAGTGTATTATAGATGTTACTAACCCCTAAATCATTAAGAGTTATGGTTAAATTAAAAAAAACAATTCTTTTGGCTGTATCAGCCTTACTGCTCTCCGCTAGTCCTGTAAATGCTCAAGGATGGGTAAAAGCTGGAAAATCTGCTGCAAAAGTAGCCCAGAAAGCCTTGGGTAAAGGAGGTTCAAAAACAGTCAAAACTGTTTCTAAACAAGCGGGAAAACGAGCCACGACAACAACTACAACTACGACCACAGGTGCAGCTGCGGCTCGTGCTGCCCAACAAGTAAAAGTTACGTGTACCACTTGTAAGGGATATGGCTATTATTACTATAATGGCTATAAGTATACCTGTAGTACATGTAATGGCTCCGGTTATAAAATAACCTATAGGTAATAGTGTGTTCATGTTGACTTATTTGACAAGCGTCAATGAGATTCTAGACTACTCTTTTCAACTTCATCACCCCATTAGATTATTCTTCTTACATTGAAGATGTCAGGAAATGGGGTGATGAAGTATATATCGTCTCCTTGATAACGTTAAAACATGAAGTATACAAATGGATACTATTTACTGGTAGGGGATAAATCATCATTCCTGAGATTGTTTTCCATTAGTTCATGGGCGGTGAAGATTTATTTGCGTGTTATTAAGAAGGAATGTAAAGTATTATCTATTTATTCAATAGATATTCTTCAGAGCATGATTATAGCAAAACTATATGATAATGATGTGCGATTTCTTTTATATAGGCGATACAGAAATGGGAAAGTTACTAGGACAGAACTTGGAAATGGAGACTATTTAGACAAGGGGTTGTGTCCTCGTGAATTCCTTGATTTGTTTAAAGAGAAAAACGAAGTTTTAATTGCTAGCAATTGTCATAATACATATTAGATATAATGGGATTCTTAACAAATATCCTTGATTTCATCACCTCAATTGATGGTTCTTCATATATTGAAGATGCCAAAGGATGGGGTGATGACCTTTGGGATGATATGGATGGGATAAGCAATGGAGTCCTCTCCCTAACGATGATAGATGAACGACTATATAAGCAGTTGCGCTTGGAGTTTCGTAATGGCACAGTTGGGGTATTTACGGAATCGAATGATCGTGGCTGGGCAGCTTCCAGTCGTAACTTAACCAGGCAACAGCGTAGACAATTAAAGGAGGAGGGATGTATAATTATTAAACGATATAAGTAAATGGAGCAACAATTCATGTATGGATACTTCGGGGAATTCGTGTCATGGGCATTTAAGATTTATTGGAAAGATGTCTTAAAAGAGTCTGAACATTGGCTGTTAGCAGATAACAGGGCTAAAAGCAATGTAGACCTTAAGGCTATTTTAGTAGATGGTAAAGTCCGTTTTTTCCTAAATATTGAATTTAATGACTGTTCCTCAAAAGAAATATATCTTGATGGAGGTGATGGAATTGATGTAGACCTCTGCCCAGATGAATTGCGTAATGTTCTAACGGAAAGCAAAGAAGTTTTAATGATAAAACTGAATAGCACAGAAGCTTTCGATTTCTGAAAATAGATTATAAGTTTGCAATATGGGTATATTTGATTGTTTATTTTATACTCCTCCTTCAATTGTCCCAAGCTACATCCTGATAGATTTAATCGATTGGGCAAAAGAATCTTTAGGACGTTTGCCACAAAGTGTCAATAAGGCTTCATTCCATGTACAATGGACAAAGGGGGGAATAAAGGAGTCTTTATACTATAAATTGGATGACGATTATTATGTATGTGAAGGATTGCACAAAATAACGATAGAAGAATTGCAGGATTATAAAAACCAACCTTTGGCTGAGCATGGTGTTCTTACGGACGAAGTTTATAATGTCCTAACATCTAATGAAAGTATGGAATTGGCTTTGCTTATTCGTGACAATAATGTTATAAAGGTAAAAAGTGCCGTTATTTTTGATCCCTTTTGTGTTTTGTTGTCCAAAGAATAATAAGATAAGTAGATTAAAAAGATACCGATAAGTCATGGATTTGGACATCATGTTTGACCATATATTGGATGGCATTGACTCTGTTGTAGAAAAAATGGATTTCCATGCAGAGTTGCAGAAGTGTGCTTCTATATGCGCTCAGGGTCTTGCTCCAATTCATGAAGAATGGAATGATATGTTGTCATCTATACTGCATAACTGGGATGCAGATGTAAAGATGAGTCTGTATGAAGCGGTTGACTATATGATGGCCGTTTGTGGATATGGATATCTTGGTGAAGAGATTATTGGACATGACGAACATGACTTCTGGTTTCTACAATCAGAACAATGCAAGGCTCTTGTCTTAGATGAGTCAAAGAGCAAACGACTCTACTACATGAGCATCGCTATATTTGAGACTATCAATTATTGGTGTTGGCATGATGCACCCGTACAAATCTCCTTTGATTCTGAGGGTTTAAAAGGGGTATTGCGATACGGGAACATCAATATAGACTGGAATTCATATAAAAAATCAATGGGTGGTGATAGTTCTCTGTCTGAATCCCATTCTCTACCCTTGTAAACCAATAAAAACGTAATAGATATGGACGGACTTTTAGATTTCTTAAACATCGGTTTCCTGCATGACCTTCTGCCAAGCAGTTGGTTCGACAATGCACATCAGCACTTTGGTGCCGGACTCACAGACGAAATGATTGTGCAATCAGTACAGGAGGCAAGTGATTTCTTCAATATGAATGCTCCGATGAACATTCATGAGGATTGGACTACGGGTGTAATGACGGGTATGACGTTCACTGAGAATGATGACATCCTGGTGTTCAACCGTCAGCAGATGCTCGACATGGGTATCACCGACAAGGAAGGCTTCGACCTTGTGATGACCCATGAGGGAGCGCACCGCAAGCTCCAAGGCATGGATACTGGTTTTACGTCTCATCAGGAGGAACTCTGTTGTGACTATATGGCAGGAGTGCGAGCTGGATTGAACGGCATGGCCGAGGGTAAGATGGAGGCATCTTTGGCAGGTACTGCTGAAAGTCCATCGCATCCTGATGGTGCTCTTCGTGTAGAAGCCATTGAAGCCGGTGTCGCTTTCGCTCACGATTACATGGAAGCTCATAACGGCGTTCCGCCAACATTTAGTGATTGTCTTGAACATTTCAACCAGACGGATGTCTATGCCTCTACATTGCCACAAGAGCCTGGTCACATTAATCTGCGTCCTGAAGCTGCTTTCGCTGACACGGAGGGCCTACATCCTCAGTTGCAGCGCGAAATAAAGGGCTTTACTCAAGCTGATGTGGATTGGTATGAGCATCAGGCTCGCATTTCATCTGGCTCAGAGCAACAGCATTGGCTGGAAGAAGCACGTTGGGCGAGGAACCATATCCATAGCTTTGCTGCAGACGAATCTGCTCCAGTCGGGGATGCTTCACAGATGGAACTAAAAGGTTTTACTCAGGCTGACGTGGATTGGTATGAGCACCAAGCCCGTATATCATCCGGTTCAGAACAGGCACATTGGCTGAAAGAAGCTCAGTGGGCAAGAAATCACATCCACAGCTTTGCTGCTGAGGATGCTGCTGAGATTCCTGGCGACTCCGGCCAAGAAATCCATGAGTTCCATCATGGTGGCCGATATGGAAATGCTACTGGTGATTATATTGACGATTCTCATCCTGATGAAAGTCATGTTAGTTTTAAGGGAATCTTTGTAGATAACAAAGCCACTCAGTTACATTGGGCACAAGAAGCCAAAGAAAATGCCGAATGGCACGAGAAACGTTCAAATGATGCTATTGCAAGAGGCGATTTGTCAGCAGCCAAGGATCATGCCGCCCGTGCTGCTTCTTATCGGAAACAGGAACAAGATTGTATAGCAGCATCCAAGAAATGTACTAAGTAATACTGTCATTACAAATTGCCCTTGTCATAACATTATGTCAAGATGAGAAGACCAAGTTTTGGCTTAAAATAGGCCAGAACTTGGTTAATATAAGGAACATGAAGTACTCTTGAAAGTATGGAAAATCTCTTGGATCTTATCGGTGAAAGTCTACCCATTAGAAATCCCTTACAAGACATGATTACCAGTGGTTGGGGAGATGAAATGCGCCAGTGTTTTGGAAAGGGGCTAACAGATGAATTGATCATAGCCTCTCTTCAAGACATAGATGACTTTATCCCATCAAGTGGTGTGGATTCCATTTTTTACCCGAGCGACTATCCGGTAATCACAGGGCTGACGCTGTCTGGAGACGATATTTTCATGAATAATCTACAGCTGTTGTTTGACAATGGGTTTACTTGTTTGGAGTGTTTCAATCTCGTAATGACATATTTGAAAGCTAAAGAGACATTACAGTTTGGGAACACCGATTTTAATTCATGTCAGGAAGATTGTTGTTGTTACTACATAGCAGGTGTACGTGCTGGACTGAATGGCATGGCCGAAGGTAAAATAGAATCTTCATTGGGAGGGATGTATGATAAAGTATTGTATCCCCATGAATATGCTTGCATTAAGGCCGTTGATGCAGGTTCCTCATTTGCCCAAGATTACATGATAAGTCATAACTGCGTACCCCCTACATTCAGCGATAGTCTTGAATACTTTTGGCAGACTTTATCAGATTTTGAGGAAAACTCTTGTTCTATAGAAGTAGAACCTGATGATTTACACCCATTTGATTCGGAGGATAGTTCCAACCACATGCATGAGGCAAAAATTGCGATGGAAAGAGCTGAATGGCATGATAAACGGGCAAAAGATGCAATTGCTCACGGTGATTTGGCAGTAGCCAAAGATCATGCAGCCCGTGCTGCGTCCTATAGAAAACAGGCGCAGAACTGTATAGCTGCCTCCAAGAAATGTTCCGAATAAAAAAGTAGAATTATGAAATGCCCACATTGTAACCAAGAGCATCCAGAGGGAACAAAGTTCTGCCCTGAGACTGGTCAAAAGATGCCTATAATTGTTGGTTGTACTAACAAGGATTGTCCGAACTATGGCAGGAGCAATCTTCCCACCCATTACAAATTCTGTCCGGAATGCGGAAACCCAATTGTATTTTCTAATGATATAGTTATTTCGCAGAACAACGATAGCCAGGAAGAAGATGTAATAACATGTCCATACGAAGATATTGGATTCTTTCATGATGGAATGGCAGTCGTTCGGAAAAAAGGGAAATACGGTTACATTGATAAATCTGGTGCAGAAGTTCTCGCATGCCTATATGATTTTGCCGGAGATTTTAGTGAAGGTCTTACCCATGTTCATAACTACGGAGAACAACAAACGTTCATTGACAAAAAAGGGAACACAGTTTTTCAACTCGATGACAGCTTAGATCTTTATGGTGATGGCTTAGGATTCTGTGAAGGACTATGCAAAGTTGGAACCAAGATTAAAGATGACTCTGAAGATGATGATTCTGCCAAATTTGGATTTATCGATAGAATGGGGAATCTGGTCATTGATTGCCAGTTCGACCATGCTTCAGACTTTCACAATGGTCGTGCATTAGTCTGGGACGATGGAGATGAAGAAAATTTTGAACATCGTGGCGTAAACTTTAGATTTATTAGCAAAGAAGGCAATGTAATCATTGGCAGTTTTGATAGCGCAACAGAATTCAGGGATGGCTACGCGGCTGTACAAATAGAAACGCTACCTAAAAGGCGTGGAAATTATAAAACAAGAATAATTGATGTTGATGGTAAAAATGCATATAAAATAGATATGCATGATTCATTGTGTTCATATAGGGATAACAATTGGGCATATAATTATGGATTACATGATAACGTCTTCTACTATTCATATAAAGATTGGATAGATTTAGGAGATGGAAGGAAACATTCCAAGTCATACGATGATTTAAACTATTGCGGGAATGGCTTTTTTGATGGCTTGATAGCTGTAAAAGACAGACAAGGAAAATGGGGTTTTATGAATGTTGATGGAGATGTCGTAATAGAATGCCAATTTGAAGATGATTATGCCCCAATGTTCTCAGATGGGCTTGCATGTGTTAAGCAAAATGACAAATGGGGCTATATTGACAAATCAGGGAATGTTGTTATTCCATATCAATATACCAAGGCTTATTGTTTTAGCGAAGGAAGAGCAGTCGTATGGAAAGACGGTATTCCAATGGTGATTGACACCGAAGGTAACAGGATTGTTTAACTACATATAAATTAAGACTATGAAATGTCCATATTGTAATCAAGAACATGAAGAGGATACTATATATTGTCCTCGAACAGGAAAAAAAATTGAAAATTCCATGAAAGCTTGCGGCAATCCTAATTGTCCAAAGTTTGGAATGTATATTTTATCGCCAGATTCGGAATTCTGTCCCAAATGTGGGAAACCAATAACTGCATTGAAAAAAATAACTTCTTCAGAGGCCGAGGGAAGTACAGATGAGTCTAATCGCCCATCTGAATCGTTCAGCTCACCATATGTATACGATGAGATATATGATTTTCATGAAGGTCTTGCTCAGGTAAGAAGAAATGAACGAGAAGGTTTCATTGATATTACTGGAAAAGAAATTATTCCATGCTCATATGAAAGGTTGGGATCCATGTTTATTAATGGCTATTGCGAATTTTTGAAAGAGAAAGATGATGGATCTTATGATGACTATGTTGGCATCATTGACAAAAAAGGAAATGAGATAATACCCTGTATTTACGACAGTGTGTACTATGATGACGATGTTAATGCTTTCTGCGCAAGTAAGGATGGTAAAGAAGGTGTGATTGGTAAGAACGGAATAACATTGGTTCCTTTTGCTTGGGATAATATTAGCCAATTCTATGGAGGCTTAGCTTTAGCCAAGAATAAAGGAAAACAAAGTGTAATAGATATTAATGGAAATGTAGTCTGCGAGATCCCTTCTTTATATAATGAGGCAAAATGGCTTATTAATGGCCTTGTAGCAGTAAAAAAAGGAAACAAATGGGGTTGTATAGATACTTCTAATAATGTGAAGATAGATTTTATTTTCGATTCTATCGAGCATGGAAGTCGTAAAATAGGCCACATGGTTGTATCTCAGAATGGTCGTTATGGACTGATTGACAAGAATGGGACGGAAATAGTAAAATGCCAATACGCTAAAACACACAAGTTGCTTGATGAAGAAATCATCATGTTGCAAAGAAGTGACGGTTACTGGAATCTGTTCAATGTGGAGAAAGAGTATATGATTCCAGGAAACTATAAACAGATTCATCGTCTCAGTCAAGATGGTAGCTACGCGTCTTTCTATTCAGAAAATGATTTGTGTGGTTTAATAAACGATAGTGGTGATGTCATAATCGCGCCAACCCAATATAAAATCATGTCGGTACCTCATGAAGGCTTCATAAATGTGTGTTGTCACGATGATGAAGAGGCATCTTATCATGAATATGAAGATGAATTTGATGAAGACGACTATGATTTTGATGGTCTCATTAATATGGATGGAGAAGAAATTGTTCCGTGCATATATGAGGAGCTATCCTACCCAGAAAATGGTCTTATGGTTGCAAAATTCAGAGGCAAGCATATAATCATAAACACAAAGAATAAGTTGGTCTTTGCTAATGGTGTTGATGTCTCAGAATGGGAAGAGGCGAACTCATATTATGTCGATTGAGTATAATCCCCCATAAGCAGGCACGACGTGGTGATAGATTGAGCAGGAAGGTTGCATCTATACAATCGTATGAGAGCAAAAGAACTGACAATTAATGGTGTGCTATATAAGTACCGACAGCAGTATCTCAAAGAAGATGAACTTTGGGAATGTGCATTCGTAGATGTCCATGGGAATATGTCGGAGTTGGATTTCGGCAAGTTGGTAAGCTACGATGAGTCTTTGGGTGTAGCTAAGAAGGAATTAGAAGAACTCATCAAAGACAACAAACTGGAGTATGGCGTAGACAACGAGGTGTTGTTGTGGAAATACCTGGATACGGAGACGCAGCGTAAGATCAGAGTGCTGGCCAAGAAGATTCAGAGCGAGGAGATGAGTGAGTGGCACAGCTACGATGAGGACTACCAGAAGTGGCGCATGAGGATGCATGCCTATACAGGTATGTGGTTCTCCAAGAGTCAGTATCATAGATTGTACAGATAATAAAGACAAAAGTTCAATTAAAATTGAAAACAAAATGGCAACAAACAGCATTATCAATTATCAAGAGCTTTGGGACAGAATCAAGGAGTACGCCATGAAGGTGGGACGTGTGGCAGCGAGACCTGTACTGTTACTCTACTATGTCATGCGGAGTGAAGATACGCCGTGGAAAGATAAGCTGACAATTTTCGGAACATTGGCATATCTCATTCTCCCAGTCGATTTGTTAGATGCCAAGCGTTTGCCAATCATCGGATGGCTGGACGAAATCACATCATTGGCAGTCGCCATTCAGCGAATGAGCAAGTACATCACGCCAGAAATGGTAGCTGAGGTAGACAACATCCTTGATCGTTGGTTTTATTTATGCAGAGTTTGAAGAAGTGACTGCTTAATCCAAACGTTTATGGACATAGATATCCTGGAATTGAAACAGCAATTCTATCCATTGAGCACACGAAAGAAAGCTCCAACAGAATATGGCTGCATCGAAAATGAAGTGGCATCGGAACTCTTTGGGATATGGGGACACAGGCATAGTCTGATACCAGTTCCACCTAAATATATGATCGGCTTTGTCTTATTCTTTATATGTGAGTGCCCTGACAATGAATGGAAAGAATTGAAGTGTCCATATTCTCTGTTCACGGCAAATCAACTTGCACCTTCCCCAAATGATTCTATAGACAATTTTGCTATTCTTGGGGAGGATGTTGCTCTGATAGCAAGTTCACTCATGCACTGGTATGGAAGCATAGAAGTATTTTATGTTCTTAGACGTGAGTGGACATTCAATTTGGAGGAATCTCGTTTAGAGAGGAAAGGTTGGTTATCACATCTGTTGATTGATTAGCTTTGAGGAGAACTTAGTATACCATAGGCATATCTTTATTTAATCAAACTATGTAAGCATTATTAAATACAGACATGGAGGATCAAGTAAAACAAATAACCGACATGCTGGTTGATTCAGCAAAAGAGCAAACGGCTGTTTTGGCAAAAGAACTTGAGAAGAATGGGCAGTTGTCTCTGCCGCAGCAACTTGCGGGTGTGCAATACACGAATGATGATGGTGAAGATTATTTTATAGTCATTGGTCTTGATTTGTCAAGGTCAACACTTGCACGACAGTTAGGAGCCACGAATATACTGTTCTATGTGTTTCATGATGATAAGTTCGTCGTAGAACATTACACTTCGCATTTGTTTGGTCGTTTCGATGAAACTGTGAGTACTGAAGCCTTTCTACAAGAGACGAAGAAATTGGTTATGAAGATAATAAGCGATGATTGTAGGACGATAAAAAAGCGCATAGAGGAAGACGGAATCAGTAATGCAGACCCATTACTTGTTTCGGAGATAGTGCAAAGAAAAGTACTTTGTTTGCTTGATAACTGTACTTTATCCATCCTTGGTCAGACGTTTGAGGGGGCAGAGGGTCTGAAGGATTATGTAAGAGAGCAGACTGACAGCTCACAACCCTATATCCTAGACCGATGCCAACGTTTTCCATGTTTCGATGCTGAAGACTACGCAAACGAATTTAGGTTCTACAGGAACTTTTTAGTCTGCCATGACAAGCAAGAAGCAAACGATAAGGCCAAGCAAATGGAACAGTTGTTTCATTTTAGTGATTTCTGTTTGGTGAGTAACGAATTGCCAGACGATATGCGTCCTATGGTTTACTATGCGGACGAAAGCATGACTCTGTTGTTAGCATACTGATCAGCTTCACCTTTCTACTTTTTGATATTAACCGCCCGTAGTGGCGGTTTTTTTGTGTTGCACTGATAGGTGATACAAAACTTCAACATCCATATCAACAGTTGAAGCTCAAATATTAATAACAAAACTGTAAGCAACATGAAAAAAATTAACGCAATTGCATGGTTCATCACAATGCTGATGACCTTGGTAGCCAGCCCGTCTTTCGCTACGGACTGGGGTTCGGAAAACGTAACGATGCAGGTCGGTGAAACCAAGACACTGTACCTGCCCAGCTCTGTAACGTCAAAGACGTTGAAGTCAGTAAACTTCTACTCTGCCAGCTACAACTATGTTGAAGTGGTATCCCACACGAACTATTCGGTAAAAGTAAAGGCCTTGAAAGCAACATCAACACCTGTCATCGTACGCTGCGACTACTACTATTATATTAATAATGGTGGTTATACGTATCAGAATGGAGGTGCATACGACTTCAAGGTTACCGTGGAAGGAGAAACTACAGTCAAGCCAACGAAGATTACTATCCCCTCTGTTGTATCGGTCGAGGTTGGAGAGTCGAAGGACATTGAGGCTACTGTTACTCCTGCTAATGCTGAGTACACCTGGACCTGGAGTATAAGTGATAACTCCATTGCCACTGTGTATCAGAACGGCATGATTACAGGCAAATCTGTCGGCTATGCAGATCTGAAAGTGAAGGCTGACAATGGTGTATATGCAATGTGTCGTGTGTCGGTGTATAGGCCTACCCCATCGAGCGTGAGTATGAAGTCATCACTCGCAATGAACGTAGGTGACACCTATACACTTAGTCCTACTGTTTATCCTTCCAACTCCCAGTACACCTTAACCTGGACATCGAGTAATAGCAATGTAGCTACAGTAACCAGTTCTGGTAAAGTAACGGCAAAGAGCGCAGGAACGGCTGATATTACTGTAAAAACAGACAATGGCAAGACCGCAACCTGCAAGGTCACGGTTTCTGCAAAGTCTGTAACCAGTGTCAACATTCCGTCCACTCTTTCATTGGAGGCTGGTGAGACATACACCCTGACACCAACGATTACTCCATCCGATGCAGCAACCTCTTACACTTGGTCCTCGGATAACAATAGCGTCGCAGAAGTATCACAGACGGGAGTAGTGACGGCAAAGGAAGCTGGTACTGCCAATATTACGGTAAAGACTGACAATGGCAAGACTGCAACCTGCACGGTCACGGTTTCTGCAAAGTCTGTAACAAGTGTTAGTATTTCGTCCACTCTTTCTTTGGAGGCAGGTGAGACATATACTATTACACCGACAATCACTCCATCCGATGCTGCGACCTCTTACACTTGGTCATCTGATAAAAGCAATGTGGCTACTGTGTCGCAGTCAGGAGTAGTTTCTGCCAAGAGTCCTGGAACGGCTAATGTTACGGTAAAAACTGACAATGGCAAGACAGCAACCTGCAATGTTACGGTGTCCGCAAAGTCTGTAACCAGTGTCAGCATTCTGTCCACTCTATCATTGGAGACAGGTGAGACATACACCTTGACACCAACGGTTACTCCATCCGATGCTGCAACCTCATACACTTGGTCATCTGATAACAACAGCGTTGCAGAAGTATCACAGATGGGAGTGGTAAAGGCAAATGAAGCAGGTATTGCCAACATTATGATAAAGACCGACAACGGAAAAACTGCAACCTGTAAGGTTACAGTAAGGACTCCTGCTGTTGTTGAGTATGAGGTAAATTTCTCTATCTACGGCTATGAGTATGGTCAGGTTCTCTATAATGGAACAAAACTTGCTGGGAATGTCCTTTCAAATTATGGTAGTTTCAAAGTATCAGATGGTAGTGATATTTCCCTGACCATTCTACCTAATGAGGGCTATAAGATTGGCTGGCTCTGGATCGATTGGGAAGATATCAACGACCAACTGGTGAATAATGTGCTCACAATACGAAACATTAGAGCAAACACGGATCTCGTGGTTTCTTTTGAAGAAGATGACGAAACAGTAGTTATCGTGCCTGTATATCTCAACTGTAATGTTGGCGATGGTGGTTACATCGCACATGGCAATACCACCATCATGGGTGAGAACAAGATTGGTGTAAATAAAGGGGATGACATCACCATCAAGATTGTTGCCAATGAAGGGTATCACATCGATGCCGTGAAGCTCGACGGGACAAATGTGAAGTCTCAGCTCGTAGGTGATGAACTGACAATAAGTAACATGAATGCGGATAAGAATCTGCTGGTTACCTTTGAGGCTGACAAACAGGATCCTGATGTTCCTGTCGTTACCAAAGAGAATACTATGACTCTGAGCAACGTGACCGCAAATACAGGAACAACGGTGGCATTCCCCATTGGTCTGAACAATGTGGATGAGATTACTGCACTTCAGATGGACTTGCACTTGCCGACAGGAATCGCTCTGGCTACAGATGAGGATGGCGATGTGAAGATTGAGACTACTGATCGTGTCAGCAACAAACATACCGTGGATTGCAGCAAGATGTCTGATAGCAGCTATCGTATCATCTGCTACTCGACCAAGAACAACACATTTGCGGGGAATAGTGGAGAATTGTTCTCTCTGTCACTGATTGTCAACTCAGAACTTGCAGATGGTGACTATGAGATTACTGCTACAAACATTGAGCTGTCTGATAAGACTGGAAC
>JAEEGL012861087.1_pt1 | contig 16859 bp, 16 predicted proteins | sample 9134231 | NCBI WGS metagenome assembly JAEEGL01 (sample SAMN16246548, study PRJNA631951) | gut metagenome | biome: gut microbiome; feature: rumen; material: fiber-attached | host: Bos | place: Iran: Karaj | collected 2018-10
CATGATGAAAGAGAACAAACATTAAACCAATTACTTACAGAAATGGATGGTTTTGGTGCTAATGAAGGTATCATCGTAATAGCAGCTACAAATAGACCAGATGTTCTTGATCCAGCATTACTTAGACCAGGAAGATTTGATAGACAAATTACAGTTAACTTACCAGATGTTCGTGGAAGAGAAGAAATTCTTGGAGTACATGCTAAAGGTAAGATATTTGCTAAAAACGTAAAATTAGATAATATAGCTAAACGTACAGTAGGATTTAGTGGTGCAGATCTAGAAAACTTACTTAATGAAGCTGCTCTTCTTGCTGTTAGACGTGGTAAGAAGGCCATTACTATGGCTGAGATTGATGAAGCTCACGATAGGGTTTTAATGGGACCAGCTAAAGTAACTAAGAAGTATACAGAAAAAGAGAAAAAATTAGTCGCATATCACGAAGCAGGTCATGCTGTAGTTGGTATTAAACTTGAAGGTGCTAACGAAGTACAAAAAATTACTATAATACCTCGTGGTCAAGCAGGTGGATATAACTTAATGCTTCCTAGAGAAGAAACATTCTTATCTACTAAGAAAGAATTACTTGAAACAATAAGTGGTTTACTTGGTGGACGTGTTGCTGAAGAGATAATTTTTGGTAAAGATGATATAACTACAGGTGCTCACAATGACTTTGAAAAAGCTACTAAAATAGCGCGTGCTATGGTAACTGAATATGGTATGAGTGAACTTGGACCAATGCAATTTGAACATCAAGAATCAAGTGTATTTTTAGGACGTGATTACAATAAATCTCATGATTTCTCTAGTCAAGTTGCTAATGAAATAGATGAGGCTCAAAGAAAAATAATTAATAATTGTTATGCACAAACTAAGAAGATAATAAGTGAAAATAAAGATTTACTTGATTTAATTGCTAATACACTTCTTGAATATGAAACAATTACTAAGGAACAAATTGAATACTTAGTTAAAAATGGATGTATGCCTGATGAGGACGGAGAAATCGATTTAACTGATTATCCTGAAGCAGGTTTAGAAGATTTAACTCTTGAAGAATTAAGAGATATAGCTCAAGAAAAAGGTATTAAAAATGCAAATAAAAAAAGTAAAGAAACATTACTAAAAGAATTAAATGGAGATAACGAATAGTTATCTCTTTTATTGTAAAAACTTATAATGTATGTTAAAATATTACTAGAATAAAGAGGTGATAAAATGGAGAATACAAATAATACTAAATTTCTAGATGAGTATTTTGCCAGTTTAAACCTTGATAAAGAAATAAATAAAATATCAAAACAATATAATATAGAAGATGAAATAGATGAATATGGAAAAAATGCATATTTAAGTGAAATGAGAAGTGAAAATCACTATAGGTATTACAACATCGATTTCATTAAGCTTGAAAATTTAACAGAGGATATAAATGTTTATGTAAGAAGTATTAAAGATTTATATAAACTAATAGATCCTAAATTTCTTCTTACAGAGAATGAGGTACAAGCTACTCAGCACAAAATTGTTCTTGATAAAATATATTCATATCTAAGTATAATTGATGAGAAAGTAGATAAAACATTAAAAATAATAACACCTAATAATAATATTAAACAAGCTAAATTTAGTTTGGATTTATTTAAGAGAGCAAATGTGCCAAGTAAAGTATTAAACGAATTAACAGATTTATATAGTGAACTTGTAATAATTGGATCATATTATGAAACAGATAAATATATAGATTTAAAGAATCAAGTCAAACGTAAAAGAAATATAAGTAAAATATATAGTTTGTTAAATGTTAAGGAACCTAAAATAATTGATATAGATAAATCTGAAGAAATTGAACTATTAAATCAAAAAATTGATAGAGCAAGAAGAGACTATATGGATAAAATTCAATACTTGGGTGATATAATTCCTAAAGGTAAAGAATTTAATGCAAGACTTAACAAACTTAGAAAGAATATTTCAGTATTATTTTCTTATGATGATAGGAACATTTCTTCTGCACGTAATGTATGGACTAGAATACAAAGTAGCCAAAAATTAAATGATGAAATAAAAGATTTAGAAGATATGTTTATAGATGAGATAGAACGTGTTAAAAAAGAAAAAAATTTTGTTTTTGATAAAGTTGGTATTAAAAACATAAAGAGAACATTGGATTATATAGATGTTTATTATATGCACATGCTAGATAACGATGCTAGGCAAGTAGTTACTTATATGATAAATAACTTAAATGCAGGTAAATATAATGCCACAAATATGAATAAGGCACTTCGCATAATAGTTGATGATATATGGAGAAGAGCAATAACTGATGTAAAAGATTATAATCCAGATGGAGAATATTACTTCTTATGCACAAATAATCCTTTTATAGATGAGAAATATCAAACAATATTAATTACTAGAAAAGAAATATCAAAAGTTAACAATTATGAAGATTATCAAATAGGTTTTATTTGTGGATATAATGATAATATTTTATATGCTACAGAAAACGAAGATATTATGTCTGTACGATTCGATGACATGTCTAACTTAAAAACTCCAAAACAAATAGAAGATGAATTCATTAATTTTAAAGTTTGTAATAGAATAGCTCTTAACGGATTTAATACTAAGTTAAAAGCAGTTTATTATATAGATGATGGAGATAGTATTAAATTAGAAAAAGCACTTGATTTATCAACATCTTATAATTTACCACTTATTAAAATAAAAAAAGATATTTAAGTATCTTTTTTTTGTAAAGACAAATGATAGAAAATATGATATAATGTAATAGTATAATATAATATTATACGGGAAGGAAATTTTATGAAGAATAAAATATATTATGCTTTGACAATTATATTGTTTATATTGTTATTACCACTTTTCCTTGGTAATAGTTCATATAAACGTCCAAATGCATATTACCAAGTATATTTAGAAGGTAATTATATAGGGACTATTTTGTCTGAGACAGAATTAAAACAATATATTAATTCACAAACAGATACAATTAGAGAAAATATTAGAGTATATAATTTAAAAATAGATGCTATAGATACATTTAATAGCTTAAGTAAGTATTCCAAAGAAACTAATAATTTAAAAATAGTAGAAGATTTACTTAATAGAAAAAATGAATTAGATTTATCAACAATTCAAATAGAAAATTTAGAGTATTATAAAAATGAAAAAGTATATGAATTAGATGATAGAGATGTAGTAGATATGCATAATTATGTAGATAATAACGATATTTATCTGCATACTGATAAAGTATATATACCAAACGGTGTAGATATTAAAAAAGTATATACATATGATGATGAAATATTATCAGTAAAAGATGTTTACAAAAAAATAGTAAGTGAAAAATCTTGTACTATTGCAGGATATCGATTTACAATAAAAAGTACATCTGAATCAGTAGAGGATATTACTATTTATACATTAGATAGAGATATATTTAATGATGCAATTGAAAAACTTATTACAATATTTTTACCAGAAGAAGAATATGAAACTTATAAGAAAAATTTACAAGAGAAAATAACAACAACAGGCTCTATTATTAAAAATGTATATATTGAACAAAAAATATTTTATAAAGCAGAAAATATTTCTGTAGAAGAAAAAATATATACAAATTCTTCTGATTTAACAGATTTATTACTATATGGTTCTGATTATAAAGAAAGATATGTCACTGTTAAAAAAGGTGATACCATAGAATCCATTTCTGAGGACAATAATATAAGTGTACAAGAATTCTTAATATCAAATCCACAATATACAAGTAAAAACAACTTAATAGCTCAAGGTGCAGAAATTAAAATTGCTTCTATTAGTCCTAGAATAGAGGTAGTTGTTGAAAAATACGAAGTATTTGATCAAGATGTTGGATTTAGTACTACAGAAAAATATGATCCAAGTATGAATCAAGGTAATGTTACAGTTGTACAAGATGGAGAAACAGGTATAGAAAGAATTACACAAGATACAAAGATTGTAAATGGTGCAATAGCATATGTTGATCCAGTTGATAAGAAAGTAATTAAAGCATCTGTACCAAAAATTGTTAAAATTGGTACTAAGTATGTACCACATATAGGTAGTACAACTTCATGGGGATGGCCAACAACAAGTTATGTTATTACATCTTATTATGGATTACGTCCTGGTATATATGGTGTATACGATAGTACAAACTGGCATTCAGGAATAGACATTGGTTCTGGATGGGGTGCACCTATATATGCTGCAAACAATGGTGTAATAATATATAAAGGTTGGCACGATTCATATGGATATTATATTCAAATAGATCACAACAATGGATTCTACACATTATATGCACACATGTCATCGTTTGCAAACGTTAGTGTTGGGCAAGTTGTATCACGTGGGGATACAATTGGTTACGTTGGAGCAACAGGAGTTGTATCTGGACCACACTTACATTATGAGATTAGAATTTGTCAATATTATAATTCATCATGTATAAAGAACCCACTTGATTATTATTAGAGGTGAAATATGAATAATTGCTATGTAGAGATTAATACAGAAATAATTAAAAGTAATATTGAAAATATTATTAAAAAATATGATAATTACAAATATTATATAGGTGTTATAAAAGGTAATGCTTATGGTCATGGTATGGAAATAGTTAAGACTATGGAAAATGCTGGCATAAATTATTTTGCTGTTTCAACATTAGAAGAAGGATTGGAGGCAAGAAAATATACCGATTGTGATATGTTTTGCCTTCAACCAATCGATATAGATGAATTAAAAGAAGCATCTAAAAACAATATAGCAATTACTATAAGCAGCTATGATTATTTTGAAAAAATCAAAGACTTAGGCTTTAAACTTAAAGTTCACATTAAACTTGATACTGGAATGAATAGATTAGGTATCAAAAATGAAAGAGAATTATTAGAAATATATGATTATGTAACTAGTAATGATAATTTTGAATTGATAGGAATTTATACTCATTTAGCAACCTTAGGTATATTAGATAAAAAATGGGATAATCAAATTAATACCTTTGTTAAACTAACAAAGAATATTGATTTAGAACAAGTTCCTATTGTTCATATCTATAGTAGTAATAGTCTAGTTATTCATCCAAAATTAAAGATAGATAATGGTGTAAGAATTGGTATTTTAATGTATGGTGTTGTACCAACTCCAGTGCATTTTAATGGATTTAAAGGAAAATTAAAGAAAATTAAATACAGATACTTACAAAAAAGATTTAAAATTTCTAGAACACTTAGTGATTATAGTGTAAATGTTAAACCAGCACTAAAATTAATAAGTAGTGTTATAGAAATAAAAAATGTTAAAAAAGATGAATATGTAGGATATGGTTTAAAATATAAAACTAAAGAAGATTGTAAAATCGCTGTTGTTCCAACAGGATATATGGATGGTTTATCACTTAAAAATACTGGTAGAAAAGTATTAATAAATGATAAGAAATATGAAATAGTTGGATCTGTTAATATGAAAATGATAACAGTTTTAGTTGATGATGATGTTAAAGTGGGAGATAAAGTGATTGTTATAGGTGGTAATATTAAATCAGTTTCTTCTTATACAGGAGTAACACCACATGTACTAATGACTTCTATATCAAAAAATATAAAGAGAATATATAAGTAGGTTGATTATATGGATTTTGATTTATTAATAATAGGTAGTGATATTAATGCATATCATATGGCTAGAAGTTATTATGAAGAATATAACAAAAAGCCATTCTTAATAGGTAGTATGCCTATGGCTGTAACTTATTACAGTAAAATATTAAATTTTGAATTAGTAGAAGACTTTAATAGTACTACTACTTTTTTGAAGACTTTAAAACAGTTTTATGATAAACATAGTGACAAGAAAATATTATTAATAGGATCAAATAATGAATATGTACGTTTAATGAATGAAAACAAGGAAGAATTAAAAAAATATTTTATATTTCATACTAATAGTGATGAAGTACTTAATAATTTTTTAATAAAAGAAAAATTTTATGAAAAACTTGATAATTTATATAAACGTGAAACTTATATATACGATGTTAATACAGATTTAAATATGTTTAGAATAAATGATATTGGATATCCTATAATAGTTAAATTAGGTAATGAAATATACCATGAATTAACTGTTACTAATAAAAATAAAACATATATTGCAAAAGATATATACGAATTATTAGATGTGATATCTGATTTAAGAAATTCTGGATATAAAAAAAGTTTAATAATACAAAAGCAATTAGAAAATGATGATAGTTTATTGTTTGAATGTGTTTCATATGTTGATAGAAGAGGTAAAGTAGTATTGAGCTCATTTGCGCAAATTGGATTACAAGAGTATTATGAAGATTTTACTGGGAGAGCTACTGTACTTGTAAACGGTTTTAATGAATATGGTGGAACTAAAAAAGTAATAGAAGATTTAAAAGAAACCTTAGAATCTCTTCGCTATCACGGATTTATTCATTTTAAATTCTTATATAATAAATCAAATAAAAAATACGAAGTAATAGATGTTAATCCTCGTCAATCTAGAAGTAGTTATTATCTTACTTTTGCTGGATATAATTTAGTTAAATACTTAGTAGATGATTTAATATATGAAAAGAATTTAGAATACACATTTGCTGATAAGAAAGTTTGTTTGTCCTTTGTTTCTAAGCAAATAATAAACAAATATGTTAAGAGTGAAAAATTGAAGCAAGAAATAAATAAATTATATAGTGAAAAGGAATATGTTAATCCTATAAAATATAGAAAAGACAATGGTATAAAACGTACTTTATGGTTAAAAGGTAATGATAGGAATTATAGTAAAAGATATAAAGATAGGGATGTTATATGAGAAGAAAAAAGAAAATTAAGTGTAATGATAATACCGTAACAATTATATGTGTAATTTTATTATTAATAACAGGAGTTTATACCTATTTTACTTTTTTTAATAAAGGCACTTTTAAATTAAAAAAAATAACTGCTTCAGAAGTAAAGGAAGAACATTATGAAGCAACTGTTATTGCTGTAGGAGATAGTTTAATACATTCATCTGTTTATAAAGATGCAAATAGACATGCTAATGGTGGATACTTAAATTTATATAGTGGACAATTTGATTTTAAGCCAATGTATACTAATATTAAAAACATAGTAGAAAATTATGATATTGCATACTATAATCAAGAAACAATATTAGGTGGTACTGAATTAGGTTTATCTGATTATCCATTATTCAACTCACCATATCAAGCAGGCGATGGAATGATAGAATCAGGATTTAACTTAGTTAGTTTAGCAACTAATCATACAGCAGATTTTGGTACAAGTGGAATAATGAATTCTTGTAAATATTGGAAAGAAAAAACAGATGTTTTGACTGCTGGTAGTTATTGTTCTCAAGAAGAGAGAGATGAAATACGTATTAAGGAAGTAAATAATATTACTTATACGATGCTAAATTATACATATGGAACAAATGGTATGCCAGTAAGTGCGAGTTATTTAGTAAATGTTTGGCCTACTAATGGTAGTGGACCTGATAATGATTATTATTATAATGAATATAAAAATCAAGTTAAAGCAGACATTGAAAATGTTAGAGATAAAGTAGACGTGCTTATAGTTGCAATGCACTGGGGTGTTGAGTATACACATGACCCAACTGTATATGAAATTGATATGGCTAAGTATTTGGCTTCTCTTGGTGTAGATGTAATAATAGGAACACATCCACATGTTATTCAACCGGTAACATGGGTAGATGATACTTTAGTTATTTATTCATTGGGTAATTTTATTTCTGCGCAATATCAAAATGATTGGTTATGTACTTATTATAAGTGTACAGTAGGTTTAATGACGAACTTTACTATAACAAAAGACGTTAAAGATGGAAAAACAACAATTGGTGTTAGAGATGTTGAAAATGAATTAATTTATAATTATTATAATCAAGCATCTTGGAGTGGTTTTAAGATAATACCATTTAGTAATCCAGAAATAGCAAGTTATTTACCTGGATATAAAAATGTATATAATACATATAAAGAAGTTGTACAACGTTATGATAGTACAATGCCTGTAGTACCTGTTGCTGAATAAAAAAAACGAGTTATAAACTCGTTTTTTTATGGAATTAATCCCCAACCTGTAATAACATATCTACCGTTAGTAGCTTTTGCTTTAGGAGGATTATTAACTAATCTACCACCTATGATAAGAGTAGCAGATGTACCACCATCTAGATTAGATGCATTGTATGCTCCATATTTTTCAAGTGTATCTATTACATCACCAAGAGATGCACCGTTTATATAGTTTTCACCATCAACAACTAAGAACATCATAACTCCATCTTTTCTTTGAGCTATAGCAACTCTAGGACTTCTTCCCCAAGGGTCACCAACTATTTCTAGCTTTTTACCGTTTACTATTAAGAATGGACCAAATTCTAGGCCATCAACAACTCCAGCATTAAGTGCTTCCATACCAGTAGCATTACTCATAAGCTTTAATTTACCTTCTGCAGTAATTCCAATGATATTTCCTACAGTAGTACTAGCATCTCCATCAGACCATCTAATAACACCGTTTTCAATAACATATCCCATAGGTATACCAGATCCATAACCATTATCTACGAATCCACCACCATTTATACATACTGAACCGCCATAACGTTCACACATTGTAATAATTCTTTCTCCAGTGCTGGTACCTAAAACTTCTTTTGAAACTAATTGTACTTTAGTTGGATCATAGATTGCTACTAGATATCCATTTGCACTTCCTACCTTTATATTTAATAGTTTATATAAGTCTCCTTCATTTCTTGTAAGAAGTTCTTTTTCATATTCATCTTTGAAAGTAGTTTTAATAGAAGTATCAATCACTATATCATCTAGATTAGCATCTGTATTTAATTCTACAAAGTAATTACTAGCCATTACTTTATCTATTGTTTTTTGACTATAGAAAACTTTTGCTAAATATTGATGTTCCATTGTATTCATAGCCGTATTAATAAAAGTAGTTTTAAATTTAGTACCATAGAAAAGTATAAAGCAAAATATTGCAATTATATCCCCTATAGCAAGTAATATAGTTAATGTATTATTAAACTTTTTACTTCTCTTCTTTTTCATTATTTATTCTCCAATCTATATGGATTATCTTTAGTACCAATACCTGCTAAGTTTTCACTACTAATAGTTATAACTGGTACTAATTTTGCTGTACTATTCATAGATTTACTAAATAGATTTCCCTTATTTTGATATGTATAAACAAATGTATTTTTAGATGAAGCACTGTTTAATACAAAGTAATCATCTAAATCATGATTTAATACTATATCTCCAACACTTATAAATCCTACTTTAGTATTAAGTGTTTGTTTATATGATTCAGTATAATCAAAATCATTTCCAGAACCATAATATCCACAAGGATAATTAACTTCTATAATAGAATCTTTATAACTTAAGCTATTTAAGAAAGTAGTATTCATATAATAAGCAGCTGATCCCCAAACTGTATCATCAAAATATGCACTACGTGGAGAGAACTTATAAGTTAAATCATTCTCACCATCTTTGATATATCCATTATAAACTAATTTATATTGATTATTTTCAGAACCTATAATTCTCCAAATGTCATCACCAAGTTTTACGTAACTACCAAAAACATTTTTAGTAGAATCAAAAGTATATGGATTATCTTTGGTACCTTTACCACCTACTAGAGGTGCAGTTTCTTTAAGATCTATTACAACTTTAACACCGTATAAATCAGAACCTCTGCTTTTACCAACTTTACCTTCATCATTTACGTACCATACTTGATTATCATCAGACATATCACTTAAGTAGAATGTTTCACTACTATTGATAAATCCTTCACTAGCTCCTGTATTAACATAATCGTTTGCAGTTAATAAATTGAAATAGTGTTTTTCGTTAACATTTTGACATTCTGAATTAGATACAGAACTTAGTTTATCATTACATACTTTACCAATTTTTAAATATTCTTTATAATTATTCATATTTTTTTCAAATAGACCTGAATTTTCAGTTTCATTTTTATTTAACCAAGTAGTTATATATGAACTGTCATATTCTTTATCAGCACCGTATGCTAGAACTGTTAAAGCATTATCAGAAACTAAAGTAACTGTATTATCGTTTGCTATTTTAACAGCACGCCATAATATACCAGAATATGATACATAGTTAGTATCAACTTTACCACTAAAATATCTATCGTCATCAACCTTTTTAAGTATATCTTTATTTTCATTTTTAAGCTTACTACCAAGAGTATTTGCTTCACTAGACATTTTTTTAGCATTCTTAATGTATAGTGTTAAAAATCTTACACCATATATAAGTGCGCATACAGATAAAAATATAATACTTACCGTATTAAATATTTTTTGTTTATTAATTTTTCTCTTCATTTTACATCATCCTATCTACAATATTAAGTATATCATAAAAATATAATTATTACTATCTCTTGTTAAAAAAAACAAAAAATAGTATAATAAAAAAGATAGGAGGGCTTATGAAAAAAGACTCATTTATAAAAGGTGCAATAGTTGCAACTTTAGGAATCATAATCGTAAAACTTATAGGTCTTTTATATGTAATACCTTTTAAAGCTATTATAGGGGAACAAGGTGGAGCACTATATGGATATGCCTATAATGTATATTCATTATTTCTTGCTGTATCAAGTGCTGGATTTCCATTTGCTATAAGTAAAATCACTAGTGAATATCTTGCTCTTGGATATAAAAAAGCAGTAAAAGAAACTTATAAAATAGCAACTAATATTATATTAATTATATCTATAGTTATATTTGTATTACTGTTCATATTTGCACCTCAAATAGGTAGATTAATAATAGGTAATTCAACAAGTGGAAATAGTTATAATGATATAGCATTCGTAATAAGAATGGTATCTTTCGCAATATTAGTAGTACCATTCTTAAGTGTTACTAAAGGATTTTTACAAGGAAATAAATACATTAGTCCAACGTCTATTAGTCAAATAATAGAACAAATAATTAGAGTTTTGGTTATACTTTTAGGTAGTTATTTAGCACTTAAAGTATTTAAAACAGACTTAAAGACTGCTGTTGGTATTACAATGACTGGAGCTTTCTTTGGAGGACTTTTCGCATATATATATTTAAGAATAAAAATTAAAAGAGCAAAACTATTACCAAGTAAAGTAGAAAAAGATGAAAAAGAAGTTACTAAAAAAGAAATAATAACTAAAGTATTAAAGTATTCTATACCATTTATAATAATAAATTTAATATTTAATTTATATAATACAGTAGATATGATTTTAGTATCGAGAACATTAAGAGATATATTACATTATCCCGTAAGTGATGCTGAATCAATTGTTAGTATATTTACTACTTGGGGTGTTAAACTTAATAATATAATACTTGCAATAATAACAGGGTTAATAACAAGTTTAATTCCTAATATAGTAAGAGCATATACTAAAGGTGATAAAAAAGATGTAGATAATAAATTTAATAAAGCACTTCAATGTGTATTATTAATTATGGTACCTTGTACATTATTTATGTCATTATTATCAGAACCAGTATGGACATTATTCTATGGTGACTCATACTATGGACCATTATGTTTTAGAGTATTTGTTTTCTCAGCACTATTTAGTGGATTATATTCTGTAGTTGTAAATACTCTACAAGGGTTAAGCAAATACAAATTGGTTATTATTACAGTATTTATAGGATTAATAACTAATACAGTTTTAGATGTGCCATTTATGTTACTTGCAGACAAATGGGGATTCCAAGTAAGTGATGGAGCAATACTTGCAGCTGTAACAGGTTATTTCTTGTCAAGCGTAATTTCACTTATCTTCTTGCACAAAAAATATGGATTTAACTTTACAGATACAGGCAAAAGAATGCCTAGCTTAGTAATATCTTGGTTAATATTTGAAATAACTATAGTACTTCTTAAATTAGTTATACCAACTAATTTAGATTCAAGATTAATTCAAATACCAATACTAGCAGTATTTGGAATAGTAAGTTTTGGAATATATATATTATATAATTATAAAGTAGGTAATTTAACTAATTTATTTGATTTGAAAAGGAGAAAAAAATGATAATAGGAATAGCAAATGATCATAGAGGATATGAATTAAAACAAAAATTGACAAAGTATTTAACAGAAAAAGGTTATACTGTAATTGATTGTGGAACTGATTCTACTGAAAGAGTTGATTATACTGATTATGGATTTAAATTAGGTGAATTAGTTGCTAAAGGTGGAGCAGACTATGGCATCGCAATATGTGGTAGTGCTATTGGCATGTCTATTGCACTAAATAAAGTAGATGGTATACGTTGTGGTAAAATAAATAATGTAGAAGAAGCAATACATGGTAAAGAAAGAGATTTTATAAATGTTCTTGCACTTTCAGGAGAAGGTGTTAGTTATGAAGAAAATCAAAAAATAGTAGATGCATTTTTAGATACTAAGTATAATTTTAATGATCCTGCTTATATTAGAAGAGCAGAGGAAGTAGAAGAATATGAAAACAGAAATAATTAAAATAATTCTATATATATTATTTTTCTTTGTAACACTTTATAGTATGGAAGGATTAAATATAAATAAGTTTTTTAAACAATCAAGAATTATACAAGCAAGGCTTATTTATATATTGATTGCAATATCTATATCATATCTAGTTACTAATTTCTGTTATGATTTTGTAATGTGTTTTAAGTAGTACGTTTTTAAAGGAGATGAAAACTTGTTTAAAAAAATACTACTTTTTTCTTTTGCAGTAATAATCTTACCTTATATCATTGTAAATATATTTATCAGAAATGATGAAATAAAATTTAATTTTTCTTCAAGCAGTGTTGTTAGAGTATATAGAAGTGATACTAAAGAAATAGATACTATACCCATAGAAGAATATATATTAGGAGTTCTTGCTGGTGAAATGCCTATAGAATTTGAACTTGAAGCTTTAAAAGCACAAGCAGTGGCAGCTCGTTCATATGTAATGACACAGATGGAAAGAAATATCTCTAGAGAATATGATGTAGTAGATACTGTGGTAAATCAAGTGTATTTAGATGAAGAATACTTAATGTCGGTATGGCAAGGCTCTTATATAGATAATATCAATAAAATAAAAATGGCAGTACTTTCTACTAAAGGCGAATATATTTCTTATAATAATAAGGTTGCTGAAGCTTTATTTTTCTCGACAAGTCCAGGAAAAACAGAAAATAGTGAAGATGTATTTTTAAACAAGGTTGCATATCTAAGAAGTGTTGATAGTAGTTGGGATGAAATTTCACCTGTATATGAAACCAAACAAGTATTAAGTCTTATAGGATTTTATAATGCACTAAATCTTAATTATAGTGATAATTTAGACATAGAAGTATTAGAAACAACTAAAACAGGAAGAATAAAAAAGATAAAGATAAATAATAAAGTATTCACTGGTAGTGATATTTCTTCATTACTTGGACTACGTTCTTCTTTTTTTAATATAGTGAAAAGTGACAATAGCGTAACTATAATTAATAAAGGATATGGACATGGCGTAGGTATGAGTCAATATGGTGCAGAAGCTATGGCACAAAAAGGTTACAATTATCAAGATATTTTAAAATACTATTATCAGGACATTGAAATAAAAAAATTTTAAAAAAGTGTATAAAAATTATATTTTGGTTCACACTTTAAATGAGGTGAATAAAATGAAAAAATCGGTAGTATATAGTTTATACACAATATCTTTTGTATTAATAATGGGAGGATTGGTGTTGTTCAATTATTCCAAAAATAGTATAAAAGAAAATGCGTTTTTTGTATCAAAAGGAATACTAGATTATGATTATTATATTCCTGTTATTAAAACAACTGATACAATAATACGACCTTATTATGATAATGGTGTTGAATTAGTATTAAGTTTTTATGATGTAAATGCTAGTGAAGAAGAACAGCAAAAATCTTTAATACAACATGATGGTACTTATATTCAAAGTAATGGTGTTGTCTATTCAAAAGGAAATCCTTTTGATGTAATAGCTATATCAGATGGACCTGTAAAGGAAGTGAAAACTGATGATATGCTAGGAAATATTGTAGTAATTGAGCATAGTAACAACTATATAAGCACGTATGAAAGTATAGATAATATCACAGTTGAAGTAGGTAACCCAGTGGTACAAGGTCAGGTAATTGGAAAATCATCAACATCCAACATATCTAAAAATTTAGATAACCATTTATACTTTGAATTATCAAAAAATGGTGAAAATGTAAACCCAGAAATGTTTTATAATAAATCAATAAACGAATAAATAACATAAAACTTTATATACTTATATAAAGGAGTGTTATATGAATTCGTTAATATCTAGAAGAGTTATTGATGAAGCTAAATACATGTTAGAAACTAAAAAAACCATAAGAGAAATTGCTAAAGTCTTTAAAGTTTCAAAAAGTACAGTGCATAAAGATCTACACGATAGATTAGTAGAAATAAATTATACACTTTATAAAAGTATAAAAGATATATTAATATATCACATTAATATAAGACATATTAGAGGTGGAGAATCCACTAAAAAGAAATATAAAAAAGAATAGATCCTATTCTTTTTTTAAGTAATAATCTCTAAGTTCTTTAAATCTTGCATAATGAACAACTTCTCTTTGTCTAAGAAAAGAAAGAGGAGCAAGTAAATCAGGATCATTTGTCATATCCATAAGATGTTCATAAACAGCTCTAGCTTTTTGCTCTGCAGCCATATCTTCTTCAATATCTGCTATATAATCTCCAGTAGTAGCGATATATGCTGATGTAAATGGAACACCATTCGAATCGCAAGGAAATAATGCATGATCATGTTGCACATATGTAGTACTTAGTCCATTTGCCTCTAATTCTTCAATAGTTGCACCTTTCATTAATTGTGTAACCATAGTAGCAATCATTTCCACATGTGCAAGTTCTTCTGTACCAATATCATTAAGTAAAGCATACCCTCTTTCATCTGGCATACTATATCTTTGATTTAAATATCTCATAGCAGCAGCAAATTCACCATTAGAACCACCATATTGTTCTAAAAGATATTTAGCCATTTTTAAATCTTTTTTCTTTATATTTATAGGATATTCTAATTTTTTTTCATATTTCCACATGTTTTCACCTAATTATCCCAAGGCCAAGGCATATTAATCCAAGACCATGGATACCTTTCTAACGCATCACTACTTAAAGTAAGTGGACCAAATTTAGATTCATATTCATCTATATAACTTTTTTGTTCTTCTCTGTATTTATTATATAGTTTAATCATTTCCATATTATTAGGATTGACATCTAGATATAAATCTAAATCTATCATCGCAAAGCATAACGCATCTATATAGGTTAAAAGTTCTGCTTGTTCGTTCATTGGTTTAATATCAAATGGTTCGTTTTTCTTATATGACCTATATAAGTTTTTAAACATATTACCTCTGATATAACCATCATATACATCATAATTTGCATTATCAAAATTATTTTTATTTAAATAATCTATATAATTTTTCATAATACCTCCTAGACATATATTATGAAATTAGTAAATTAGTGTATAGGTATATAACTATTTTAAAAAAACAATAAGAGAAATTGCTAAAGTATTTAAAGTTTCTAAAAGTACTATACATAAAGATTTACATGATAGATTAATTGAAATAGATTATACCCTTATAAGAATCTGCTAAAAAAAATATAAAAAAGAAATAGAATAATCTATTTCTTTTTATAATTTATTTTACTTCTTCTATACTAGTTAAATAATGTGTTTGCTTTTCTGAATTATACTTAAATCTAAATTTTAAATGACCGATTTGTTCGTGATTTCTATTTATGGAATCAATGTATACAATTGATTCAAGTATTACTTCATCATCAGTAATAGAGAAACTAAAAGGACGTGTATCTAGTGAAATTCTTGCGCCAGCAGTACCATACCAAACATTCTTATATGTGTTTTCATCTACTTTTATAATTCCAAATTTATCTCTAAAAGTAAATGAGTAATCACTTAATCCTTCTTTATTAAAAACAATGTATGTTAGTTTGTCTAATTCACTTTTGGTAATTGTTTTTTCAAAAGCAGCATCAACAATCTCAAATTGGTTGTGATATGATGTGTTAGCATAATATTTGTGTAAAAACCACTTAATTTTCTCATCGCTTGCATAATCATCTAACTTAAAACCTATTCCCTTATCATCTTCATAATATGATAATTCAACAAGAATAGGTAAATAGTTTTGATAGTAATATATATAGTCAAAATCTAATGAATCTCTATTGCTACTTTGATTGTTTGTGCCACAATCTGTATTTGGTAAAGTATTAGTATTATTGTTATTTATAAATTTATCAAATACTATATAACCACCTAATCCTATTACTAATATTGAAAGTATTGTTATAATTACGTTCTTCATTTTTATCACCCTTATTTTAATTACATCTCTATTTTATCATAAATTAGTAAATTAGTGTATAGGTATATAACTATTTTAAAAAAACTCTTGATAAAAACACAATTATTTGTTAAAATATACCTTGTAAGTTTAATTACTTACACCTGGCGAGTATGGTGAAGGGGTTAACACGGCGGATTGTGGTTCCGTTATGCTAGGGTTCGAATCCCTATACTCGCCCCATTCGTTTATAACAACC
>JAEEGL015088923.1_pt1 | contig 16859 bp, 16 predicted proteins | sample 9134231 | NCBI WGS metagenome assembly JAEEGL01 (sample SAMN16246548, study PRJNA631951) | gut metagenome | biome: gut microbiome; feature: rumen; material: fiber-attached | host: Bos | place: Iran: Karaj | collected 2018-10
ACACAGTCAAAATTGTAATTATTTTTCAACCTTTATCCTAAAACTTTTATTTCTGGAACATATGCTTTATATTTTTTAGTTTCTGGATCCATTTTAAATTCTGTTAATGATTTATCTAATGAATCATTTACTTGTTTTAAATCTGTTGTATAATATAAATTTATATTGCTAAATTCTATTTTGTTAATAACAAGTTCTTTAAATGTTTCTGCCATATGTTTGTCATCTTCACATACTAAAATTAATTGTGGAACTCCTTCAAATCCTGAGTCCATTGTTACGAAGTTATCGTAAAAATCTTTATAGAACTTCATTTTTTCAATTAATTTTGTTTGCCAATTATCTTCTCTTCTTATTACTTCAAAAAGAAAATCAATTGACTTTTTGTTCTTTGTAAGCTTAACTGCTCCACCACTTGCTTTAAAAACTTTGCCTAATACTTTTGCTTTTAAAGCTGGCTTTACTGTATATGAATCAAATACTTTAACTTTTTGTAAATATGCAATAAGTACTTGATTTCCTGCTAATCTTTTCTTTATCATACTAACTGGTTTTGTATTATCTGATTGTTGCCATTTACATTCTATTTCTCTGGTTCCAAGCAAATATTTTCCCATTTTTTCTAGACAATAAATTCTATATATTCCTTTTCCTTCATCTGAGTTAAAGAAATATCTTGTTAAAATTTTTGATTTTACAAGTGATTCTAGTTTATTGTTTAATTTATCCTGTGAACCTATTTCATATCCTTTAATTACAAGCATTTGCATTAATTGACGTGATGTTATAAATTCAAATTCATTTACTAATTCTAATATTGCAAAATGAATGTCTGTAATATGTCCTATATTAATTTTATGTACTATTTGGTTCATTGAAACATATCCATCTTGACCATCAAATACTTTAATTTCACCTTTTCTAATTGCAAATGGTGATACTTCTGCTTTAATTTGGCTATCTTCTACCATTCTAAATTCCTCCTTTTATGTAAAAATCTATTTATTGTAAAATTTTTACATATATACATTATATACTATTTTTCAAGTTTTTTCAATACATTACGTATATTTTTAGTATTATTTGAAAATACTACTAATAATTAATTTTTGAAAGGATGATTATTTATGGATAATCCGTTAAATACACCAAAAGAATATCAAGAATATGTAAATAAAAAATCCCCTAATTCTCCAATACTGAAGAATTGTTTTAATGCTTTTTGGGTTAGTGGATTAATTTGCTCTATCGGACAAATTATTATGGATTTTTGTTTATACAAAGGTATTGATAAAGAAATATCAGGTACAATAGTTTCTATTATTCTTATCGGTATAAGTGCATTTTTAACAGGTTTAAATATATTTAATAAAATAGGAAAATTTGCAGGTGCTGGCTCTCTTATTCCTATTACAGGATTTGCAAATTCAATAGTTGCTCCTTCTATGGAATACAAATCTGAAGGATATGTAATGGGAGTTGGTGCTAAAATGTTTACTGTTGCAGGTCCAGTTCTAGTTTATGGTATTTCAACAGCTATTATTGTAGGGATTGCTTATTTACTTTTCAATAGCCCTGCAACTTTAGTTTAGCAAAAAATTAGATATTTTTCGCAAAATTCGACGAAAAAGAAAGGAAAATTTGTAATATGCAAAAATTAGGAAAACAAACAATAAAATTTGACCATCCACCAACAATTGTGGAATGTGCAACTATAGTTGGTCCAAAAGAATCTGATGGACCACTTGCTAAGTATTTTGATAAATGTTTAGAAAATGAAATGTGGGAAGAAAAAACTTGGGAAAAAGCAGAGAGTAAAATTGTAAAAGAAACTGTTAATATGGCTATTTCCAAATCAGGAATTCCTGTAGATAAAATTGAATATTGCTTTGCCGGAGATTTACTTAATCAATGTATTTCATCAAGTTTTGGATTAAGAGACCTTAATATTCCTTTTTTTGGAATATTTGGAGCATGTTCAACATTTGTTGAAGGTTTATCTCTATCTTCTATATTAGTTGAAAATGGCATTAATTATGTTATAACATCTGCCTCTAGTCACTTCTGTAGTTCAGAAAAACAATTTAGATTTCCTTTAGAGCTTGGAAATCAAAGACCTCCTACTTCTCAATGGACGGTTACAGGTGCTGGTGCTGCAATTATTGCAAAAGAAGGTCAAGGTCCTTTTATAACAAGTATTACTTCTGGAAAAATTGTTGACATGGGAATTAAAGATGCAAACAATATGGGAGCTGCTATGGCCCCAGCTGCATTTGATACGCTAATGACACATTTTAAAGATACTGGAAGAAGTCCAAATTATTATGATGCTATTCTTACAGGAGATTTAGGACATATAGGAAAAGAGATTTTAACAGATTTATGCAAAAGCGCAGGTTATAATATAAACTCTGTATATAATGATTGTGGTGTTTTAATATTTGACAAAGAAAAACAAGATACACATTCTGGTGGTAGTGGATGTGGTTGTTGTGCAAGTGTATTTTCAGGATATTTATTTAAACAACTTAAAGAGAAAAAATTAAAAAGAATTTTACTAATTGCAACCGGAGCTCTTATGAACTCTATGAGTTCCCAACAAGGTGAATCTATACCCGGTATTGCTCATGCAATTAGTATTGAAATTTAATGAAAAACTTCGTCTTGCTTTGTTAAAATTTAATTAAAAAATACTCATGTACCTCATGTACACTCCGTTTTTTTTCATTAAATTTTGCCTTGCAATACTAGTTTTTGATTAAATTTTAAAAAAATGATTATAGGAAGGATTTTGTAAAATGGATTTTATAAATACTATAGATTGGATGCAATTGCTTAGATGCTTTGCTGTAGGTGGAGCTTTATGTGTAATTGGACAAATTTTAATTGATAAAACCAAACTAACTCCTGCTAGAATATTAGTAGCTTATGTTACAACAGGTGTTATTTTGGGAGGACTTGGAATATATAAATATCTTGTTGATTTTGCTGGCACAGGTGCAACTGTACCTCTTACAGGATTTGGGTATAATTTAGCAAAAGGCACAATTGAAGCCGTTAAAGAAAATGGATTAATAGGAGCATTTACTGGTGGACTTAAAGCAAGTGCTGGTGGAATTGCAGCAGCAGTATTTTTCGGATATATTGCATCTTTGATTTCTAAACCTAAAATAAAAAAACAATAGATAAAAACCATAGTCAATTACTTTATAAAAATATTCAAAACTTGATTCAGTTTATAAATCAAGAGTGTAGGTTATATTTTAAACCTACACTCTTTACTTATTATAAATTTTTTTAATTATATTAATAATTTTCTGCTTTTATTTCAAAGTAGCTTTGTGGATGACTACATACTGGACAAACTGCTGGTGCTTCTTTTCCAATTACTATATGTCCACAATTTCTACATTTCCAAATTTTATCTCCATCTTTGCTGAATACTAGTCCATCTTGTAAATTTTCTATTAATTTTTTATATCTTGCTTCATGTTCTTTTTCTATTTTTCCTACTTCTTCAAATAAATATGCGATTCTGTCAAATCCTTCTTCTTTTGCAGTTTTTGCAAATCCCTCATACATATCTGTCCATTCATAGTTTTCTCCTGCTGCTGCTGCATTTAAGTTTTCTAATGTTGATGGTATTTCTCCACCATTTAATAATTTAAACCATATTTTTGCATGTTCTTTTTCATTTAATGCTGTTTCTTCGAATATTGCTGCTATTTGTTCATATCCTTCTTTTCTTGCTTTACTTGCAAAATAAGTATACTTGTTTCTTGCTTCTGATTCTCCAGAAAATGCTGCCATTAAATTTTTTTCTGTTTGACTTCCTTTTAAATCCATAATTCTTAACCTCCATATTAATTTTTTATGATTATACCATTTTAAATGGTATATTTCAAGAGAAAACAAAAAAAAAGACGCTTAAAGGAACAATATTATCTTGTCCTTTAAGCGTGCCACTTTTTATTTATCTAATTATTTTGTGTTGCATTTGATGCTTCAACTGTACCATTGAAAGGAATAAACTTTTCTACAACACTTTCTTTAATTTCTTCATTTCCTCTAAATAACATAAATGAATTATTTATTTTATTATCTACTAATTCTTCCATTTCATCTTTATTTGATTGCTCTGCTAAAACTAATTCACTAACCAAAATTTGCTTAGCATTTTCTAGCATTTTCTTTTCTCCTGTTGAAAGTCCTTTTTCTTTATGTTTAAAGCTCAAATTTCTAACAACATCTGCAATTTCATATATGTCTCCACTTTTTAGTTTATCCATATTATCTCTATATCTTTTATTCCAATTCTTTTCCATTTCTGTTTCGTCTTGAGATAATACACTAAAAACCTTATCTGCTGAAGATTTATCAATAATGTTTCTAACACCTACTTGTTCTGCTTTATCTACTGGTACCATTACTTTAACTTCTCCTGGCATTTTTAATATATAATATGATTGTTTCTCACCTAAAATATCTTTTTCTTCTATTGAATCTATAACTCCTGCTCCATGCATTGGATATACTATTTTATCTCCTATATTAAACATCTGTATAAATCTCTCCTTTCAGCAAATTGTATGTTACCTTTTTTATGTAACTTACATTTCTATTATACTACAAAATTTGGAAAAAGTCAAAATGTTTTTTGTAATTTTTTTAAAATTTGGAAAAAGGGACGGTTCTCTTTTCCACTTAAGTTCTGAGTTGTGCTTCTAACTTGTTTTCTAAATCTTTAATAATTTTTTCCATAGCTGTATTTATTTCTTCGTCTGTAAGAGTTGCATTCATTTTACCGAAATTTAGCGAAAATGCAATGCTCTTTTTACCACTGTCAATTCCTTTTCCTGTATATACATCAAATATTTTTACTTCATTTAAAATCGAACCTGCTGATTTTTTTATTTGCATTGCAATTGCTTGAGCTTCTTTTTCTTTATCAACAACAACAGCCAAATCTTTATTAACTGAAGGAAATTTTGATATTTCTTTAAATTTCATCTTTCCAACTTTTTTAGCCAAAAGTTTATCTAAGTTAATTTCTAAAGCATAAACCGCTTCTTCACAAATAGATGGATGAACTTTTCCTATAACTCCTACAATATCATTATTTACAGAAATTACTGCAGATACTCCTGGATGAAATTCTTTCGCAATTTTACTTTCATCTGCTATAAAGCTATATCTATTTTTATATCCTAAATAATCTAAAACTTCTTCTGCAATTCCTTTTATAATATAGAAATCAACATTTTTAGAATTTCCAATTCCTTGATAGTATTCTCCTGTCATTAATGCTGATAGGTGTTTTTCTTCTCCATATGTATCTCCATTTTTATAGAATACTTTTGCAATTTCGAATATAGATACATCTTTATTATCTCTTGCTTTATTGTATTCATATATGTTCATTAATGATGGAATAATACTATTTCTAAGAGTATTTCTATCTTCTGACATTGGAGCTAAAAGTTTAATTGATTCATTTTCATCTTTCACAAATTCCTTTGCCTCATTTTCTGCGACTAAAACATATGATAAAGTTTCATTAAGACCTAATCCTATCATTTTGTTTCTTATTTCTCTTGTTGTTCGATCATAAGTTCCTCTTTTTAATGGCATTTCTGGAAGAATCCCTTCTATGTTGTCTAACCCATAAATACGTCCTACTTCTTCATTTAAATCTTCTTTTATGCTAATATCTATTCTTCTTTTTGGGACAGAGACAATTGCTCCTTCTGATGTTTCTTCATATGTAAATCCTAGTCTTCTAAAAATATCTAATATCTCTTTGCTTGGAATATTTTGTCCTAAAACTTTATTTATCTCAGTAAATTTTACTTCTATTTTTTTATCTTCTAAAGATGTAGTATCATATTTTGCAATTCCACCTACTACTTCTCCATCTGCATACTCTTCAAGCAATTTGCAAGCTCTATCCCCAGCCATATATGTTCTATTTGGGTCTAATCCTTTTTCAAATCTGTTGCTTGCTTCACTTCTAATTAATTCATTTGAAGTTTTTCTTACTTTTACTCCGTCAAATATAGCCGCTTCTATTATAATATTTTTTGTTGTATCTGTAATTTCTGTATCAAGTCCTCCCATAACTCCTGCTAAACCAATCGCCTTTTTTCCATCTGAAATTACAATATTTTCATCATGAAGTGTTCTTTCAATTCCATCTAAAGTAGTAAGTTTTTCGTTCGTTTCAGCCATTCTAACTTCTAGTATTCCATCTAATTTATCTGCATCATAAAAATGTAAAGGTTGACCTGTTTCAAGCATTACATAGTTACTTATATCTACAACATTATTTATTGGTCTTATTCCTGAAGCTATTAATCTTGATTTTATAAATGATGGACTTTCTTTTATGCACACGTTCTTAACTTTTTTAGCTAAGAAAATTGAGCAATTATCTGTATTAACTTGAACTTTAAAGCTATCATTTATATCTTCATCATTTTCTTTGTGAGATAAATCTATATCTTTAACAGGTTTGTCATAAATTGCTCCTAATTCATAAGCCATACCTAAAACGCTTAATAAATCTCCTCTATTTGCAGTTAATTCAAAATCTATAACTTCATCATCAAGTCCCATGTATTTAATTGGGTCTTCTCCAATAGGTGCGTCTGCAGGGAATTCATGTATTCCTGTTTTGTCTGCTTCATCTACATACTTGTTCTCAATTCCAAGCTCTAACATTGAACAAAGCATTCCGTTAGATTCTTGGCCTCTGATTACTCCTTTTTTTATTTCGCCTCCTGGAAGTTTAGCTCCTGGAAGTGCAACTATAACTTTAAGTCCTTTTCTAACATTTGGAGCTCCACATACTATATCTAAAACTTCTTTTCCAATATTTACTTTACATACATGCAAGTGGTCTGAATCAGGATGATCTTCACATTCTACAACTTCTCCAATTGTTAAATTGGTTGCATTTACTAGTTTTCCTGCTTCATCGTATTCACTACTATGCAATGTCATATCTTCTGCGATTTGCTCTACTGTTAAATCTTCTGGCAAATCTATATAGTCTTTTACAAAATTTAAACTTAATTTCATTTTTATCCTCCTTTATTCTACATCCATTCCATCAAATTGTTTTAAAAATCTAACATCATTTCTATATAAATATCTCATATCTGTAATTCCATATTTAAACATTGCGAGTCTGTCAAGTCCTGTTCCAAATGCAAAACCTGTATATTTCTCTGGATCATATCCATTCATTTTTAATACATTTGGATGAACCATTCCTGCTCCTAAAAGTTCAATCCATCCTGTTTGCTTACATAGATTACATCCTTTTCCTCCACATTTAAAGCATGAAACATCAACTTCATAGCTTGGCTCTGTAAATGGGAAATAACTTGGTCTGAATCTAAGTTCAGTTTTTTCTCCAAGTAGTTTTCTCATAAATACTTCAAGAGTTCCTTTTAGGTGTGCTAAAGTGATATTTTCATCTATTACTAACCCTTCAACCTGATTGAATTGATGTGAATGTGTTGCATCATCTTCTCTTCTATATGTTTTTCCAGGAACAATAATTCTTATTGGTGTTTTTTCTGTATTTGCCATCATTGCTCTTGCTTGAACAGCAGATGTTTGAGTTCTCAATAAATATTCTGTTGTAATATAGAAACTATCTTGCATATCTCTTGCTGGATGTCCTTTTGGTAAGTTTAACCTTTCAAAACAAAATTCATCTGTTTCAAGTTCTGGTCCATCTACAACATCATATCCCATAGATACAAATAAGTCTTCAATTTCTTCAATTACTCTATTTAAAGGATGCTTGCTTCCTCTTATTACTTTATTAGCAGGTAATGTAACATCTACTTTTTCATCTTTTAGCTTTCTTTGTAATTCCATTTCTGCAAATTGTTTTTCTTTTTCCAAAATAAGTGCCTCAAGTTCAGCTTTATACTTATTTACCATTCCACCAATTATTGGCCTTTGTTCAGCTGATAAATCTTTCATTCCTCTTAATACAGCTGTAAACTCACCTTTCTTTCCTAAATACTTAACTTGAATGTCATATAGGTTATTAGCATCTTTTGCTTCGCCTATATTTTTTTTCGCTTCTTCTGCAATCTTTTTAATTTGTTCTTCCATTTTTTTCTCCTTTCTGTGGTTGCTTTTTTTTGTACATAGGAAAAAAGTAACCTTAAACCATAAAAAAATCCACTTCACCCTATTATATAGGACGAAATGGATTTATATTTCCGTGGTACCACCTAATTTTATCAATTTTAAAATTTTGACCTCATTATAGCTTTAACGTTGCAACCGCCCTTTACTACTTTTTTCATAAAAGGTCCTAAAAAGTGAAATTTCTGTATATTATATATGAAGGGTCCCAGCCTAAGCCCCTCTCTCTGTTAATATACTTTAAATATACATACTTTGCTTTTCAATTGGATTTCTTAATTAATATGTATATATAATACCATAAATTAGTAAAATTTTCAAGTGTTTTATTAATTTTTTTATTTTTTTAATAAATTATAGTTACTCTTTGTCTTATTTTATATGAAGTGATAAACGACCACCATTGTACTGACTCGCAATATATGCCGCACTCTGTCTTCTAGCAGCAGGTGCATAAGCTCCACTATAGCCTCCTCCTCTGTAGGAACGTGCCGCTAGCTGATTAACTCCTTGTGTCCATTCGAATGCACTTCCTTCAAGGTCATAAACATTATTTATTCTATCTAATCCATTCACCGTATCAGTCTCTGTTATAGTATCAGTCTCTGTTGTAGTTCTTGTTAATAAAGTACTTCGATTAAGGTTATGTAATGCATTCCCTTTTGAATTAACTTTAACTTTATCATCTCCTTGTAATGCCCAATTAAACAATGCATCATACTGACTATCCCACATCATATTTGACTGCATTTTATCTGAACTTGACGTAAATTCTTTTAGCTTTTGATATTGCCCATACCAAGTCTTTGCTTGTTCATCATCTGCAAAAAGCGGTATTTTATTAGCAACTGATGCAACTTTTGTTCCATTTAAACTTGACTCATATCTTCCAACAAAAAATCCACCATATTTTGTTACGCTTTCTATCATAGCATTATACTCTTCTTGAAGTTGTTTTCTCCATTTAACTTGTATTTCTTCATTAGTTTTTCCTGACATACCTTCTATGTGATTTTTGATTTGAGTATATCCATCTGCACACCAGTCCCCTAAACCAGTATTTTCCAAGGCGCTTGGTTCGATATAATCTGTTGTCTCTACTGAGGTTGTACTGTCTCCTGTGCCAGAAAACTTATATATAACTCCTTTATAATTAAATCTATTATTTGTGTCTTTACTTCCATCTGTTTTTCTTGCCATAGATTTTGTTGTTCCTTTTGCATATAAATTATTATCTGCTGTTACTGGCACTGGTATCCATACAAATTCACTATTTTTATATCTTATTACGAGTCCTGTATTCTCTTTTCCTTCTACATATTCCGCATCTACTGGAATTGGAATTTGTGAATTATCTTCATCTTTTATTACTGCTTTTATTTTATTTGTATCCTTTAAATTATCATTTGCTATATTTTCTTCTTCTACTTCTGTTATATTATTTTCTTTCATAGCAATTTTCTCGTCTTTACTAAACTTACCAAGAATCCCAGTATCATAATCCTTATTGTCTATTGTTACTGTTGAATTATCTGTTGATAATTCGTAATTCCCTGCTCCAAATTTCTTATCTAATTCTGATATAAAATCATCTCTATCAAAATTTCCTTTCTATTTTTTCATAAGTTTTTTTTATTTTATATTTTTATATTATAATTCTTTTCAAAAAATACTGCAAATGATTTTTTGAAATTTTTTATGATTATTTAAAAGAAAATTTAATTACGCTCTTTCTATATTTTAATTTTTGTGTTATACTATTTCCCATAGGAAGTACCTCCTGATATTTAGTTTTTGTGGTTAAAAACATTATATCATATTTTTGGTACTTCCTATATTTTTTATCAATGTACATGTGACATATCTATTGTAAACCTATATTTTAGAATTTTTATTTAAATTATAGATCCCTATTTAAATATCACTTTTCATTCTAAGCTGCTTTTAGATGTTTTCCATTAGAACATATTAATCAACATTTAACTGTGCTTCTATTATTTTAATGTATTTTTCTTTAATTTTAATTTCTTCTTCTAATAACGTGCACATCTTCTTTAATGTTTCTGATGGTATAGTAAGCAAATCAACTTTACCATTTTTTGAATTTTCATATAATTCTAAAAATTCTTTTTTATTTATCTTGCATTTTTTTTTATCTTCCATCTTTCATTCCCTCTTGATCCATTTTAGTTCTATGTTCTTCTATTTTTTTATCTATATCTTTCTTTTGTTCTTTTGCTTTTCTTAGTTTTTCTTCTAATTGTTCTATTTGAGTACCTAATAAATCGCTTTTTTTACATAATAGCGAAAAATAATCTGCAAGTTTATTATCATTCATCGCGCTATTTGTCCTAGTTGAATCGCTATATTCTGAATTAGTCTTCGTATCGCTTTGAGTCTTATCTTTTATTTTTCTTACTACTTGCTGTAATTTTTCCAATTCTTGTAAATACACGTCCAAATACTGTCTAATATCTGATTTATCGAAGTCTTCTGGTGGCTCCGCTGTATGATCAAATGGAATTCCTGCAAATAATATTTTGTCAAAATAAGCCTCTTTATTTTCTTCATCTACATATAAATCAGTTTCTACTACTTTAAAAAATACATCATTTCCATTTTTATAATATTTTCCGTCAAGTAATTTCATGTATATATATTCATCATTATAGCACGAATTAATCTCTAATAATAAATATAGCTCACCTTCATATTCATAATAACTATAATCTTTTCGTTCAACTGGTTTACTCCTAATTCGTTCACCTTGCATTTGTATATCACCTTCAGTTACACAATTTTTTGGATATACATAACACATATTTTGTTTAGTTGAATTTGTTGGAAAGGTTACTATTTTTTGATCTAGTGGTTTGATTTTTTTCTCTTTTAATAATTGTTGTAGCTTATCTTGGTTCTCTTTTTCTACATATAATGGTACATAAACCTTTCCTTTTTTAACTCCTTCTCCTAAGTCTTCAAGTTCTCCACTCACTAAGTTTATGATTTCATCGATTGATTCAAATTTTAAACCTGGACAGCAACCAACATCACATGCATAAAAACCTAAATTAGTCTTGTAACCTTTTTCACTAACTGCATATGCATCTTTATCACTATAAACCTCACGCAACCAATAACTTCCTGTTCTCTCCTTGTTATCCCACATAATACTTGTAGTATATCCTCCCATGGCAATAGCAACATCAGATATTGGGGCTTTTTTTTCTTTTTTATTAAATACTCTTGAGGCTTCAGTTCCAAAAACACGTTCATATTCTGGTAAAACAAGTTTTAGCATAATTATTTCAACTCCTTATTTTTTTATGAAAACACTTTCATAATGGTATTTTACCATAGAAATCCGTTTTTTACAATACTTTTCTCTATTTCTAAATCTTCTAAACTACAGAATACCTTATTATAGTAAAATCGTTCTTGATCTTTTCTATGACTTCTTTCTACTCTTCCATTCTGTTTTGGTGTATGTGGTTTTATTACTTTATATTCTAATCCTAATTCCTCTATTGTTTTTTCAAACATCATTTTTTTGCTTTTTAAAAATACTTGCCAACTTAATCTATTTGTAAATTTAAATCCGTTATCTGTCTGGATTGTATTTATTTTGAACGGAAAATACTTTACTACTCTTCTTAAAAATTCGCTTGATACATGTGTCATGTGCATTTGTAAACTATGTGTATCTTAATCTTGAGCATTCATCTGCCGCTTAATACTGATAGTATTTTTCCCCTATTTCTTGTAATTCTATACTCATGCATTTCTTTGGAACATGTTTTACATCTATTTGTATTTTCTCTCCTGAATATTACCCTGTAACCCATTCGTTTGGTTCACTTTCTTTTTTCTTACTTGGTGCTTTTTCATATATTCCTATTCTTTGTATTACATGATATAGTCCCTGAGCTGTTCTTGTATATCCGGTTCTCCTTAGCTTTACCCTTAATACTAGTAATCCTGTTTCTTTATTATTATTCTTGTAATTTCTTATTAATTTAATCTATTCTTCCGTATGTTGATTTGAATGTGAATTTGCAACTTTTGGCAAGAATCCGACTAAATCTATTGTTTATTTTCCTATAAACATCTGCACATAAATTTTTCCATATTTAGATCCCTTGACTACTCCTATTCCAGTTTGATTAAAACTAGAATTTAGTATATTGGCTCTATGTCCTGGTGAGTTCATCCAAGCTGTAACTGCATCTGAATTACTTGAATTGCCTGCAATGTTCTCTCCTGCTGTATTATATGATATTTTGAAGCTTTTCATCATATCAAATGGTGAGCCATAAGTTGGTGAAGTGTGTGAAAAATAGTTATTGTTTACCATATCTTGTGCTTTTATTCTTGCTACCCTTTGAAGTTCACTATTCTCCTTTAAAGGAGATAACCCGTTTTGAATTCTTTGTTTATTTATTAAGTCAAAAACTTCTTTTTCATCACTATTCATATTTGAAGATGTTGTTGTACCTTTATTGTTGTTCTGACTTGTACCTGTATTGCTATTTGAGCCCATATTTGCTCCTGGATAAATTGGTTTTATGTATTTCTTACTTACTGCTCCTATATAATCTCCTTCCACCTGAACTACATACCAATCTCCAACACCTGCAAATACTCTTATATATTGATTTTTAGGTACTGATGTAACTATTTTAAACTGCGTTCCCGGACCACTTCTAACATATAAATTCGTTGCTGTAACTAATCCTGTTTGAAAATCCACTTTATAATAGCTTTGCATGGCAAATGAATTTGTAATCATTATTGCTAAAATCACTATAGTAATAAATAATATAATAATAAATCTCTTTTTCTTCATAAACTCCCCCTATCTATATTAAAAAATATTATTTAAAAGGATATATTATTCATTAAATGTGGAAAAAATTTCAATTGATTATATTTTTATTATATGATATTATTAATTATGTAAAGCTTCATTTATTTTTAATGGGGGAATTTCTTATGATTAAACAAATTTTTAATAAATTATTAGATACCATAAAAAATTTAGATAAAAAAATATTAAAGATATTAAATTATGGGCTTAGATTTTGTTTTGGTATTTTAATATTATCTGCTGGAATTCTTGTTACATACTTATTTTTTTTACATAGTGATTTTGTCTTTCAAATTGGATTACTAACTTTTCAAATTGGAATTTGTTTTATAGCAGAGTTTTTTGCTTCTGCAATTACAGTAGATGCGATAAGTAAACAAAGCCTGTAAAAAGCATTAAAACGGCTATCTTTCAATTATAAAGACAAGCCGTTTTTTATTTTTTTATCTTTTACTTAGATATTGTTAATATCTATATCCTGTTCAATTAATAATCTATTCATTTTATTATCATCACGATACTTTCCGTGCTTCAATTCATAGAAAAGTTCATCATTTTCCATTTTGTCTTTACTATCTTCTAATTCTTTATCTATATCATACTGTACTTGTATAAAATCTATATCTAAAGTATCATGTTTTTTTGAATCTATTTTTCCTTCAAGTATTACATAGTTTGCACATGTTGTGTTTAAAATGTTAGCATCTTTTTCTTCATTTCTTATACATTCTAAATTATTGCCTATGCTTCCACAACAGATTAATGTTCTATTATACATTTTGTTCATTAATTGTGTGTGGATATGTCCATATACTACTATGTCAGCAATATTATCAGAAAGAGTTAAAACATTTGGTTCAAACATTTTATACTTTTTATCAATACTCGCAAAAATGCCAACATTAGAATAATTATACATAGAATCTGGTCCTGCATGAAATAGTCTTACCAACCTACCACTTAAATAAAATTCATAGCAAAATGGAAGATTTGAAAGATATTCTTTGTTTTCTGATGTTAATTCCATTTGATGTTTTATAATTGATTGTTTTTCTTTTTCATCCAACTTGTTTAAATCATACTCTTTAGAATACTTATCATCAATATTTCCTCGTAATACAACATCACAAGTATCTTTAATAATATTAACACATTCATTTGAAAATTTACCTTTTGCTATAATATCACCTAAACATATGATTTTATCACATTTTCTTTTTTTAATATCTTCTAGTGTTGTTTTTAAAGCCTCCCTATTGCCATGTATATCTGATATAATTGCTATTCTATTCATACTTTATAAGACTTCTCCCTTTCAAAAAACTTTTTAAATTATTTATTACATTTTATTCATTTCTTCTACAAACAATTTATTAAGCAATTGTGGATTCGCTTTTCCTTTTGTTGCTTTCATGGCTTGTCCTACTAAAAATCCTAAAGCTCTGTCTTTACCAGCTTTGAAATCAACAACAGATTGTGGATTTGCTTCTAAAATTTCGCATACAATTTTTCTAATTTCACCTTCATCTGAAATTTGAGCCCATCCTTTTTCTTTAACAATTTCTTCTGGCTCTCTTGGATTTTCAAACATTTCTTCAAGCACTTTTTTACCTATACTTGAGCTTATTGTTCCTTTGTCAATTATTTCAACCATATGCGCTAATTGTTTTGCTGTAAATGGTATATTTTTTGCATCCATTTCTTTTTCATTTAAAATTCTTGAAATATCTGAAATTATCCAGTTACTAACTGCTTTTCTATTTCCGCATATTTCTGATGCAGACTCAAATAAATCTGAAAGATATTTTGATGCTGTAATAATTCCAACTTCTTTTTCTGTCATATTATATTCACCTAAATATCTTTCTTGTCTGCTTTCAGGAAGTTCTGGAAGGCTTTCTTTAACCCTTTGAATATATTCATCTGAAAGTTTAATTGCAGCTAAGTCAGGTTCTGGAAAATATCTGTAATCTTGTGCTTCTTCCTTACTTCTCATAGCAAAAGTTTTTCCTGATACATCATCCCACCTCAAAGTTTGTTGTTTTACTCTTTCTCCCGATTCTAATAAATCAATTTGTCTTTCAATTTCATATTCTATTTCTCTTGAAATACTTCTAAAAGAACTCATATTTTTACATTCTGTACGAGTACCTAGATGTGTTCCTTTTTTATGTACCGATACGTTTACATCTGCTCTATATGAACCTTCTTCCATCTTACAATCTGATACTTCTATATATTCCAAAACAGATTTTAATTTTTTCAAATATGCATCTGCTTCTTCGCTTGACGCAATATCAGGTTCAGAAACTATTTCTATAAGTGGAACTCCGGCTCTATTTAAATCTACCAAACTATCTCCACTAAAATTATCATGATTTAGTTTTCCCGCATCATCTTCTATATGAATTCTTAAAATTCTTATTTTCTTTTTACCATTTTTAGTATCTATTTCAATATATCCATGTTCACAAAGAGGTTTATCAAATTGAGATATTTGATATGCTCTTGGTGTATCTGGGTAATAGTAATTTTTTCTATCATTTTTGCTATCTTGCGAAATTGTACAATTTGTTGCAAGTCCTGCTTTAACTGCATATTCTACAACTTTTTCATTTAATACTGGCAAAGCTCCTGGCATTCCCATACATATAGGGCAAACTTGTGTATTTGGTGCGCCACCAAATTTTGTACTACAATTGCAAAATATTTTTGTTTTTGTTGAAAGCTCTGCATGGACTTCTAATCCTATTGTTGCTTCATAATCTTCTCTCATTTTTCCTCCAATCAAATCAATGAAAAGCATCGTCTTACTTCGTTAAAATTTTACTTAAGAATGCTCATGTACCAAATGTACACTCCGCTTCTTTCGTAAAATTTTGCCTTGTAATACTTGCTTTTGATTGATTTTCTTCTCTACATATTTCAATAAAAAATCTCTTTATCTAAACTCCGGTTTATAATTTTCTCTAAATTTTATTTCTTTTTCTATGCTATATGCTGCATTTAATATAGTTTCTTCTTGGAATTTGTTTCCTATTAATTGCATTCCAATTGGCATTCCTTTGCTATCAACTCCACATGGTATTGAAATTGCTGGTAATCCTGCAACATTTACAGAAACAGTGCAAATATCTGCCATATACATTTCAAGTGGATTATTTGATTTTTCTCCAATTTCAAATGCTGTTACTGGTGATGTTGGAGTAAGTATAACATCATATTTTTCAAATGCTTTGTTAAATTCATTCATTATCATTGTACGGACTTTTTGAGCTTTTTTATAATATGCATCATAATATCCTGAAGATAATACATAAGTTCCAAGAATAATTCTTCTTTTTACTTCTGCTCCAAATCCTTCGCTTCTAGATTTTTTAAATATTTCATCAATATTTGTTGCATTTGGAGATCTGTATGTATATCTTATTCCATCAAATCTTCCTAAATTTGAACTAGCTTCAGCACAGGCAATTATATAATATGCTGCTAATGAATATTTAGCTATATCTAATGAAAATTCTTCTGTTTCAGCTCCCAACTCTCTATATTTTTCTATAGTTTGTTTTATAGATTGTTTTACTTCTTCACTAGTTCCTTCTCCAAAGAATTCTTTTGGAATTCCAATTTTTAATCCTTTAATATCTCCTGTTAAAGCTTTAACATAATCTTTTTTTGGAACATTTGCTGAAGTTGTATCTTTTTCATCATGACCTGCTATAATGTTTAAAAGTATTGCACTATCTGTAACGTCTTTTGTTATTGGTCCTATTTGGTCAAGTGAAGATGCAAATGCAACTAATCCATATCTTGAAACAAGTCC
>JAEEGL015341442.1_pt1 | contig 16859 bp, 11 predicted proteins | sample 9134231 | NCBI WGS metagenome assembly JAEEGL01 (sample SAMN16246548, study PRJNA631951) | gut metagenome | biome: gut microbiome; feature: rumen; material: fiber-attached | host: Bos | place: Iran: Karaj | collected 2018-10
CGGAAAGATAGCCTATGGCCATCAGGACGATCTTTTCTACGGCCATACCTGGAAGGTGGAGGACTGGGAGAATGATTCCCTTCTCCGTTCCGACGTGAAGGCCGTCACCGGAAAGTATCCCCAGATCCTGGGCTGTGACCTGGGCGGCATAGAACTGGGAGCCGAAAAGAACCTGGACGGCATTCCCTTCGGCCTGATGAGAAAGGCCGTCCTGGCCCAGATTGAGCGGGGCGGAATGGTCACCTTCTCCTGGCATCCCCGGAACCCCCTCACGGGCGGCGACGCATGGGACATCTCCTCCACGGAGGTGGTGAAATCCGTCCTTCCTGGCGGAGAAAAACATGCCGAATTCACCCTCTGGCTGCAGAGAGCGGCGGATTTCATCGAATCCATCGGCCCGGAAGTTCCCGTCATCTTCCGCCCCTGGCACGAGAACCTGGGCAGCTGGTTCTGGTGGGGAGGAAAGCTCTGCTCCGACCAGGAGTACAAAGACCTTTTCCGTGCTACCTGGCTGTATTTTACCAAGGAGCGCGGGCTCACCAATATCCTCTGGTGCTATTCTCCCAATGGCCCCATCCCTCCGGAAATGTATATGTCCCGCTATCCCGGGGACGAATTTGTAGACATCCTGGGAACCGATATTTATGAATACGTAGGAGAGGATGGATCCCTGGAAGAAGCCGGTGTCCGTTATCAGACGCAGGTGAAGAGTATGCTGTCGGCCCTGGTGGCCCTGGGCGGCGAGCACAAGAAACTCATCTGCCTGTCCGAGACAGGTCTGGAAGGCATTCCGGATCTTCAGTGGTGGACAGAAACCCTGTACCCGTCCATCCGGGAATTTCCCATTTCCTATGTCCTTACCTGGCGCAATGCCTGGGACCAGCCCGGTCATTTCTATGCCGCCTGGGACGGTTATAAAGGCGCCGCCGATATGAAAGCCTTCAGCGAACTGGAACAAATAGTATTCTTACGATAGTCATGACTTACAAAGAGCGTTTGAAGTGGCTCAAGGTGAGCCACAAGCAGTTGATTGAAAGAAAGAACTTCCCCGTGGAGGGAAACGGTGTGTACGAGCGTTACGAGAATCCCATCCTGACGGCCGACCATGCTCCTCTGGAGTGGCGCTACGACCTCAATCCGGACCGCAACCCGTACCTGATGGAGCGTTTCGGCATTCACGCCACCCTTAATTCCGGCGCCATCAAGTGGAAAGACAAGTATGTGCTGGTGGTGCGTGTAGAAGGAGCCGACCGCAAGTCTTTCTTTGCCGTGGCCGAAAGTCCCAACGGCGTGGACAATTTCACCTTCTGGCCGCGTCCCATCACGATGCCCGAGTGGGGAGAGCCCGCTACCAATGTGTATGATATGCGCCTTACCGCCCACGAGGACGGCTGGATTTACGGCATTTTCTGCGTGGAGCGCAAGGATCACGACGCAGAAGGAGACCTCTCTGCCGCTACGGCTGCCGCCGGCGTGGCCCGCACCAAAGACCTGGTGAACTGGGAGCGCCTGCCGGATATCAAGAGTGCCAGCCAGCAGCGCAACGTGGTGCTGCACCCCGAGTTCGTAAACGGCAAGTATGCCCTGTACACCCGCCCGCAGGACGGCTTCATCGATGCCGGTAACGGAGGTGGCATTGGCTGGGCTCTGGTGGACAGCATGGAAGAAGCCGTCATCAAGGAAGAGAAGATCATCAATCTCCGTCATTATCACACCATCAAGGAAGTGAAGAACGGAGAAGGTCCGCACCCCATCAAGACAGACTGGGGCTGGCTGCACCTGGCCCACGGTGTGCGTGGCTGTGCCAGTGGCCTTCGCTATGTGCTGTACCTGTATATGACCTCCCTGGAAGATCCTTCCAAGGTAATTGCAGACCCTGCCGGTTTCTTTATGGCCCCCGAGGGCCCCGAGTATATCGGTGATGTGATGAACGTCCTGTTCTCCAACGGCTGGATCTGTGACCCGGACGGAAAGGTTTTCATTTACTACGCCTCTTCCGACACCCGCATGCATGTGGCCACCTCCACGGTAGACCGCCTGGTGGATTACTGCATGAACACGGCTCCTGACGGCCTTCGTACCGGCCTGTCCGTAGAGACCCTGAACAAACTCATTGATCTGAACAAATAATGTCCTCGCTTTTCTACATTCTCACCCTGGTGCTTTCGCACCTGTTCTCGGATCACGCCGTGCTGCAGCAGCAGACCCAGGCCCCGGTGTGGGGCTGGGGAGACCCCGGCAAAAAGGTGGAAGTGGTCTGGGATGGCCAAACCTACCGGACCACCGTGCAAGCCGACGGCAGCTGGCGGGTCTCCATTCCCACCGGCAAGGCCGATGGCACCACCTATACCCTTACGGTTAAATCCGGCAAGGAAACCCTCACGGTAAAGGATATCGTGCTGGGTGAGGTGTGGATCTGCAGCGGACAGTCCAATATGGAAATGCCCGTCAGCGGCTTTGGTTTCCAGGAAGTGGAAGGCGCTACGGAGGCCATCATGGCTGCTCCCGAGACGGCTTCCCAGGTGAGAGTCTTCGATATCAAAACTCCCAAGTGCACGGAGCCCCAGGCCGATGTGGACGCCGCGTGGGCTTATACCGACGGCGCCGTGACGGCCAAGACGTCGGCCGTGGGCTATTTCTTTGCCCGTCGGCTCACCCGGTCCCTGGGCGTTCCCGTAGGCATCATCGTGAATGCCTGGGGAGGCAGCCGCATAGAGCCCTGGATGACCCGCGAGATCATCGATGGCGCCGGCCTCACCGAGCAGGAACTGAAAGACCTGTATGCCGTTGAGGAACAGCCGGACCGCTGGCCGGAAACCCCGGAACTCATTTGGAACGGTCGCGTGAAACCCATCGTGGGCTATGCCGCCAAGGGCATTCTCTGGTACCAGGGCTGCTCCAACATGGGACAGCCGCACTGCTACGACAAGTTGCAGAAGGCCATGGTCCAGATGTGGAGAAAGGAGTGGGGAAGGGAGCTTCCTTTCATCTTCACCCTGCTGGCTCCGCACGACCACGGAGATGCCGACGGGCGCTGGCGTCCTTTCTTCGTGGAGAACCAGCTGCACACGGAGGAAATCCTGAGCCAGTCCTTTGCCATCTGCACGGAAACCCTGGGCAACAAGGTCACCGTGCATCCTTCCCAGAAGAAGGAAGTGGCCGATATGATGGTTCAGCGGGCCCTTCAGAATGTGTACGGTATTTATTCCGGCGTGTCCATAGAACTGCCCCGCCTCCAGAACGTTGAGTATCTGGAAGACGGCACCGCCAAAGTGACCCTCACCCAGGTGTGGTCCAACCTCATGAGCATATCGGCCCGTGAGATCGTAGGCTTCGAGCTGGCCGGAGAGGACCGTCAGTTCCACCTGGCCAAGGCCGAGGTGGACTGGGACGGAAACACCATCCTCGTGAGCTGCCCCGAAGTTCCCAAACCCGTTGTCGTCCGCTATGGCTGGCGCAACTGGATGGGCGCCAATCTCCAAAAATCCAACGGCATTCCCGTGCCACCCTTCCGAAGCGATGACTGGGAGTACTAAACCATTGAATATGAATAGACTTATCCTTCTTGCGGGAGCTTTGTTGGCTCTCGCTTCCTGCAATAAAAACACAGTGGTGGTTCCCTGTGAAAGCAGCGTTGTACGCCTGCAGGTGGTTTCTCCGGAGATAGTGCGCGTGAGCGTGTCGCCGGACGGTCACTTTTCCGACAGACCCAGCCTGGTGGTATTGCCGCAAAAAAACGCCAGCGATTATCAGCTTTCCAAGGAGGACACCAAGGTGGTCCTTTCTACATCGGCCCTTACCGTGGAGGTATCCAAGGCCGATGGATCGGTGAATTTCTTCAAGGCCGACGGCACCCCGCTGGCCCTGGACGGCCGCTCTGCCTTCGAGCCCATCGAGGTGGAAGGAAAGAAGGCCTGGAGCACCACGGTGAGCTATGCCTCTACGGAGGACGAAGCCTTCTACGGGCTGGGACAGCACCAGGCCGGAGAGTTTAACCACAAGGGCCTTCGTGAGGAACTGTATCAGTACAATACCAAGATCAGCGTGCCCCTGGTGGTATCCAACAAGGGCTACGGAATGCTCTTCGATGCGTATTCCCTCAGCCGATGGGGCAGTGCCCAGCCTTATCGCCAACTAGGAGAAATCTTCGATCTGGACCTTACCGGTACGTATCGGCCCAAAGAAGGAGCCCCCCTGGTGCAGAAGGAAGACAGCCTCTTCTATGAGAACGAATGGGCGCTGAAAAACCTGCCTCAGGTGCCCCTGATGGGTGCTACGGTTACTTATGAAGGAACCATCACGGCTCCTCAGACCGGAGATTACCATTTTATTCAGTACTACGCCGGTTTCCAGAGTACGGTGGTGGACGGTGTGGAGGTGATGAGCCGCCGTTGGCGTCCGGCCTGGAATCCCAACAGCTACAAGTTCACCGTCCATCTGGAGGCCGGAAAGCCTACGCCCCTCAAGATTGAATGGGAGCCGGACGGAGACGTCTCTTACATCGGCCTCCGCGTGGCCCCGCTGGAAACTCCCGAGCAGGAGTCCCGCCTCACTTTCTGGAGCGAATTTGAGCCCCAGGCCGATTATTATTTCATTGCCGGAGACAATTACGACGGGGTTATCAAGGGGTACCGCCAGCTCACCGGTAAGGCGCAGGTGATGCCCAAATGGGCCCTGGGTTTCTGGCAAAGCCGGGAGCGTTACAGCACCCAGGAAGATTTGGTGGAAACCCTCGCAGAAATGCGCAGACGCCACATTCCCGTGGATAACATTGTCCAGGACTGGCAGTACTGGCCCGAGGACCAGTGGGGCAGTCACGAGTTTGAAGCGTCCCGCTACCCGGATCCGGAGAAGATGCTGGACGATGTGCACGCTATGCACGGTCGCTTTATGATTTCCGTCTGGCCTAAGTTCTACACCAATACAGAGCATTACAAGGAACTCAAAGCCGCCGGTTACGCCTATACCCATGCGGAAGAAGACAGCTTGGTGGACTGGCTGGGCCATACGCAGAGTTTTTACGACGCTTATGCCGCAGGCGGCCGCAAGATGTTCTGGCGCCAGATGGACGAGAGCCTCTACAGCAAATACGGGAAGAAGATTGATGCCTGGTGGATGGACGCTTCCGAGCCCAACCTCCGGGACTGCCTCCCGATGGACTATTTCAAATGGCTCCTCACGCCCAATGCCATCGGCTCCAGCACAGAATATCTGAACGCTTATGCCCTGGTGAACGCCCAGGCCATCTATGAAGGCCAGCGCAGCGTAGACCCGGACAAACGCGTATTCCTCCTTACCCGCAACGGCTTTGCCGGCCTGCAGCGCTACAGCACGGCCTCCTGGAGCGGAGACATCGGCACCTCCTGGACGGACATGAGGATGCAGATGGCCGCAGGATTGGGATACTCCATGAGCGGCATCCCGTTCTGGGGAATGGATATTGGCGGTTTCTCCGTGATGAGCAAGTTCTACGATCCCGCTAATGCCGACGAGTGGCAGGAGCTGCAGACCCGCTGGCACCAGTTCGGCACCTTCGTGCCGCTGTTCCGCACCCACGGCCAGTGGCCCCGCCGGGAGCTCTGGAACATTGCTCCGGAAGGATCGGCCGCCTATAACAGCATCCTGTGGTATATGCAGCTGCGTTACCGCCTGATGCCTTATCTGTATTCCCTGGCCGCCGCCGTGCATTTTGAAGACGGCACCATGATGCGCGGCCTTCCTATGGATTATCCCGGGGATCCCGAGGTGAGAGACCTCTCGGACCAGTGGATGCTGGGCCCGGCCCTGATGCCCTGCCCGGTGTATGAATACAAGGCCCGCAGCCGCGAGGTGTATTTCCCGGAAGGCGGCTGGTACGATTTCTATACCGGAAAATTCATCCAGGGTGGCCGGAGAATCACTGTAGAGGCTCCTTATGAGAGAATGCCCCTGTATGTCCGGGAAGGAAGCATCATCCCCGTGGGAGGTGCGGCCGAGTGGACGGAAGACCTCCCGGCAGACCACATCACTTTCCTGGTGTATGCCGGCAAGGATGCCGATTTCACTTTCTACGAGGATGACGGTCTCACCTATGCTTATGAGAAAGGCCAGTATGGCAGCTTCACCCTCCATTGGGATGATGCGGCCCGCATCCTTACCCTGGAGCAGCGCGAAGGCTCCTTCCCGGGGATGCTGAAAAGCCGCACCTTCTGTGTGAGCGTCATAGATCCGGAAAATCCGCTGCCCTACGATCCTGACAACAACAACGCGCTTTGCATCAACTATGATGGAATGCCGTGCCGAATCGGATTATAATTTAACCCTATATGAAAAGATATTTGATCCCCGTCGTAACCATGCTTTCCGTTAGCGCCCTTTCCTGCAATTCCCCCAAGGGAGAGGTTGTGATTCCTGCCGACAAGGCTGTTGAAGCCAAGGTAGAGCAGGTATTGAAAGGTATGACCCTCGAAGAAAAGGCCGGCCAGCTGGTACAGCTTTCCATTATGGTCCTCCAGGACGAGACCAACGAGGCCCTGGATCCCGCCAAACTGGACAAAATCATCGGCCAGTACAAAGTGGGTTCCATCCTCAATGTGATGAACGACCACGCCCATTCCCGTGAGCACACCGCCCAGATGGTAAAAGATATCCAGGCCAAGTCTATGGAAACCATCGGCATCCCCTGCATCTACGGACTGGATATGATCCACGGCGCCTCCTATCTTACGGACGGCTCCTTCTATCCGCAGGAGATCAACCTGGCGGCCACTTTCAACCGCACGTATGCCCGGATGATGGGCCACGCCATGGCCTATGAAACCCGCGCGGCCCAGGTTCCGTGGGTGTTCTCCCCGGTGATGGACCTGGGAAGGGATCCCCGCTGGCCCCGTATCTGGGAAAGCTTCGGCGAAGATCCTTATCTGCAGGCCGAAATGGCCCGCGAGGAAACCCTCGCCCTCCAGGACAAGGACCCCAATCACATCGGCCTGGAGAATGTAGCCGTTTCCATCAAGCACTTTATGGGTTACGGCGTGCCGGTTTCCGGCAAGGACCGCACCCCGGCCATCATCGCCCCCAATGACCTCCGCGAGAAATTCTTCGCTCCTTTCCTGGAGTGCTTCCGCGCCGGCGCCCTCACCATTATGGTCAATTCGGCCTCCGTCAACGGCATTCCCACCCACGCCAACTCCGTGCTTCTGACCGGCTGGGTCAAAGAAGAGCTGGGCTGGGACGGCATGGTAGTAACGGACTGGGCCGATATCGACAACCTCTATACCCGTGACCACGTGGCCGCCGACAAGCGGGAAGCCGTGAAGATGGGCATCAATGCCGGTATCGATATGATCATGGACCCGTACGACCCTGAATGCTGCAACGTGATTGTGGATCTGGCCAAAAGCGGCGAGATTCCGATGTCCCGTATCGATGACGCCGTCCGCCGCGTGTTGCGCCTGAAGGTGCGCCTGGGCCTGTTTGAGAACCCCACCTGGGAGAAAGAGTATCCCATGTTCGGCTCTGAAGCTTTCGCCAGCGAATCTTTTGACGCCGCCTGCGAGTCCGAGGTGCTCCTGAAGAACGAAGACGGCATCCTGCCCTTCAAGGGAACGGAAAAGATCCTGGTCACCGGCCCCAATGCCAACAGCCTCCGCACGCTTAACGGCGGCTGGAGCTACACCTGGCAGGGATCGGCCGATGACTATGTTCCCCAGTACAACACCATCCTGGAAGCCCTCCAGCAGCGCTTCCCCGGCAAGGTGAGCTACGAGCCCGGCGTATTGTATGACCAGACGCCTATGCTGTGGCAGAATGAAGACGCCTCCGGCATCGCCAAGGCCGTGGCCGCCGCCTACAAGGCCGATGTCATCGTTGCCTGCGTGGGTGAGAACACGTACTGCGAGACTCCCGGCAATATGGACGACCTCAATCTCTCTGCCAATCAGAAGCAGCTGGTGAGGGCCCTTGCCGCTACCGGCAAGCCCATCGTCCTCATCCTCAATGAGGGCCGTCCCCGTCTGATCGGAGACATTGAGCCCCTGGCCAAGGCCGTGGTGGACATCATGCTCCCTTCCAACTTCGGTGGAGACGCCCTGGCCACCCTCCTGAGCGGGGAACGCAACTTCTCCGGCAAGCTGCCCTTCACCTATTCCAAGCACATCAACGCCCTCCATACCTACGACTACAAGGTGTCCGAGCACCGCGAGACGATGGAAGGCTCCTATAACTACGATGCCATTATGGACGTTCAGTGGCCCTTCGGTCACGGTCTCAGCTACACCACTTTCGCCTATGACAACCTGAAAGTGGACAAGCCCGAATTCGGCCCCGAAGACGTGCTGAAGGTGTCCGTGGAAGTGACCAATACCGGCAACGTCTCCGGCAAGGAGGCCGTGCTGGTATACAGCTCAGACCTGGTGGCTTCCCTCATCCCGGACGTTAAGCGCCTGCGTGCCTTTGACAAGGTGAATCTGGTACCCGGAGAAAAGCACGTCGTCACCTTTGAGATTCCCGCCTCCCGCCTGGCCTTTGTCGGGGCCGACGGCAAGTGGCGCCTGGAGGAAGGAGACTTCCGCATCTCCTGCGGAGGACTGGGAGTAATGGTTCACTGCAATCAGACCAAGGTCTGGAATACCCCGAATATCTGATGGAAACCCGTAGTGAAAAATTCTTGCAAGAGGTGAGGGAGAACCTGACCTCCTGCATCCTGCCTTACTGGCTCAAGTTGAAGGATCCCCGCGGCGGCTTCTACGGAGAAGTGGCCCCGGACGGGACCATCCTCTACGATGCTCCCCGTGGCGTCATCCTGAACGCCCGTATCATCTGGTCTTTTGCGGCGGCTTATCAGGCCCTGCCCGAGACTCCTTATCTGGTGGCGGCCGTGCACGCCAGGGACTATTTTCTGGAGCATTTCTGCGACCACAAATACGGTGGCGTGTACTGGAGCGTGGATGCTGCCGGAGAGCGTCTGGACACCAAGAAGCAGCTCTATGCCCAGGGCTTTGCCATCTACGGCCTGAGCGAGCTGTACAAGGTGACCGGAGACGACGAGGTGCTCAAGAATGCCATCAACCTGTACAGAGTGGTTGAGACGTATTTTGCCGACAAGGAAAACGGCGGATACATCGAGGCCCTCGCCCGGGATTTCTCCCCGCTGGAAGATATGTCCCTGAGCGCCCACGACATCAATGCGGACAAGACGATGAACTCCCATCTGCACGTTCTGGAGGCCTATGCCAACCTGTATCAGGTGTGGCCGGATGAAGAGCTGAAGGAGGCCGTGCAGAAGCTTCTGGACCTTGTCGGCACCCGGATTATGGGGGCCGACGGACACCTGCAGCTGTATTTCCGGAAAGACTGGAGCGTGATGCCCGGAGGAGTGTCTTACGGACATGATATAGAAACTTCCTGGCTGGCGCTGGAGTGCGCCGATGCCCTGAAGGATATAGATGTAGTGAACCGCGTGCGCCCCTGGGCCCTCTCGATGGGAAAGGCCGGCAACGAAGGCCTTCTTCCGGACGGCTCCATGCGTTACGAAAAGCTTCTGGACGGGAAGTACGACGATTCCCGTCAGTGGTGGGTTCAGGCCGAAACCGTAGTGGGCAACCTCTGGCTGTGGAAATACCACGCAGACCCTCAGGGGGCAGACAGAGCCCTTGCGGCCTGGAACTACATCCGGGAGAACCTGGTGGATGAAAAGGATGGAGAATGGTGGTGGGCTGTACTTGAGGACGGCAGCCGGGACCTTTCCCAGCCCAAGGTGGGCTTCTGGAAATGTCCTTACCACAACACAAGGATGTGTCTTCAGGTTTTGTCCCTGTTTTGATGGATTCCCGGCTTGACCGGGAATCTTTTTTTTCTTACATTTGTAGAATAACACTGAACGTATATGGCTGTAGAATTATCCGAGAAAATAGGCTATGCCCTGGGAGATGCCGCCGCCGGCGGAATCACCTGGAAGGTTATGTCCATTGCTTTTCCCTTCTTTTTCACCAATGTCTTCGGCCTCACCGTGGCGGACGCCGCGGCCCTGATGCTGGTAGCCCGTCTGTTTGATGTGGTGACAGACCCTATGATGGGCGCCATAGCAGACAGAACCCAGTCCCGTTGGGGTACTTATCGGCCCTGGCTCATCTTCGGGGCCATCCCGCTGGGCGTGGTCTTTGCCCTGCTGCTGTACACCCCGGACCTGGGGCCGGCCGGCAAGCGCATTTATGCCTACACCCTCTATCTGCTGATGATGGTGGTGTATACGGCCGTGAACGTGCCTTACGGCTCCCTTCTGGGCGTGATGACGGACGATGACAACGAGAAGAACCAGTTTTCCTCTTACCGGATGGTAGGAGCCTACGCTATGGGCTTTGTGATGCTGTTCTCCTTCCCTTATCTTCAGAGAATGGTAGGAGGAGACGCCAAGCACCAGTATGCCGTCCTGGGCGTTCTGCTGGGTGCTGTGGCCGCCCTCGGAACCCTGGCCTGCGGCCTCCTCACGAAGGAGCGCCTCAAACCGGTCCGGGCAGAGAAATTCTCCTTCAAACCCTTTGCAGACCTTTTCCGCAACAAGCCCTGGATCTACCTTACGCTCATCGGCATCGGCACCAATTTCTTCAATGGTTTCCGCTATGCCGTAGCTGCCTATCTGATGGAATACTGCCTCCACGGAGACGTGACCGTGATGGGCCTTGTCATCAACTACACCGTCTTCATGATGTTCGGAGAGGCCACGTGTATGGTCTTCGGCGGTCTTTGCCCCTGGTTCACCAAGAAGGTGGGCTCCAAGCACAAGGCTTTCGCCTGGGCCGCTGTCATCTGCGCCGTCTCCTCCGTCCTGTTCTTCTTCATCCCCATGGATCCGGCCTGGATCTGGGTGATGATTCTCAATGTGATTGTCACCTCCATCGGCATCGGCTTCTATTCTCCGCTCCTGTGGAGTATGTATGCCGATGTGGCAGATTACGCCACCCAGAAGAACGGCACCTCTTCCACCGGCCTCATCTTTTCTTCCGGCACCATGGCCCAGAAGTTTGGATCGGCCATTTCCGGTGCCCTGGTGGCTATGCTGCTGGGCATTGCGGGCTTCATCTCCAGCACAGACCCTGTCACCGGAGAAACCGTCATCACCATCACCAATATGGAATCGGTGCAGACGATGATCTGGTCCCTGTTCTCGCTGTTCCCGGCCGCCATCGCCCTCCTCATTCTGCTTCTTCTGAAACTGTATCCCATCAAGAAGTAGTTATTCCCAGATAACCAGGGTCCTGTCCAGTGGGATGGCCTTGAGAGATCCAGCTCTGCCGCTAACCCGGTAGAGCTGTTTTTCTTCTGGGGCCACCAGGGCGGAGAGGGCCGCATTCACGCGGGCGATGTTCACATTGAGTTCGTTGGAAAAGATATCCAGCAGCCGGCGCACGCGGCGGGGGGCTTCCTCCGGGTTATCGGCCTTCATGCAGCGGCTGTAGTAGCCGGTCATCTCCGTCTGATAGTCTGAGATGTGTTTGAGGAGGATGCCCTCCGGATGCCGCAGGAAAAGCAGGAGAACGGTCTTGGCCATCGGCCGGATCTTAAGCTCCTGGCTGCCGATGAAAACCCGCAGGGTGCGCGTGATCCTGACCACTCCGGGGGAGGGGGCCCGGTATCGGCCGCTGGAGGCCCGGAGAAACCCCATCAGGTCTTTCAGTTCTGTCTCTTCGGCCGCTCCGTAAGTCCCGCGTTCTTCTTCCAGGGTGCCGGTGCCCTGGCTGGAGAGAAAGAAAAGAGCCAGTAATGCGTCGTTTGTCATAGTGCAAAGTTACGCAAATGACAAACAAAAACCGCAGGTAAAAATACCTGCGGTAAGTGTCTGAAGCAGAAGCTATTACCAGCGGTCTTCGCTGGAGACAGAGAGCTTCTTGCGGGCGTGGCGACGGCGGGCGTTCAGAACGCGGCGACCGTTGGCAGAGGCCATGCGAGCGCGGAAACCGTGCTTGTTCACACGCTTGCGACGGGAGGGTTGAAATGTTCTCTTCATGATATCTATTTTTATATTTTTCGCGTAAGGACTGCAAAGGTAGTAATTTCCACTGAAACTGCAAAATTATTTTTCGATATGAATGACCAGCTTTCCTTCGTAGTAGGGATCCTTCAGCCAGGAAGAAACGGGCCAGGTGTGTACCTTGCCGGGGCTTATCCTGTGCCGTCCCATCAGCTGGGCTATCTCCTCGTTCACGTCTCCTCCCTTGAGGTAGAGGATGCCCCGGTTGAAGCGGCCCTTCACCCAGGGATAGAAGTCTGTGAGGGAGGCTACGGCGCGGGAAACCACAAAGTCAAAATTCCGGCCCAGGGATTCTGCCCGGGCGTTTACCACCTCCACGTTCTTGAGGTCCATGGCTTTCGCAACGGCCTGTGCCACAATGGTTTTCTTGTTGACGGAGTCGCAGAGGGTGAAGCGGGCCTGCGGGTAGAGGATGGCCAGCGGAATGCCCGGGAAACCGCCTCCGGTCCCAAGGTCCAGGATGTCTCCCGCAGCGAAGGCCTCTTCCAGCCCGGGGACCGTCTCCAGATACTTGGCAATGGCCAGGGAATGCAGCACGTGGTGCTCGTAAACATTGTCAATGTCCTTGCGGGAAATAACGTTGATTTGGGCGTTCCATTCGCGGTACAGCCCTTCCAGTGCCTTCAGGCGGGATTCTTGTAAAGCCGTGATCGTCATTCCACTTCCCCCCTCACCATCATTTTGGCCAGGTGCTGCTTGCCCCGACGGATGCGCGTGCGCACCGTATTCAGCTCCAGGTCCAGCTCCTTGGCTATTTCTTCGTATTCCAGTTCTTCAATCATATATTTGATCATCACGTCCTTGTACAGGGACGGCAGCTCGTCGATAAAGCCCATCAGCCGCTCGTGCACCTCGTCGTTGATAATTTCCTCTTCCGGGGTATAATCCGTCAGGGGTGTCGTGCCCTCGGGTCCGTCGGCCTCGGCCTTGTGCAGGATGCCTTCTTTCTTCTCGGTTTCCCGCTTGATGCTCTCCAGATGATCCAGTGCCGTCCGGGTGGCGATGGTCAGCAGCCACGGGCGGAATTCCCGCTCCGTGTCGAAGCCCTGCAGGGCACTGAAGGCTTTCTGGAAGCTTTCCAGCACCACGTCATCTACATCGGCCTTCCAATGGAAATAGCCGCTTACGCGGCCGCGGACCGCCTTTTCGTGGATCTGATACAGCATGCGGAAGGCCATCTGGTCTCCCTGCATCGCTTTCTTTACCAGTTCTTTCTCTTGGGTCTCCATAGCTTAATGGGCTTCCAGCCAGTTGTTTCCGCTGCTGCATTCCACCGTCAGGGGAACGGACAGCTGAATGACATTTTCCATCACGTCCTTCACCAGCTTCTGTAGCTTCGGCACTTCTTCGGCCGGGGTTTCAAACAGCAGTTCGTCGTGGATCTGCAGCACCATCCGGCTCCTGAGGCCCTCTTCCCTCAGCTTTTCCGCCACGCGGATCATCGCCAGTTTGATGATATCGGCCGATGTGCCCTGGATGGGGGCGTTCACGGCGTTTCTTTCGGCGAGGGCACGGACGGTGGCGTTGCGGGCCGATATGTCCGGCAGGTACCGGCGGCGGCCGAAGAGGGTTTCCACGTAGCCGTTTTCCCGGGCGAAGGAGATGCTGTCGTCAATGAATCCCCGGATGGCGGGGAAGGCCTCGAAGTAACCGTCGATGAGCTCTTTGGCGGCCGTGCGGCTCAGGTGCAGGCGCTGCGCCAGGCCGAAGGAGGAGATGCCGTACATGATGCCGAAATTGGCCGTTTTGGCCATTCCTCGCTGCTCACGCGTGACTTCTTCCACCGGAATCTTGAAGATCTTGGCAGCGGTGGCGGCGTGTACGTCCACCCCGTCCCGGAAGGCCTGGGTAAGATGGGTGTCGCAGCTGAGGTGAGCCATGATCCTGAGCTCTATCTGGGAATAGTCTGCGCTGACGATGAGCCCGTCCGGAATTCCCGGCACAAAGGCCTTGCGGATTTCTTTTCCTCTTTCCGTGCGCACCGGGATGTTCTGCAGGTTGGGGTTGGAGCTGGACAGGCGCCCGGTAGCCGTAAGAGCCTGATTGAACGTAGTATGCACCCGGCCGTCCTTCTCGGAGATGTAGGACGGGAAGGGCTCTATGTAGGTGGACAGGAGCTTTTTCACGGCGCGGAATTCCAGAATCTCGTCCACGATGGGATGGCGGTCTGCTATGGCCACCAGCGTGGCTTCGTCCGTGGTGTACTGTCCCTTGCCGCTCTTTTTGGCCCTGGGGTCCAGCTTCAGCTTGTCAAACAGGAGGTCTCCCACCTGTTTGGGGGAGGAGATGTTCAGCGAGGGTTCATCGGCCATCTCGCGGATGCGGGCCTCCCTTTCGACCAGCTCCCGGCGAAGCCCTTCGGCAAATTCCTTCAGGCGGGCCAGGTCTACTTTTATGCCGTCCTGCTCCATTTTCGCCAGGACCTTCGCAAGAGGCTCTTCCATGGTGTCATAAAAGTCCGGAAGGTTCTCCTTCAGCTTCTCGCCCAGGGGAATGAGGACGGCCGCTTCCTTCAGGTGGGGGGAGTCCTCTTCTTCGGGAATGGCATCAAAAAGGGAACCTGTGGTGGCTGGGGCCGATGCTTCCTCCAGCGATACTCCCAGATAGGTCTGGGCCAGGGCGGAGAGCTCGTGGCTGCGCTCCGGATTGAGAACATAGTGCATCAGCTCTATGTCATACCACTTGCCGTTCAGCTCAATCCCTTCTCCGGCCAATGTGTTGGCCATTTTCTTCAGGTCTACGCCGTACTTGGCCACTTTCGGGTCTTCCAAAAGGGCCTGGACCTCCCGGGGATTGGTGGTAACGGCTACATTCTCCCCATCACTCAAGATAATCGTGGAAGGGGAAACTATCAGACCTATTTGGGCGGGCTTGCTTTCCAACAATTGCCGCACGTTACGCAAAACAGGGCTTATTTGCGTAGCGGGTGGCTCCGGAGAGCCATCTGTTACGCAAAAACTGCCGGAATCGCGTAACGGCTGGCTGGCAGCGGTCTGTCCGGTGAGGTATTTCCTCAGGGAAGTGAACTCGTACTGGCCGAAAAGCTGGGCCAGCCGGGGCTGGAATTGCCCGGTGTAGCGCATATCATCCAGCGAGACGGGAAGGTCTATGTCCGTTTTGATGGTGACCAGGGTCTTGGACAGGGCCATATGGGGGCGGGCCTCCTCAAACAGGACCTGCTGTTTGGGGGTGAGCTCGGAAAGGTATTCGTAGATGTTCTCCAGGGAGCCGTACTTGGCTATGAGCTTGGCGGCGCCTACTTCTCCCACGCCCTTTACACCGGGCACGTTATCGGCCGAATCTCCACAGATGGCCAGCATGTCGATAACCTGGGAAGGGGAGGAGATGCCCCATTTCTCGCAAAGGGCTTTCTGGTCCACCAGTTCGGCCTCGGAGCCGCTCTTGCCGGGTTTCAGCTGGAAGGCGTGCGGGCCGATGAGCTGTCCGTAGTCTTTGTCGGGGGTTACCATATACGCGTCCAGCGCTTCGGAGGCCAGCTGCGTGGCGGCGCTTCCCAGCACGTCGTCGGCCTCGAAGCCGGGCATCATCAGAACGGGGATGTTCATCGCCTGAACCAGCTCTGTCAGGGGCTGCAGGGCATCAATGACCAGTTGCGGGGTGGGCGGGCGCGTGCCCTTGTACTCCGGATATAGCTGGTTCCGGAAAGTGCCTCCCGGCGGGTCGAAAGCCACGGCCACGTGGGTGGGCTTGTCCCTTTCCAGCATCTCCAGCAGGTATTTGGTGAAACCGTAGAGGATGGACATATCCTCTCCCTTGGAGTTGATCATCGGCCTTCGGAGGAAGGCGTAGTACATCTTGAACACCAGCGAGTGTCCGTCTATGAGGTAGAGTTTGTCGGCCATAGGATGAATTACTCCATCAGTTTCTTGTACTTGAACCGTTTGGGCTCGGTGTCTCCCAGCCGCATCTTCCGGTTGGCTTCGTATTCCTGGTAGTTGCCTTCGAAGAAGACCACCTTGCCTTCGCCTTCATAGGCCAGGATGTGGGTGGCAATACGGTCCAGGAACCAGCGGTCGTGGCTCACTACCACAGCGCAGCCGGCAAAGCCGTCCAGGCCCTCTTCCAGGGCGCGGATGGTGTTCACGTCCACGTCGTTGGTGGGTTCGTCCAGCAGGAGCACGTTGCCTTCGTCCTTGAGCGTGAGGGCCAGGTGCAGGCGGTTGCGTTCACCGCCGGAGAGCACGCCGCACAGCTTTTCCTGGTCGGCACCGGAGAAGTTGAAGCGGGACACCCAGGCGCGGGCGTTTACGTCCCGGCCGCCCATACGCACCCATTCGGAATTGCCGGCGATGGTCTCGTACACCGTGAGGTCCGGGTCGATGGAACGGTGCTGTTGGTCCACATAAGCTATCTTCACGGTTTCACCAATCTCGATGGTGCCGCTGTCGGGCTGCTCAATACCCATAATCAGGCGGAAGAGCGTGGTTTTACCGGCGCCATTGGGGCCGATCACACCTACGATGCCGGCCGGCGGTAGCTCGAAGCTCAAGTGCTCAAACAGCAGTTTATCTCCGTAAGCTTTTGACACATCGTTGAATACGATCACCTTATTGCCCAGATGCGGGCCGTTGGGGATATAGATTTCCAGGTTGGCTTCCTTCTGTTTGGTATCGGCCGACGCCAGCTTTTCGTAAGCGCCCAGACGGGCCTTTTGCTTGGCCTGGCGGGCCTTGGGCGCCATCCGCACCCATTCCAGTTCCCGTTCCAGGGTTTTGCGGCGTTTGCTTTCGGCTTTCTCCTCCTGCGCCAGGCGCTTGGTCTTCTGGTCCAGCCAACTGGAGTAGTTGCCCTTCCAGGGGATGCCCTCGCCGCGGTCCAGTTCCAGGATCCAGCC
>JAEEGL017299434.1_pt1 | contig 16859 bp, 11 predicted proteins | sample 9134231 | NCBI WGS metagenome assembly JAEEGL01 (sample SAMN16246548, study PRJNA631951) | gut metagenome | biome: gut microbiome; feature: rumen; material: fiber-attached | host: Bos | place: Iran: Karaj | collected 2018-10
ATGCTGCTAGGCAAGCCGCCTGTCGAGGAAAGCGTGGCATTTGTAGTCTCTCGTTTTAAAAGCGCGGGCATTGACATTTCACAGGATGTTGCAAGCCGCATTGTGGAAAAAATCGCCAACATTCCATATTACATCCAGCAGTTGGGTTTTGAAACGTTCAGAATTGCAGATGAGTCGGGGCATTTAAAAGCGACATCAGAAGATGTTGACGCCGCCTATGCCATGCTATCTGGTTTCAACAGAGACCAGTACGAACAGACAATGCTTTCATTTTCATCAGCTCAAAAGAAACTTCTGATTGCACTCGCCCGCGAGGAGACCAGCGAATTCAACGCCGAATACAGAGCAAGGCACACTCTCGGCATATCCTCGACAGTAAATTCTTCAAAGAAGAAACTTATTGAAGACGGACACATAGAGCAAGTTGACGGAATCTGCCGTATTTCAGACCCTTTTTTCGCCGAGTACCTCCGCGATTAATCGCCTATTGTGCTGTTGCCTTGAAGAGAACATCATCAGTCTGTAAGGCATTACCGTGAAATTTACGATGAAGAGTTGTTCTGTGCTGTAATGTGATTGACAATCGTTGATTGCGGAATAAATTAAGGCTGCGACTTTGGTTGTCGTTCTCTCTGATACAATTTAAACAACAATAGTAAACGATGTCGATAAGATACATACAGGATTTGAAGTTATTTGTGCTGGACACTGAGCACTGTTCGTATGCGTTCAGGATAGATGCAGACGGACGACCAATCCATCTGCATTACGGTGGACGGCTGTTTGGAGATGGCGGACTTGTTGACCAGGATGGTTTTCGGCCTCGCGCATCCTTCTCGCCGTTTCCTGAAGGCACCAGCGAAAACCGCACGCCTGATGCGCTGCAACTGGAGTTCTCTGGATTCAATTCAAGCGATTTTCGCATAACGTCTGCGGCGGTTCGCCGCCCAAACGGCTCGCAGATAGCAGATGGCATCTACGAATCTCACAGGATAATAAGCGGAAAGCCGCGAATGACAGAATTGCCATCATCATTTGAGACCGATGACGAGCAGGCTGTAACGCTTGAACTCACGCTGAAGGACCCAGCCTGCGACATAAGATACATCCTGTCGTATTCCGTCTTCGAGAAGTGCGATGTAATAACGCGCACAATCAGAGTGAAGAACGACACGGGAGAGCCTGTGTCGATAGAACGCATAATGAGTCTGCAACTGGATTTCAGCACGAACGAGATGGATTTCATTGACGTTTATGGATCGCATCTTCAGGAGCGGATTCCAGAACGAACGCCACTGCGTCATGGGATTCAGGCGGTCAAAAGCAACCGTGGCTCGTCTGGGCATCAGAGCACGCCCGCAATCGCACTCGTCTCGCGCGACGCTTCTGAGGAGTATGGTGACGCATACGGAATCATGCTGGAATATAGCGGCAGCTATGTGATTGAGACGGAGTGCGAGCAGTTTGGAACGACGCGCGTCTGCGCAGGAATCTGCCCCGACAACTTCTCTTGGCGGCTTGAGACAGGCGAGTCCTTCGAGGCTCCAGAGGCGATTCTCACATATTCAGACAATGGCATAGGCGGGATGTCCAGAAAATTCCACGACTTCATTCGCCAGCATGTCATTCGCGATGGTTGGGCGAGCCGCAAGCGTCCGATTCTCGTGAACAGTTGGGAGGCTGCCTATTTTGACTTTGACGCGAAGAAACTCATCGGCATCGCGAAAGCCGCCGCAGACCTTGGCATTGAGATGCTTGTTCTGGATGATGGATGGTTCGGCAAGCGCAACGACGACAAAACCTCCCTCGGCGACTGGTTCGTCAACACAGAGAAGATAGGCGACCTCGGCAAACTGGTGAACGACATCAACGCGCTTGGCGTTAAGTTCGGCCTTTGGTTCGAGCCAGAGATGATTTCCGAGAAGAGCGAACTTTACAAGGCGCATCCAGACTGGGTGCTTCATGAGCCTAGCAGACGCCGTTCGATAGGTCGCAAGCAGATGATGCTTGATATGTCGCGCCCAGAGATTGTGCAGTACCTTTTCGAGACTATATCGTCCATCCTGCGCTCCGCGAACATTGAGTACATCAAATGGGACATGAACCGCAATTTGACGGAAGTCTATTCGGAGGTTTTGCCGCCTGAACGGCAGGGGGAGGTCACGCACAGATACATGCTCGGCGTCTATCGTCTGCATGAAATGCTGCTGAAGGAGTTCCCGACGCTGCTCATAGAAGGCTGCTCTGGCGGCGGTGGACGATATGACGCAGGCATGCTCCACTACGTCCCGCAGATATGGTGCAGCGACAACACAGACGCGCTTGAACGCATTAGAATACAGTTAGGCACGTCGCTTTTCTATCCAAACAGCACGATGGGAGCTCATGTCTCCGTCTGTCCATGCCATGCGACAGGACGTTCGACGCCATTCAACACAAGGGGATATCTCGCCTTCCAAGGGACATTCGGATATGAACTTGACCTCACGAAACTCTCGGAGGAGGACCGTGCGACTGTCAGGCAGCAGATAGAGGATTTCCACAACTATCACCAGATTGTCGCTGACGGTGACTTCTACAGGCTCAGCGATGTCTTCTCTACGAACGCTTTCGACGCATGGCTGAACGTCTCGAAGGACAAGAGGACTGCAATTCTTACGGAAGTCACGAGAATTTCGATGTTGCCGCCATGTATAAGGTATCTGCGTTTGCGTGGACTGGATGCTAAAACCATCTACGACGTCAACGGCAGCCGCATTTCAGGGGCGACGTTGATGTCCAGAGGGCTTGTCTATAACGACGACTATCCGCCTGACGGCGCAGGCAAGATGATTGTCATAAAGGCGATTGATTGATATTTTTTGTAAATAATAAACAAACAGGAGAACACAAATGATCAAAGTCGGTTTATGCGGATTTGGAATGATGGCGAAGGGGCACGCGCAGATGATTCAACTCCATGAGGGAGTGAAACTGGTTGCGGTGGCGGACCCTGTGGAGGCGAACAGGAAGAAGGCTGCTGAGCAGTATGGCGTGACTGTCTATTCCAGCGGCGAGGAACTCATAGACGCAGGCGGTCTGGACGTTGTGTTCGTCGTGGTTCCGACCTATCTGCACGCGCCTTTGGCGATTCGTGCCTTGAACGCTGGATGCCATGTCTTCTGCGAGAAGCCTATGGCATTGAACACAGACCTCTGCCAGCAGATGATTGACGCGGCCAACAAAAGCGGAAAAAACCTTATGATTGGTCAGGTCCTTCGCTTCTGGCCAGAATACGTCTATCTGAAGAACGCGATTGATTCTGGAAAGTATGGAAAGCTACAGTCGCTGACGATGCAGCGAATCGGTGACAAATCGACAGGATGGGAGAACTGGTATCTTGATGAACGCAGAGGCGGCACACAACTCTTTGACAGGCACGTCCATGATGCAGACGCCATCCAGTGGATGCTTGGAATGCCCAAAGAGGTTTATTGCTATGGCGTCGGACGCGACCCATATACCGACGGCGGCATCTTCCACAGCGTCACAGAATACTGCTATGACGGCGATCTTCTTGTCTCCGCAGAAGGCAGTTCCGACAACAATGCGAACTATCCTTTCACAGCCACCTACCACGCGGTCTTTGAGAACGGCGTCATTTCATTCAACAGCACGAGGACTCCCACGCTGACCGTCCACGAGGGCGGTGAGGCAATAGTTCCAGACCTCTCATCTACCATCGAAGACCTCAAGAGCGGAATGAACATCACAAACTCCGCGCCGTATTTCGCAGAGGAGACATACTTCTTCGACTGCATCAAGAAAGGTGTGAAACCCGACACTGTCACCCCTGAATCCGCCATGAACTCCATACGCCTTGTGCGCACAGAGGGCGAAAGCGTCAAGCAGCATAAGCGGATTGCACTGTAATTTGCAAGACAACATGAGTGCTCGCTAGCGAGCACTCATGTGTGCAATACATAAAAACACAACAATATACTATAACAACCATGAAACAGTTCTACAAGGATTTTCTCGCAGCTGAAAACGCATCTGAGATGCGTTCAGAAGTCATTTCATTGCAGCAAATTGAGAGTGGACAGACATTCGCGGCATACAGAAAAGCGGCGGAATATGTACTGAAGCTTCTAAAGGACAAGGGCATACCTAATGCGGAATTGATAGAGTTCCCTGCGGACGGCGTCACCGCATATCAGGACAAGCGTATGCCGATGGCGTGGGAGGCGACTGTCGGCAAACTCACGCTGTTGAGCGGTGGCAAAGTATGGCAGCCATCGTCGCGTTCAGACGAGAAGCGCACGAATATCCTTGCAGATTTTCAGGAGAATCCTTTCCATTTGGTCAAAGGCTCGACGGCGACGCCGCCAGGCGGCGTGGTCACGCGCATCATAACCGAACAGCAGTTTCTAGCTGGAGAAGACCCGCGCGAGGCACTTCTGATGCTTGAGCCATTCACATGGCCGCGGAAGCATGTCATCACGCCGTTGCTTGACGAAGGCGGGCTTGGTTTTGTGACGGATTTTGTCACAGGGCGATACAAGTCTCCAGAGACGCTTCAGTGGCTGAATGCTGGAACTGATTCTGGCGACTGGCATGTGACTTCTGAGGACAGGCCATTCATCGGATTCTGCGTGACGCCAGAGGTCGGCGACAGCATCCGCTCGATGGCGAACATCGGCGGCTGCAAGGTGCGCGTCGAATGCGACGGACGTAGATATGCAGGAAAACTTCCGATGGTTACAGCCATGATTCCAGGCAAGAGCAAAAAGGAGTTCTGGATATTGGCGCACATGTACGAGCCGTTGCTAAACGACGATTCCAGCGGCGTCATTGCTGGCATCGAGATGGCTAGGCAGTTCATGCAGCGCGGGCAGAGCGACTATTCGCTGCGCCTTGTGTTTGCGATGGAACTCTACGGTTTTGCCGCATACGCCGACTATCGCGGAGGCTGCCTTAAGGAGCAGGTCGTTGGTGCGTGTAACATTGACACCATCGCGCCGCCCGTCGAATTTGACAAGGTGCGCGTGGTTCCTGCGGGGCTTGGCATGCCAACCATGGTCAATGATGTTCTCTACGAGGCGTATGACGAGTTCAAGGATGAGTTGCCGCGTCTATCGCTGGACAAGCCAGCATACTACGACGACATGTTCATGAGCGATGCGTCAGTCGGTCTTCCGACCTCATGGATTCTTGCGAGTGCGGCGGGTTGCTGGCACAACATTCTTCAGTGCTCGCCAGACTTCATAGCGTGGGACGAGTTCTGCAAATACACGGCGTTTGCCGCCACTTATATCCATAAGATAATCAACAGCGCAGGCGTCGAGCCGAAGATTCCAAGTCTTGATGTCGTAGAGAAGCAGACTCCATGGCGCGACTATGCCGCCAAGATGATAATTGCGCGCGCAGAGCCTGGTTTCCCGCATTCGCTTGTGAAGGTTCCGCCAGAAGAACGCATTGCGCTGCCAGACGGTGTCATTTACGGTCATTTCGCGGCAATACTCTCAAATCTTGACGGCAAGAAGTCTTTGGCGCGAGCGATTGCAGAAGCAGAGGCTGAAGTTGGAAAGGAGATGAGTGAATCGCAGGTTAAGAAGGCAGTGAATGCTGTGAACTTCCTCTGCGACTACGGTTATCTCGCTGCAGTTGAGCGTCCTGTCATCACGGAAAGCGACATAGCGGACGCCATGCGCAAGGTCGGAGTCACGAAGGACGATGTGCTGATGGTGCATGCATCTGTCTCCGCCTGCGGCTACATCGCGGGTGGCGGCGAGACCATCATCAAGGCAATTACGGCAAATTCCAACACTTCCATCTACACGACTTTCACACGTCCGTTCACCTACATCGGCGGCTTGAACCGTTGGTACGCCTACCGCTCATTCTCGCCAGAAGACATTGAGTCCATTTGGACTGGCAAGATTGGCAAAGACCTTCTGAGAAAGTTCCCAAATGCCATACGCAGCAAGAACATCACGCATTCGTGGGGCGGCTTGGGCGAAAAGGCGCACGATATCTTGGATGCGCACGGCGCATATGACTCTCCATGCGGCCCTAATTCGCCTGTGGAAAAGGTCATGCAGTTGGGCGGAAAGATACTCTACTTCGGCTGCGGAATCTCACCGACGACCATGCTGCACTACATTGAGACGATGGGACATGCGGCGTTCCTTGACGACGCTGTTTGTCGCGTGAGGACTCCTGATGGTGGTCTCAAGACCGTCATCATTCCAGACCATCTGCCAGGGCACCGTGATTTCTACATCCACGACGCTGAGAACTGCAAGTTCTTCAAACGCGCTTTCGCACGAGGCTTGGAACTCAAGAGCACACCGCTCGGAATGGCGCAGTTGCAGGTCATCGACTGTCAGCAACTATATAATATAGGTATGCAACTTCAGAAGGAAGACCCGCGCGTGCTTTTGTGCGACAATCCAGACTGCCTGTTCTGCAGACGATTCTGACGGAGGCTCTCTCTTTCAATGATTGCCGCCATCATCATCTCTGCGATACTGCTTGGACTGAAGGAGATTGCCAACAAGCATGCAGTTTCAAAGAACGGCGCGATGCAGGTGCTTTTCCTTGGGACTCTTTGCGGTTCGCTCTTTTACGTTCTCTTCTCTTTGAGCCTTTATGGGACGGCGGCTGCGCACTGCACGTCTAAGGAGTTCTTTCTTGTATTTTTGAAGTCATGCATAGTGGCCTCCAGTTGGGTCTGCGTGTTTCTCGCGATGCGAGACATGCCGATATCATTGGCGGCACCGATTCGCGCTACGTCTCCGCTTTGGACGTTGATTGGCGGCATTATTCTGTACACAGAACTGCCAGGGCTATGGCAGATTGTCGGCATGGCGTTCTTCTTTACAGGATACTACCTTTTCTCCGTGTGCGGCAAGAAGGAGGGATTCAAAATTAACGGTAAGAGTATGATTTTCATCCTTGCTGGAACTATAATTGGTTCAGGATCAGCACTATACGATAAATATATATTGAATGTGCTGGCGCTTGACAGAGTCATGGTACAATTCTACTTTTCCGTCGATTTGATTCCGATTCTTGCCGTCGTCGCGCTGATATTCTACAAAGGCGAGAACTTGCAGTGGCGGTGGACGATTCCCGTTTTCGGCATCCTGCTGATTCTCGCCGACTGGTTCTACTTCTACGCAATCTCTTGTCCAGACGCGCAGATTTCCATTCTGTCGCTGATGCGCAGGAGCAACGTCATCATATCATTTACTGTGGGATATTTCGTCTTCAAGGACAGGAACTTCATGCAGAAGGCATTTGCCCTTGCGATGATTCTCGCAGGAACAGTGATTCTTGCAATTTTCTAGAAAATAAAAGGAAAACTAATGGCTCCAAATTTCGTATTTCAAATGCAGGGCATGTCCAAGATGTATGGGGACAAGACGATTCTGCGCAATTTCAACCTCTCGTTCTACCTTGGCGCGAAGATTGGCATCGTCGGCGAGAACGGCGCGGGCAAATCTACTCTTCTGCGCATCATGGCTGGCATAGACAAGGAGATTCAAGGCACTGCACAGATTACGAAGGGATGCCGTGCGCTGCTCGTCCCGCAGGAGCCGAGACTGAATCCAGAATTGGATGTCAGAGGCAATCTTCAGGAGGCGATGAAGGACATACAAGCCCTTATCGACAGATATGACGAGGTCATGGCTAAGATGGGAGAGGAACTCTCCGACAAGGAACAGGAGAAGCTCAACGACGAGTTTGACTTCCTCCAGAATGAAATTGACAGGCTGGACGGATGGAACATGGACCATCTTCTCGAAATCGCCGCATCCGCTTTGACGCTGCCTCCGATGGACGCCGATGTATCAAAACTTTCTGGCGGCGAGCGCAGGCGCGTCGCGCTCTGCCAGGCGTTGCTCAACAAACCAGACCTATTGCTTCTTGACGAGCCGACCAACCATCTTGACGCGGAGGCGATCAGTTGGCTCGAAAAGGAACTGAAGGAGTTTCCAGGGACTGTCATCATTGTCACTCACGACCGCTATTTCCTTGACAGAATCACCAAATGGATTCTAGAAATTGAAGATGGACGCGGCATTCCGTTCGAGGGCAACTACTCTTCATGGCTGAAACAGAAGCAGGAGATGCTGCGCATCATAGAGAAGAAGGAGACACGCCGCCAGCAAGTCCTTGCGCAGGAGCTTGAGTGGATAAACTCCTCCGTCGCCGCGCGCCATCAGAAGAATCAGGCACGTGTCAAACGTTACAACGAACTTGCCAGCCAGCAATTCGACATCAGCCGCGATGACTATTCAATCCAAATTCCGCCAGGCCCACGTCTCGGAAACAAAGTGCTTGTCGTCGACAATCTTTGCAAGGGCTTTGGGGACAGGCAACTCATCAAAAACTGCTCATTCACGATGCCTGCAGGTGCAGTCGTTGGCGTCATCGGACCGAACGGCACAGGCAAGACGACGCTTTTCCGAATGATTGTCGGAGAGGATAAGCCAGACAGCGGAACCATAACTCTCGGAGAGACCGTTCAACTCTCATACGTTGACCAGAACCGCGATGCCCTTGACGACAACAAGACAATCTTCGAGGAGGTCTCTGGCGGCGAGGAGGACATCATGCTCGCAAACCGCAAGATGAACTCTCGCGCATATCTCTCGCGTTTCAACTTCAGGGGCACTCAGCAGCAGAAGAAGGTCGGACTACTTTCGGGCGGCGAGCGCAATCGCGTCCATCTCGCGAAACTTCTCAAGACAGGAGGAAACCTGTTGCTTTTGGACGAGCCGACCAACGACCTTGACGTCAATACCATGCGAGTCCTCGAAAACGCCATCATGGACTTTCCTGGATGCGTGCTTGTAATTAGCCACGACCGCTTCTTCCTTAACCGAATCTGCTCGCATCTGCTTGTGTTCAAACCAGATAAGACTGTCGAGTTCTTCGAAGGCGACTTTGAGGACTATGAAGCTAAATACGGTGACAAAGAACTATGATTGTTCGTATTCCATACGGCCATTCGCCTCTGGAGGCGGAGATTCCCGACGAACGAATCGCGGGCGTTTATGAATCGCGACTACCTTCACCCTCTATGCCAGAGGCTGAATATGTGCGACAGGCGTTGGATGAACCGATAGCATCACAGCGACTGGAAGAACTCGCGCGCGGCAAAAAGAATGCTGTGATAATCACAAGCGACCATACGCGCCCTGTGCCCAGCCGCATAATCATGCCGCAGATTCTCGAACGCCTTCGCAGGGGACAGCCAGACATTGACATCACAATTCTCGTTGCCACAGGCTGCCACAGACCGACGACAAAGGCGGAACTTGCTGCCAAACTTGGCGAGGAGATTGTCGCCAACGAACATATCGTACTGCACGATTCCAAAGACGAGTCAATGTTGCAATATGCAGGCACGCTTCCGTCTGGCGGCAAACTTGTCATAAACAAACTTGCAATGCAGACAGAACTGCTTGTGGCTGAAGGATTTATAGAACCGCATTTCTTTGCGGGCTTCTCAGGCGGCAGAAAAAGTGTCCTGCCAGGCATCGTCTCGCGGGAGACCGTTCTCGCCAACCATTGTTCTGAGTTCATCCAGAACCCATTCGCAAGAACTGGCAGTCTGGAGAACAATCCAATCCACAAAGACATGCTGTTCGCTGCGAAGACCGCCAAGTTGTCGTTTATTGTCAATGTTGTCATCGACCACGACAAGAGGATTGTCCACGCCGTCGCGGGGGACTCTGAGCAGGCGCATCTTGCGGGCTGTGGATGGCTTGAACGATTCTGCAAAGTCTCTGCGCCGCAGACAGATATCGTCATCACATCAAACGGCGGCTATCCGCTCGACCAGAACGCCTACCAGTCCGTCAAAGGCATGACCTCCGCCGAACCGCTCTGTCGTCAAGGTGGTGTCATCATCATCGCCGCGTCGTGTTCAGACGGACATGGCGGCGAGGCATTCTATAAAGTCCTCTCGCAGGCAAAATCGGCAAAGGAACTCTACGATAGCCTCAAGGACATCCCACGCGACAAGACAACGCCGGACCAATGGCAGTACCAGATTCTAGCCAGAATCATGATGACGCACACCGTCATCGTCGTCACTCGCGACTGCGACCACAAGATGTTGAACGCCATGCATCTGCGCACGGCATCGACGCTAGAGGAGGCATTGAGCATGGCGGACGCAATCATAACGCCCGCCCCGCACAACATCACTGTCCTTCCCGACGGCGTTTCTGTAATCTCTCAAAACCTCTGAAATCCAAAGCACTTAATTTGTTAGTTGGACAACATGGAATTCCCGGTCTCGACGGAACTCTCATTCTATAATGGGCGTCCGCATATAATTGTCAATGGCGAAAGCGTTCCGCCGCTCCTATACGGTCTCAGCGACATTCCAGCGTCAAAGACAAGCACGGCGCAGGCCAAGCGTAACATCACTAACTTCGCAAGGGCGGGCATCAACCTTGTCCAGATTGACACGGATCTGCGTCTCTGCTGGCTGCCCGAAGGAATTGTGAACTCAACGCCTGTACTCAATGAAATCGCTGGTGCTGTGGAGGCTAATTCTAATGCGTTGGTTATAATACGGCTTCATCTCAATCCTCCTGTCTGGTGGATGGATGCACATCCAGATGAGATGAATCGCTTTGCCGATGGTCCAGGCGAGGACGAAGGCTTCGTCGAGAGGCAGATTAGCCATGATTTGGAGAAGGTGCGCCGCGTCAGCCTTGCCTCTCGCCTTTGGTTGGAAGAATGCGGAAAAGTCCTTGCGACAGTCTGCAGAGAAGTGAGCGAAACATCAGAAGGTGCGCATGTTGTTGGAATTCAAGTGGCCTGCGGTGTGTATGGTGAATGGCATCAATGGGGCTTTATCTCTTACGACCCTGACTACAGTCAGCCAATGCTTCGCCGTTTCAGGCAGTACCTTCGTGAGAAGTATGGCAATGATGCATCTCTTGCGCAGGCATGGAATTGCGCAACAGCGCAGATTGACAAAGCGACCATCCCGTCGTCCGAGAAGCGTCTAACGGGAGATGACGGTGTTTTTCGCGACCCAAGCAAATCCATACAGGTAATGGATTCGTTGAAATGTCAGCAGCACGTTGTGCCAGAGGCGATTCTGCATTTCGCTGAAATCATCAAGGCAACATGGAGTAGGAAACTGCTCGTCGGCACCTTTTATGGTTATTTCTTCTCTATGTCCCGCGCCTCAATCGGCGGCCATCTTGAGACTCAAAAGCTGCTGGATTCGCCGTGTATCGACTATCTTTGCGGACCGCTTGCATATCTTCCCGCCAACCGTGACATCGACGGCCCTGGACACTCGCGGACGCTCATGGAATCCATTCGCCTTCATCACAAACTATGGCTGACTGAAATGGATCAACCTCCAATCGGCACAGAGGATTTCCCTGGCAGCGGCGCCCCTGATAGATTACAAGAGAACATCGCAATCTTGCGACGGAACATTATGGAGCCTCTGAACAGAGGCATGGGAGCATGGTTCTATGACCACCGCATCGTTCCAGGCGGCAGCCTCTACGAAAAGACAGGCTGGTGGGAATCCCCTGAACTGCTTGCGGAAATCGCACGACTTCAAGTGGAAGCTCAACGGCTGGACAATTCGGAATATCTCCCCGCGGCTCACACTGTTCTCGTCTATGACACGGAAATGTTCTACCATATCTCCACTGACACGCACTTCAGGCAGTTCAGTTCCCCGACGCTTTTCCAGCCGATTCTCGCGATGCATCAGGCGGGAGTATTGTTCGATTGCGTCAATCTACAGGATTTGGAGCGCATTGAATGGCAACGCTACAAGAATGTCGTGTTTGTCGCCACACCGCTGTTAACCACAAAGCAGAAGCAATTCATTGACAAGCATTTGAAATGCGATGGACGCCGTATCGTATGGTGCTACGCGCCTGGCTATTCGGACGGAACAAGACTGGATGTGCAGTTTATCAGGGACGTCACAGGTCTGCCTGTCCAGCGTGTCGCCTCGGAAGCCTATGCCCCCGCATTCTCATCCGACAGTACTATGCGCGATTTCGGTGAATGGTTGTCGATTTACATTCCAACTTGCGAACTGAGCCCACTGATGACATCATTGAATATTTTTGACGCAAACGGCGAAAATATTCAATTACATTAGGCAAATCGGAACTACCAATCAAGACTGTTCGGGGAGGAGAGGAAGTCAAACAGACCAACCACAAGAATGCCATCATCTGTATACCAAGGCTTGATATGGTCTTTCACGACAATCATCTTTCGAAAATTGTCGCCTGTATTGTTCAAAGGCCTGGACTCCTGAAGAGTCTTTTCCGCATCGGAGAGATACAATGCAGTCTGGATGTAGTATCTTTTGCTTCCCGCGTTACATACAAAATCGATTTCAGTCTGTATTCGCCTATTTTTCTCGCGGATTTCAACTAAGCCTACATCCACATTGTAGTCTCTATACAGGAGTTCATTGTAGATGGCGTTCTCCATCAGATGTGTCTCCTCCTGCTGACGGAAATTCAACCTGGCGTTACATAACCCCAAATCTGAAAAATAGAATTTATAGGGAGTTCCGATGTATTTCTTCCCTTTAACATCATATCGCATTGACTTCTTGACAATGAACGCCTCTTCAAGGCATTCTAGATAAGAGTTTAACGTGTTTATGGACAGTCCTTTCTCACCTTTGCTGCGAAAAGTGTCAAAGAGTTTTTGGGGATTGGTCAGGGAACCTATCGCAGATGCTAGTATGTTTACTAGCGCATCCAGTATGTCAGTGCGCTCCAGATGGTGTCGCGATATTATGTCCTTCAAATATGTTTCAGTGAACAACTCTTTAAGATAACTTGCTTTGGCCGAATCGTCCTCTTGGAATAGGACAAGCGGCATTCCTCCGTATGTCAGATATTCATTCAGACATTCCATCCTGTCTCCACTACGAACTTGGCAGAATTCGGAGAAGGACAAAGGTCTGATTTGAATCGGATCGCCGCGTCCTCGAAATTCCGTCGAAATGTCGGTGGACAGGAATCTGGAGTTGCTGCCAGTGACATAGATATCAAGATTCCTTTCGTAGAGAAGTCCGTTGAGAACCCAAGAAAAGCCCTCTACTAGTTGTATTTCGTCCAAAATGATGTAATACTGTTCTTTGTCCTTTATTTGCTCTCTGATGTATTTGTCAAAGGCTTCTGGATTATTATGGAACTTCGTATTGGCAATGCGGTCCAGTTCCACCTTGACGATGTGGTCCTCATGGACACCTTCCCGTAGAAGCGCATTTTTAAATAATGGATCCAGTAGATATGATTTTCCGCATCGACGAATGCCAGTCACCACTTTGACAAGTCCATTGCCCCTCTTGGACAGCAATCGGCGCAAGTAGTTATCCCGTTTGATTTCGTTCATGCCACGCTCCTATTTGTTGAATATTTATGACGCAAACGGCGAAAATATTCAATAATATATCCCTAATCGTCTAAACATCCACTCAATTTACCAGTTTTATTGAATATTTTTGACGCAAACGGCGAAAATATTCAGTGATTGATGACAATTGTTGCACCATTCAACACATGGACTGCGGCTCGCCCATAATCATCCACAGCCGCGCAATATGGTGGCCTATGTCAAGGGGTCCCTGCAATGAGAGGCAGCCTTATTGCTGCCGTCAGCCTCCTTGTTCCTGTGCTGGTGGCGCAACCGCCAAGAAAAGCTTCAAGCGGTGCTCGAAGCACAGAACAAGGAGACGCCCACGCGATGCAGCGCCCACGCGAAATGAGGCTTGCAAGAAACATGTTTATTGGTTTATTTTTGGCGCAAACACCGTTGCAATATCGTGATCCTTATCATTGTGACATCAAAATAATGTTTAAGGACAAAAGAGAAAGAATAAAGAAAGTGAAACCATTATTAAAGGCAAAAGACTAAAGCGTTCTGCATGAAACATCTGTTTATACTAATCTACCAACAAATTAGGAGTGCTCATGAAAAAGCCTCCCAAAAACATAAAAGACGAAATCCTCGCCAAACGTATGTTCCAAAGAGAATCACTGTCCGATAACATCGTCCATGAAATCATCAACTTGTTCAGGGCAGACAATGGGAACAACTATATCTATGCCAATCTTGATGGAGGTTTTGACATAAAACATATCGGTCACATTGGTATGTTTTTTCAGGTTAGAAATTACGCCATCCGCCCCTTTGAGGTCCTTGCCAAGACTAGAGATTTGGAGAGCTTCTTTGATAAGTTGGAAAGAACATAGTCTTTCATAAAATTACGTCAAGACTTACATGACGGATGTCATCCTACATGATGGCAGGAATAACACCATCCGCCGCTCCAGTTGGTCGGCGTTGGGGGACGCTGTCCGCGTCGGTCAACTCAGTGCACTCCTTCGCGAACTTCTCATCGTAGATGGCAAGTTTCGTCTGGAGACAGTCGATAAGCGCCCGCTCGGCCATTTTCTTGACAGGCCGTTGCCCATCGTTCCCATGAACGAGTTCAGTTTGCCGTATAGTATCTTCGTGTTCATCACCAATGAATCCTATGCTACAGAATCCATATCCAGCCAGACTTACAGCATCAATAGGAATCACTATTAGAATAACAAGACTATATAGGCAAAATAGCACTGTCATATCTTGAAATATTTATAATTGCTGTTAAAGTATTTTAGATGTCAATATTATTATCGTTAAATTATCAACAACAGCAATTATGAAACGCAGTAGGATAATCATATATTATAGACTATTACGTAAGTTGAATATACCTGTGCTACAAAGATATTTTCGTTGTTGTCCAGCGATGTTCGTACTGATGGCATACGTCTTCTCAGCAGTTGGAAGCATATATGGACTCTCATGGCTTTGGAAATGCATATTATGCATCATACCATTAACTGTGACCGCCATTCTATATGACAGAAAACGAATACTTTGGACAGGGGTGGTTGTGTTGTCTGGAATAACTTGGGCAGAACTGCACAAATCTGCCCCTTGGCAGACATATCTTCGCCTTCTGCTGCGGCAAGAATGTGCCGTCATGGCATACGCAAAGGTAATTGATGAGCCAGAAGTCAAGCACAGTGGATTGAATGCGACATTGAACATATTGAAGATAAAAAAAGGAGATGGATGGCAACAGTGTCACGGCAAAGTACAAGGAATCTTTGATCCTTCAGAATCAATCGCATACGGCGACGTACTGAAGATTGAAGGAGCGATACTAAAATTCGATGATGCAGACTTGTTTGGCTTTTATAGAAAGATTTTCGGAGTCAGAAGAAAACTCATTGCAAGAAAAATGGAAAAGGTCGGCAACGAAGCCTCAACGATTAGGCGAATTATTTACACATTGAAACACAAAGCGTCAGATTCCCTTACGGCAGATTTTAAGGACAAAGAATGCGCCTCTCTTTATCAGGCGATGATTCTAGGCATGAGAAGCGAAATGCCGTCATGGAGCAGGACTCTCTTCGTGCGTTCATCGTCGATTCATCTTTTTTCTATTTCGGGCCTCCATATACTGTTCTTATCACAATTTCTTGAATGGCTTTTAAGCACCTTCGGCATACCAAGAAAACACCGTCTACTGATGCTAATACCATGCATGCTGATATATGTCACGATGTCAGGGGCCGCCCCCTCTGCCCTACGGTCATACTACATGACGCTTGCAATGACGCTTGCCTACTTTCGTCATCGTCAGCATTCCCTTGAGAACGGACTAGGCCTCTCGGGATTGTTGCTTCTTTTACTCAATCCATTCTATATGATGCACATAGGATTCATCTACTCATTCATATTGGTTTACTGTCTGCTTCGTGGAAGAATCATTATAAGAGCTGCGATGGAGGTTCTGACGGAAAAGCAGAAGTTGATTCCAAGCAAACATCGCAGCATTGTGTCCAGAATGATTATACGTCCAATATTCTCACTTGTATCTGGTGGAACAGTCGCCTGGTTTGGCAGTGTCGGGATAATGATGCGTTCCAGCTGCTTTATAGCATTCGGTGCTGTAATAGTTAACATACTGCTTGCTCCACTGGCATCCGCGCTAGTGTTTCTTGCCATCCCCAAGGCGATTGCCGCATTGTTTTCAGTGGATCTGTCTTCAATCCTTGCAACTTGCGTGGAAGCATTACTAAAAACACTCATAATCACTTCAAAAGCAGGCGGTTCTGGCATCCTGTGCATGGGCTGTTCAAGAATTGCTCTGCCTGTGCTTCTTACATACTATCTGCTGCTGACAATCGCCTTGAGCGGAATCAGGCCATTTGGCGCGAGAATATTATCATTGCTAATGCTTTGCGCAATAGTCTTTACTGCCCTGCCAAGCAAAAGAGTGCAGCCATGCCTTCTCGCGGCGACAGGACAGACTGGTCTTCCGCCATGCCTTGCTATAGTAGATTCAAAGCATACTACAACCATCATCCAATTGGGGGATGCCTCATCTTGCCGTACAATAATTAACAGACTCAAGGCTATGGGATGTGCAGACAGAATCTACATACGCATTCGCTCCAAGCAGGAAATTCGTGGGGCGATGCAATTCCCAGAAGAGTCAATAATGGCAATTGCAATAGAGTCTCGCGCATTCTCGGGCATCATGTCATCGAAAAACTACATAACGCAAGCAATTGCGCACGGCGCACATCTTGTGCCAGTAGGAAACGCCATGCTGAACGGCATCAAGTTCATGCAATCCAACGAGAAACTTAACGTCAGTTTTCCTGATTGTGATTTTTGCGTCATTAACAATGACACAGGCATCACTCAAGTGACAACATCGAACGGCAAAAGTCTGGAACTGAGTCAGCGCTTTGCGGCGGACGTACTTGAGACACTTATAATGG